>Ga0079226_10003486_pt1 | contig 12062 bp, 11 predicted proteins | sample Poulit2014_FD_76345 | JGI IMG/M metagenome (GOLD analysis project Ga0079226, IMG submission 76345) | Agricultural soil microbial communities from Georgia to study Nitrogen management - Poultry litter 2014 | ecosystem: Environmental > Terrestrial > Soil > Agricultural land | place: USA: Georgia... | reverse complement strand
GGTCTCGCCGCGCGCCCGCACCGAGTCGGGTCGGAAGAGAAAGATCCCCGCCTGCATCAGCAGGCGGGGATCTCGCGGCGGTGGCGGTGGGATTTGAACCCACGGACGGGGGTCACCCGCCAAGCGCTTTCGAGGCGCTCACCTTCGGCCACTCGGACACGCCACCGCGGAAGACAATACCGCACCCGAAGCCCGAAATGCACATCACCGAGGCTCCCCGCCGATCGCCCAGGTCAGCGCCGTGCGGCGAAGAAATCTTCGAGCACCGCGGCGCACTCGGACTCGAGCACCCCGCCGCGCACCGCGGGCCGGTGCGCCAGGCGCCGATCGCGCACCACGTCCCACAGCGAACCGACCGCGCCGGTCTTCGGTTCCCAGGCGCCGAAGACGATCCGGCCCACCCGCGCGGCCACCAGCGCGCCGGCGCACATCGTGCACGGCTCCAGGGTCACCACCATCGTGGTGTCGGTCAGCCGCCAGCCGTCGCCGTAGTCGCCGGCGGCGGCGCGCAGCGCCAGGATCTCGGCGTGTGCGGTCGGATCGGCCAGCCGTTCGCGGGCGTTGACCGCACGCGCCAGTTCACGCCCGTCGGGGCCGTAGAGCACGGCGGCGACCGGCACGTCCCCATCCGGTCCCTCCTCCGCCGCGGCCGCGACCGCCGCCGCGAGTGCGGTGCGCATGCGCGCCTCGTCGGCCGCCGGGCCCATATCGGCTCCAGGCGCGGAAGGTGCGGCAGGACGTGACTCCATGGCCTCACGGTAGACCGGGCCGCCCGGTTGCGGCCGCCGGACGGCCCGGCGCCCGCCGCCGCAGGTGGGCCCGGGTGTGCGACGCTGGAGCGGTGAGCACTGCGAACAACGATCCCGCCGTCCCGCCCGACCCCCGCCCGGTGTGCGTGCTCGGGCTCGGACTGATCGGCGGCTCCGTGCTACGCGCCCTGCGGCGGGCCGGCCGCGACGCCCACGGCTACAACCGTTCGGCCGGCCCGGTCGCCGAAGCGCGTGCCGACGGCTTCCAGGTCACCGACGATCTGACCACGGCCCTGACCCGCGCCGCGGCCGAGGACGCGCTGATCGTGCTCGCGGTGCCGATGCCCGCCGTCGATCCGGTGCTCGCCGCGATCGCCGAGCACGCCCCCGACTGCGCGCTGACCGACGTGGTCAGCGTCAAGGCCCCGGTGCGTGAGGCGGTGCGCGCCCACGGCCTGACCGACCGGTTCGTCGGCGGCCATCCGATGGCCGGCACCGCCCACTCCGGCTGGGCGGCCGGCGATGCCGCGATGTTCGACGAGGCGGTGTGGGTGGTCGCCGCCGACGACGGCGCCGACCCGGACGTCTGGGCCCGGGTGGCCCGGCTGGCCGCGGACTGCCGCGCGGTGGTCGTGCCGGCCGGATCGGCGGACCACGACGAGGCCGCCGCACGGATCTCGCATCTGCCGCACGTGCTCGCCGAGACGCTCGCCGCCGTGGGGGCGGAGGACCCGCTGGCGCTGACGCTCGCCGCCGGGTCCTTCCGGGACGGCACCCGGGTCGCCGGCAGCGCCCCGGAGCTGGTGCGCGCGATGTGCGAGGCCAACGGGCCCGCCCTGCTCGGCGTGCTCGACCAGGCCCTGGAGCTGCTCACCGCGGCCCGCACGCAGTTGGCCGGGCCGTCCGGCACCGGTGACGGTGACCTGGCGGCGCTGGTGGCCGCCGGTCACGCCGGGCACACCGCCTACACGGCGACGGAGCGCACGCCGCTGACAGATCTGCGTCTGGGCGAGGACGGCTGGCTCGAGCGTCTGCGCACCGCCGGGGCCGAGGGGCGGGTGTGGCGCGGATGAGCCTGCGGGAACTGGCCACGGAGCTGGCCAAGAAGGAACGCACCGTCACCGACCACGTCACCGAGACGCTGCGGCGCCTGGACGGGCTGGCCGACGGGCCGTGGGCGAATCTGGTGGCCGCGCGCTGCGACGACCAGGCCCTGGCCGATGCGGCGCTGCTCGATGCCGAGTTGGCGGCCGACCGCTGGCGCAGCCCCCTGCACGGGGTCGCGATCGCGGTCAAGGACAACATCGATGTGGCCGGGTTGCCCACCCGCTGCGGCAGCGCGGTGCGCGCCGACGCCCCGCCCGCCGAGCAGGACTCCGCGATCGTGGCCGCGCTGCGCGAGGCCGGGGCGATCGTGGTCGCCAAGGCCCACCTGCACGAGTTCGCCTACGGCGACACCGGGGCGGAGAACCCGGCCGGCCCGGCCGCCCATCCGCAGGATCCGCAGCGGATCACCGGCGGCTCGTCCTCCGGTTCGGCCGCACTGGTCGCGCGCGGGGTGGTGCCGCTGGCCGTGGGCACCGACACCGGCTGTTCGGTGCGGCTGCCGGCCGCGCTGTGCGGGGTCACCGGTTTTCTGCCGGGAGCCGGTGCGCTGCGCACCGACGGGGTGTTCCCGCTGGCGCCGAGCCTGGACCGGGTGGGGCTGCTGACGGCCGACTCGGTCGATGCGGGCCTGGCCTTCGGTGCGATCCCGGGGGTGGCCCGCACGCCCTGGCCGGTGGCCGGCCTGCGGGTGGGCCGGCTGCGCGACGAGATCTTCGACGCCCACGATCCGGAGGTCACGGCTGCGGTCGACCGGGCGGCCGAGCGGCTGCGCGCGGCCGGAGCCGAGGTCGTCGACGTCCACCTGCCCCGATCCGCGGAGCTGGCCGCGCTGTATCCGCGCATCAGCGGACCGGAGGCGGCCGCCGTGCACGCCGAACCGATCGCCGCCCGCGCCGCCGACTACACCCCGGGGGTGCGCGGGCGGATCGAGGCGCACCTGTCCGACGGGGCCGTAGACTACATCGCGGCGTTGCGCACCCGCGCCGAGCTGCGCGCCGAGACCGATCGGGTGCTGCGGCGCGAGCGCGGCGTCACCGCGCTGCTCGCCCCCACCGCCGGGGTGCGGGCCCCGCTGATCGGGCAGGAGGAGATCGCCGGCACCGCGGTGCGCGCCGAACTGCTGCGCATGTGCGCCCCGCTGTCGGTGCTGGCCCCGGCGACGATCTCGGTGCCGGCCCCCGACGTCGACGGTCTGCCGATCGGCATCCAGATCGCCGGGCTGGGCGCGGCCCCGGGTGCCGAACGGATCCCGGGCACCCACCCGGCCGAGACGATCACGCTGGCGGCGGCGTTGGCGGCGGGTAGCTGATCGCCGTCCCGTCGACCACGGCGAACGAGGTGAGCGTCTCGGGCTTGACCGAGGTCGGGCTGTAGACGTCGTAGACCTGGTCGCCGCGCACCAGCAGCGCATCGCCGATCATCGAGCGGTGGCAGCGCCACGGCACCGCCTCCGCGCACATCACCGCCGTGGTCCGCTCCGCGGCGAGCGCGCGCAGCCGGTCGATGCCGTCGGCGAACTCCGCGGTCTGCATGTAGTCGGCGTAGCCGCGGAACGAGGCGTTGCGCCATCCGGTGTTGGGCGAGTCCTTGCGGCTGTGCCGCAGCCCGCCGAGCGCGGCCAGGTGCACGTAGTCGATGCCCGCGGCCGGCAGTGAGGCCTCGAGCGCATCGCGCGCGAACTGCGGGTTGTGGCGGGACTTGGGCACGGTGCGCACATCGACGACGCGGGTGATCCCGTAGGTGCCGAGCAGTGCGACGAACTCCTCGATCGGCCGGGTCGAATGCCCGACGGTGTAGACGATCACCGCGTCCCTCCCCTGCTCGCCCGGTCGCCCGGCGCGCACTGCCGCGCGCCCCGGCCTCGACGGTACGCCGACACTCCGGGTGCAACAGGCGATAATGATCCGTTGCACCTCGGGTGGAGGCACGATGGGGACCATGGACACCTCGACCTCCGCTTCCGCAGCCCCCGCCGACATCGCGCGCCTGGCCGAACTCCGCGCCCTGACCGAAGGGGTGGACCCGGACGAACTCGACGCCATCTGGGCCCGGCTGCCCGTCTGCGACGTCGACCAGGCGATCGGCGACTGGTCCGGGACGGCCCTGTACACCGGCCATCCGCTCGAGCGCGCCCTGCACGCCGCCTCCTGGCACGGCAAACGTCTGCGCAGCCAGTGGGAGGTCGATCCGCTGATCTGCCGCGACGACGACGGCGGACTGTTCTCGAACACCACCCTCGGCAAGGGGCGGGCGACGCTGTGGCCGGTGGGCTTCCGCGGCGAGGTCACCGCCACCATGGTCTACGACGGCCAACCGGTGCTCGACCATTTCAAACGCGTCGACGACGACACCCTGCTCGGCATCATGAACGGCCGGCCCGAGCTGGTGCTCGACGCCGACGGGCGGCACTTCTACTTCCTGCTCGACCGCGAGTGAGTCGGCAGGCGCGCGATGCGCTGCGCCTGTCTGCTGCCCCACCGCTGCCCGGCACAGTCCGCTCATGCCGGATCCCCGCGGAGGCTCCGAGCCGGTCCAGGTAGGCCGAAAACGAAAGAACCGCAGGTCAGAATAGACTCTGGCCTGCGGTTCTGTGTGCGCGCCCGGCAGGATTCGAACCTGCAACCTCTTGATCCGTAGTCAAGTGCTCTATCCGTTGAGCTACGGGCGCATCTTCAATTGTGTTGAACCTTAGTTCAACGTGACCGGATTGCAAATCCGATCCGGCGGAGGCGAGAGGATTCGAACCTCCGGCCCCCCTTTCGGAGGGCAACTCATTAGCAGTGAGCCCCAATCGGCCGCTCTGGCACGCCTCCCAGCTGCTTTTGCCAGCCAACAGACGATAGATTACACACCCGCACTCGAGCGAGGCAAAACGGGTCCCCGGGCGGCCCGGCGACGGTCGGACCGTCATACTGACCGGGTGGAACCGCACATCCGTCCAGACCTGGCCGACCTGCCCGCCTACGTGCCCGGACGCTCCGATCCGGGCGCGGTGAAACTGGCGAGCAACGAGACCGTGCACGGCCCGCTGCCCGCGGTCGCAGACGCGATCGCCGCCGCCGTGCAGACGGTCAACCGCTACCCCGACTCGAGCGCCCGGGAATTGACCGCCGCGCTGGCCGAGAACTACGGCCTGGCCCCCGAGCAGGTCGCCGTGGGCTGCGGCTCGGTGAGCCTGTGCCAGCAGCTGGTGCAGGCCGCCTGCACCCCCGGCGCCGGCCACGAGGTGCTGTTCGCGTGGCGGTCCTTCGAGGCGTATCCGATCATCACCCAGATCGCCGGCGCGGTGCCGGTGACGGTGCCGCTCGGCGCCGATCACGCCCACGACCTGGACGCGATGGCCGCGGCGATCACCGAGCGCACCCGCGTGGTGTTCGTGTGCAACCCGAACAACCCGACCGGCACGGTGGTCGGCGCCGCCGCCCTCGAACGGTTCCTGGCCCAGGTGCCCGAGGACGTGATCGTCGCGCTCGACGAGGCGTACATCGAGTACGTCCGGCCCGGCGACGGCCGCACCGACTCGCCGGAGGGCGAGGACCGGCGGATCCCCGACGGGCTCGCCCTGGCCGCCCGGCACCGCAACGTGGTGGTGCTGCGCACCTTCTCCAAGGCCTACGGGCTGGCCGGCATGCGGGTCGGTTACGCCCTGGGCGATCCGACGGTCGTCTCCGGGCTGCGCAAGGTGTTCGTCCCGTTCTCGGTGAGCACCCCGGCGCAGGCGGCAGGGCTCGCGAGCCTGGCGGCGGCCGACGAGCTGCTGGCGCGCACCGATCTGGTGGTCGCCGAGCGCACGCGCATGGCCCGGGCGTTGACCGAGGCCGGTTACACCGTGGCCGCCTCGGGCGCGAACTTCCTGTGGCTGCCGCTGGCCGCAGACGCCCCGCTGTTCGCCGATCGTTGCGCCGACGCCGGGGTGCTGGTGCGCCCCTACGGCACGGATGGGGTGCGGGTGACCGTCGGCGACCCGGCGGAGAACGACGCCTTCCTGGCCTTCGCCCGGGCGGACGCCGGGCGCTGACCGGTGCCTGCGGGGCCGGCGCTTCAGAGCCGGACGGACAGTTCCACCGTGTCCTCGCCCTTGCCGGGCAGGGACACCCCCGCGTAGCCGTTGGCCGGGTCGCGGACGTAGGCCAGGTAGTCGTCCAGGCCCGCCAGCGAGGTGTTGTCGGCCAGCAGCAGCGCGCCGGGCGCCAGCTTCGGTTCGAGCACGTCCAGCAGCGGCCGGTACATCGGCTTCCAGCCGTCGAGCAGCACGAAGCCGATCGGGCCCGCCAGTTCCGCCAGGGTGGTCACCGCGTCGCCCTCGTGCACGGTGACCAGGTCGTCCAGGCCCGCGTCGGCGAACGTCGCGCGTGCGGCGGCGATCTTCTTGGCGTTCATCTCCGTGGTGTGCACGTGCCCGGTCCCGTTGTCGCGCACGGCGGCGGCCAGATAGAGCGTGGACACCCCGTAGGAGGTGCCGAACTCCACCACCTGGGCGGGGCGCGCGGCACGGATCAACTGGTAGGTCAGCAGTCCGGTCTCCTCCCCGATCGGCATGTACTGGTCTTCCAGCGCATCGGCGCGCGCCTGCGCCTGATCGCTGGTCAGCCCCTGTTCGGGGGCGCCGCTGCGTGAGGCGCGGGGCCGGGCGGCGCGGGCGGTCGCGGCCCGCGAGTACAGGTCGGCCAACAGGCCGGCCACCGGTTCGGAGTGCAGAGTCGATGTCATGACTCAACGCTAGCGGCTCGCCCGCCGGGTCGGCGCGAGGTCCCGCGCACGGGTCGGCGGCCGCGGCGGACCCGCGTGGGGTCTGCCGCGGCCGCCGGGACCGGTCACCGGGTGCGCGCGTCCGTGCCGGTCACACGGCCAGACCGTGCTGGACGTGGGTGGCCGGGTGGTGTGAGACGTCCGGGGTGACCTGTGCGCCGCGCACGAAGGTGTCGGCGCGCGCGACCTCCCAGTCGGTCTTCCAGCTCTCCGGCGGATCGGTCAGCAGCTGGCCCTCGTCCAGCCACTCATACAGCTCGGCGTAGGACTTCTGCCGGTCGTCGCCGATGTTGCGGATCACCATCGACGGGTGCAGCTGGTTGAAGTCCGACAGCCCCATCGAGGCGACGAGCTGCTTGGCGTTGTCGACCACGTGCCGCTGGAAGTTGTAGACCCGGGCGGTCTTGTCCGGCACGTCCAGGGCGCGGAACCGCTTCGGGTCCTGGGTGGCCACACCGGTGGGGCACTTGTTGGTGTGGCACTCCTGGGCCTGGATGCAGCCCACGGCCATCATCATCGCGCGGGCGGCCAGGGTGAAGTCGGCGCCCTGGGCGATGCGCTTGACGATGTCGACGCCGTTGGTGACCTTGCCGGAGGCGCCCAGCACGATCCTGTCGCGCAGGCCCGCGCCCACCAGCGCGTTGTGCACGGTCATCAGGCCCTGGGTCAGCGGCATGCCGACGTTGTCCTCGAACTCCTGCGGGGCCGCACCGGTGCCGCCCTCCGAGCCGTCGACGATGATGAAGTCCGGCGCGATGCCGGTGGAGATCATCGCCTTGCAGATGCCCAGGAACTCGGCCCGCGAGCCGACGCACAGCTTGAAGCCGACCGGCTTGCCACCGGACAGTTCACGGAGCCGGCCGATGAACCGGCACAGCCCCTCCGGGGTGTTGAACGCCGAGTGCGAGGGCGGCGAGACCACGGTCTGGCCGACCGGCACCTCGCGGGTGTCGGCGATCTCCTGGGTGACCTTCGCGCCGGGCAGCACGCCGCCGAGCCCGGGCTTGGCGCCCTGGGAGAGCTTGATCGAGATGCACTTGACCTGCTCGTGTGCGGCCTTGGTGGCGAACTTGTCCGGGTCGAACAGCCCCTCGGGGGTGCGCGCACCGAAGTAGGCGGTGCCCAGCTCCCAGATCAGGTCCCCGCCCGGACGCAGGTGGTACGGGCTCAGCCCGCCCTCGCCGGTGTCGTGGGCGAAGTCGCCGCGCGCCGCACCGCCGTTGAGGGCGAGGATCGCGTTGGCCGACAGCGCCCCGAAGCTCATCGCCGAGACGTTGAGCAGCGCCATGTCGTAGGGGTGTTTGCAGTCCGGGCCGCCGATGCGCACCCGCGGGGTCTCCTTCGGCGCCGGCTGCGCGACGATCGAGTGCTGCAGGTACTCCGCGCCCGGCCGCATCACGTCCTGCTCGGTGCCGAAGGGCACCACGGTCTTCACGTCCTTGGCGCGCTCGTAGATCATCGTGCGCGTGTCCCGGTCGTAGGGACGCCCGTCGGTGTTGGACTCGATGAAGTACTGGTGGATCTCCGGGCGGATGAACTCCAGCAGGAAGCGGAAGCGCCCGAGCACGGGGTAGTTCCGCAGGATCGAGTGTTTGGCCTGCAGCAGGTCGTGCAGGCCCAGCAGGGCCAGCAACGCCAGCGGCACGGTGAGGAAGAGCCACCACAGCGACACCAGGGCGACCAGCGCCACCGAGGCCCCGGCCAGGATCCAGAGGCCGAATACGGCCAGCCATCTCATCATCAGTCAGTCTCCTTGCAGACGCGTCGGGTCCGTGCGGACACGGGCGGTCACAGCAGCGGTGGCACCTTCGCCTGGATCGGCACCGCGAGCAGGGTCGGTCCGGGCCGGTCGGCGGCGGCTGCGACCGCGGCGCGCACCTGCTCGCCGGTCTCCGCCCGCTCGGCGTGGCAGCCGTAGCCGCGCGCGATCGACACCACGTCGAGCCCGGGGATGTCCAGGCCCGGCACCCCGGGGGTCTGTTCCAGGTCGGCGAAGGACTTGAGGATCGCGTACTCGTCGTTGCACGGGATCACGTACAGGATCGGCAGTTCCAGGCGCGCGGCGGTGTACAGCCCCTGCACCGAGTACTGCAGCGATCCGTCGCCGATGATCGCCAGCACCGGCCGGTTGCGCCCCGAGTCGCGCTCGGCCAGGGCGAAGCCGACGGCCGCCGGCAGGTTCCAGCCCAGCGAACCGGAGGCGAAGGTGTAGTACGAGTCCGGGCGCACGATCGGCCAGGCCGCGTGGAACTCGCCCAGGTTCGACGGGGATTCGGAGACCACCACGGTCTCCGGCGGGGTGGCCGCGCGCAGCGTGGTGAACAGCTCGTCGGCGCCCATGCGCTCGTCGCTCGAGCAGGCCGGCGCGCCGGGCCCGTGCGGGGCCAGCAGGTGCGGCTGCTTGTCCACCGCACGGTGCGGCCGGGTGGTGACCAGCTCGGTCAGCGCCTCGATGGTCAGCACCGCATCGCCGATCAGGCTGTCGCCGACCGGGGCGCGGGCGGCCTGGGCCGGGTCGTCGGTCACGTGTAGCAGGCGCAGCCCCTCGGGCAGATAGTCGCCGGCGACGTACGGGTAGTAGCGGAAGACCGGCGCACCGATGACGATCGCCGCATCGTGTCCGTCCAGCTTCTGCGACAGCGGTCCGATCGCGAACGGCAGGCCGCCGACGTAGAGCGGGTGGTCCTCCGGGAACGGCGCCTGCTCGGAGGCCGGGGCGGCGTAGACGTGCACGCCGATCTTCTCCACCAGCGCGACCGCCTGGTCCCAGCCGCGCCCGCGTGCGACCGCGGCGCCGAAGATCAGTGCCGGGTCCTTCGCCGTGTTCAGCACCTCGGCGAATTCGGCGAGCCGGGCCGGGTCCGGTCCGACCCGGGTGGCCACCGTGCGCGCCACCGGGTTGGAGCCGGTGGCCGGGGCGTCCCAGTCGTCGAGCGGGATCGACAGGAACACCGGACCGGCCGGGGCCTGCACGGCCTCCGCGTAGGCGCGCATCAGCGCCGCCGGCACGTCCTCGGCCCGCACCGGCTCGTAGGACCATTTCACCCAGGGTTTGGGCAGCTCTGCGGGCTGGACGTTCGACAGCCACGGCTCCATCAGCAGCATGTCGCGGGTCTGGTTACCGGCGGTGACGATCAGGGGGGTCTGGTTCATCGCGGCGGTCATGATGTTGCTCATCGCATTGGACACCCCCGCCGCGGTGTGCACGTTGACGATCGCCGGCGCCCCGGTGGCCTGCGCGTATCCGTCGGCGGCCGCGACCGCGGACGCCTCCTGGATGGTCTGGACGTAACGGAAGTCGGCGGGGAAGTCCTTGAGGAAGGTCTCCTCGGTCGACCCCGGGTTGCCGAACACCGTGGTCAGGCCGAGCTCACGCATGAGCCCGAACGTCACGTCTCTGATGGTCTCCGTCACTGCTCCGCCTTCCCCTCACGGCCTACGGGCCTGCCGACCCGATTCGCATGTGTGACGATAACCACGCACGGCGTCCGCGCCGCCCGGATCGCGGCCGATCGGCACGGTTTGAGCCCGTCGTGTCGCGAATCGGCGGCGGCGACGGCCCGGATACGACGAACGCCCCGCACCGCCCGTGCCGATCGCTCGGCTCCGGGCGCTGCGGGGCGCCGGTCTGTCTGTCTCCCCCGGTGTCCGGTCGGACGTCAGGGGGCGGCCGGACCGCTCACGCGGGGCCGTCCTGGTCGGTCTCGCCTGTGCGGTCGGCCCGGGCCCGGCGTGCGGCGTCGCGCATCTCCAGGCCGTCGGTGACCATGTCGCCGATCTCGACGGTCACGTCCCGGATCGCGGTGGTGATGATGGTGGCGATCCGTCCCACCCGCACGGCGACCGAGCCGGTCGTCTCCTGCACCAGATCCTTGCCGGATTCGAATCTGCTCACCATGTGTCCTCCTGCTTCCGCCGGGCCGGTCGCGCCGACGGTCCCGGTGTCCTCACGCCGCGACGGCGGCCGAGCGCTCCACGATAACACCGGTTTCCGGCGGGGTTCCCACCAGCGAGTTCGGCAGCGCGTAGCGGAAGATCTTCAGCCACACGGTGCCGATCTGCCGGCTGAACCGGCCGGTGTTGTACGGCAGTCCGTAGCGCTCGCACAGCTCCTGCACCCGCGGGGCGAGCTGCGGGTAGCGGTAGGCGGGCAGCTCCGGGAACAGGTGGTGCTCGATCTGGTGCGACAGGTTGCCGCTGGCGATGTGGAACCACTTGCCGCCGGTGATGTTCGCCGAGCCGAGCAGCTGGCGCACGTACCACTCGCCGCGGGTCTCCTCCGCGGTCTCCTCGACGCTGAACGATTCGACCCCGGCCGGGAAGTGGCCGCAGAAGATGATGGAGAACGCCCAGATGTTGCGGGTGATGTTCGCCGCGGCGTTGCCGACGATGGTCAGCGGGGCGAAGGGACCGGTCAACGCGGGGAACAGGACGTAGTCCTTGAGCACCTGCGGGCCGGCCTTGCGCCGCCAGCCGCGGGCGAGCGACTTCAGGTCCGCCCAGGAGCGCCGGCCGGTGAGCACGTTCTCGATCTCCATGTCGTGGAGCATCACGCCCCACTCGAACAGCACGGCCAGCATCCCGGCCCACAGCGGGTTGGCCAGGTGGTGAGGCCGCCACTTCTGGTCCGGGTCCATACGCAGGATCCCGTAGCCGACGTCGCGGTCCTTGCCGACGATGTTGGTGAAGGTGTGGTGCATGTAGTTGTGCGAGTGCCGCCACTGGTCGGACGGGCACACGTTGTCCCATTCGAAGGTCCGGCTCGACAGCGCGTCCTCACGCATCCAGTCGTACTGGCCGTGCATGACGTTGTGGCCGATCTCCATGTTGTCCAGGATCTTCGACATGCTGAGCGCCCCGACTCCGGCCAGCCACACCGGCGGCAGGAAGGGCGCGTACATCATCGCCCGTCCGGCGATCTCGCAGCGGCGCTGGATGTCGAGCACCGAGTACAGGTAGTCGCGGTCCTCGTCGCCGAGGGAATCGATGACCTCGGCGCGCATGGCATCGAGTTCACGGCCGATCTCGGCGACGTCGTCGGCGCTGAGCACGACCGGCTCGGCGGCCGGGGTCGAGCGGCGCAACGGATTGCGGAGCAGGGCCCGCAGCGGGCCGGGCAGGGTGATCATCGGTGATCTCTCCTTCGTGGTGTCTGGATGTCGGGGCGGGGCGCGGTCAGATCTCGATGTCGACGTCGCCGACCGGCGCGCTGACGCACAGCTGGATCGGCTGATCGGGTTCGTCGTCGACCGCGCCGGTGGTCGTATCGCGGGTGCAGCCCGAGCGGCGCACCGCGGTGCAGGTGAAGCAGATGCCCATCCGGCAGCCGTAGGCCGGGGTCAGCCCGGCGCCTTCGGCCTGCTCGAGCAGGGAGTCCCCGGTGTTCTCGGCGGTGACGTCGCTGGCGGAGAAGGTCACGGTGCCGGTCGGCGGGCCGTCCTGCGGCGGCGCGACCGG
>Ga0079226_10003485_pt1 | contig 12063 bp, 13 predicted proteins | sample Poulit2014_FD_76345 | JGI IMG/M metagenome (GOLD analysis project Ga0079226, IMG submission 76345) | Agricultural soil microbial communities from Georgia to study Nitrogen management - Poultry litter 2014 | ecosystem: Environmental > Terrestrial > Soil > Agricultural land | place: USA: Georgia... | reverse complement strand
TCCGATCTGCGGGCTTTAAATCTGCACATATGGCATCGTCTGCAGTGTATTGTCGCTGGCATGGCCAGCTCCTACAGGGGTTTAGGTCATCTGTGTGGGGGCTGTATTTGTTTGTAGGAGGAGGCCATGCCTCCGGTCTGCGGGTTTTAAATCTGCACACTTGGCATCGTCTGCAGTGTATTGTCGCTGGCATGGCCAGCTCTTACAGGGGTGGGTGATGACGGTGTATTTTTATAGCGTAAATTCTAAACTTTACTGAGAACTCTGGAGAGCAGTATGGCACTGGCAAAACGTATCATTCCTTGCCTTGACGTTGAAAATGGTCGTGTGGTTAAAGGCGTAAAATTCGAAAACATTCGTGATGCCGGTGATCCGGTAGAAATTGCTCGCCGCTATAATGAGCAAGGTGCCGACGAGATCACTTTCCTCGATATCACCGCCACCATCGAAGGCCGCGATACCATGCTGCAGACCGTGGAGCGCATGGCCAGTGAAGTATTTATTCCGCTCACAGTCGGTGGTGGAGTGCGTACTGTGGAGGATATCCGCAGTCTACTGAATGCCGGTGCCGATAAAGTATCCATTAACTCAGCGGCAGTCTTTAACCCTGAATTTGTCAAAGAAGCCGCCGAGCACTTTGGTTCTCAGTCGATAGTGGTGGCCATTGATGCCAAGCAAGTCTCAGCTGTGGGCGAACCGCCACGTTGGGAAATCTTCACCCACGGTGGCCGCAAGCCCACCGGTATTGATGCGGTTGAGTGGGCAAAAAAGATGGAAAGTTATGGGGCTGGCGAAATACTGCTGACCAGTATGGATCAAGACGGCATGAAAAACGGATTTGATTTGGGTGTTACCCGTGCGGTCAGTGAGGCGGTGAATATTCCCATTATTGCCTCTGGCGGTGTGGGTAATTTACAGCATTTAGCCGATGGTATTTTACTGGGTAAAGCGGATGCAGTATTGGCGGCCAGTATTTTTCACTTTGGTGAATACAGTATTCAAGAAGCTAAAGAGTTTTTAGCCGCACAAGGTATTGTGGTGCGCTGAACTTCCCGCAGCCATAGCAACTCGAGCTGCTATGGCTGCGGTATTTTAAATTAAAAACGGCATCTGAACTTAACCGTGCAGATGCCGTTTTTTATTGCGCGTGACTGCACTCGAATCTAGCCGCTGCACAGTAGCAGCTCCCCCGTTGCTAACTGGGGGAGGCTATCCAGTGCAGATTTTTATTGGCTGCTTGAGCTGCTCAGCACATTCAAACCTTTAAGCAGATTCAGCGCCTGATTGACCTGATAGTCTTCGTCTTGCAAGTGCGGCTGAGTATCTTGGCCGGCAGGACGTGCTGGGTTAGCGCCATTTATATTATCTAAATGACCGGCTAAATCAGCTTCTTTAAAACCAGCGACCTGATCTTCGTGACTGATTTTAGCGCGCTCCACAACAATATCTGGAACAATCCCTTGTGCCTGAATTGAACGGCCTTTGGGGGTATAGTACAGCGCCGTGGTGAGTTTCAGGGCGCTGTCATTGTTTAACGGTAAAACCGTTTGCACCGAGCCTTTACCAAAGCTGTCAGTACCCATGATCACTGCACGTTTATGATCTTGCAAAGCACCCGCGACAATTTCTGAGGCTGAAGCGCTGCCACCGTTAATCAACACCACCATAGGTACATTGCCACTGGCATTCGCTGCGGTGGCTGAAAAACGCAGCTCAGCGTTGGCGAGCCGGCCTTTGGTGTAAACAATCAAACCTGAGCTTAAAAAGTGATCGCTAACTTCCACCGCCCCTTGCAAAATACCACCGGGGTTGTTGCGTAAATCTAAGATCAAGCCTTTTAATGGCTGGCCCTGATTGGCTTTCTTCAAACTGTTAAATGCTTTAGCTAAATCATTGCCGGTATTGACTTGAAATTGGCTGATACGAATAAAGCCGTAGCCATGTTCCAGCAGCTCACTTTTAACGCTTTGACTTTTAATAATGGCGCGTTTGATGGTCACTTCAAAAGGCTGACGGGAATCGCGAACAATGGTTAAGCGAATACTGCTACCGGGTTTGCCGCGCATTTTCTTCACGGCTTCCATCAATGACAAACCTTTAGTGGGCTGATCATCAATTTTGATAATTAAATCTTTTGCGGCAAGACCTGCAGCAGCGGCTGGGGTGTCATCAATGGGGGCAATGACTTGCAGTACGCCATCTTCTAAGCCCACTTCAATACCCAGGCCGCCGAATTCACCGCTGGTGCTTTCTTGTAAATCACGGAAAGCATCAGGCTCTAAATAACTGGAGTGTGGGTCCAAGTTGCTGAGCATGCCTTTAATGGCATTTTCAAATAAAGTCTTATCGTCAATGGGTTCCACATAGGCAGTTTTAATGCGCTCCAACACTTCGGCAAAGGTGCGTAGATCATTGAGTGGTAAAACTTCAGTAACCCCAGCCGGTTCTGCCCGTGGCGTGGGGCTGGGTGCAGCAGTGGCGGTGCTCATCAAGCCCAGCAACAGCAGGGTGCTAAAGACAGCTGAGGCTAAATGTTTTTTAATAAAGGGCATGAAGTCACTCCTAGTGAATATGCTAATGCTACTAACCTTGGGTGCGACACCATTGTGCGGGGTCGGCAGGTTGTCCTTGCTTACGTATTGCAAAATATAGAGCCGCTTGCTCGCGGCCACCGCTCTTACCAACTGTTGAAATGGCTTGACCGGTTTTTACGATATCGCCAGGACGGCTTAATAAACTTTGATTGTGGCCATACAAACTGAGGTAGCCATCGCCATGGTCAACAATGACCAAAAGTCCGGCGCCGCGTAACCAGTCAGCAAATACTACACGACCTGGATGGATTGCGCGCACTTGTGTACCAGGTTGTGAGCTGATTAAAACGCCATCCCACTTGCTGCGGGTATCACCGCGGGCGCTGCCAAAGTGCGCAATCAAGCGACCATTGACCGGCCAAGGCAGCTGACCGCGTACTTTAGCAAAAGAGCCTCCCTGATGGGTGATTGCAGTGGAGACCATGGGGCTTTGTGGCTGTTTACCGGCGCTGCTCGGTGGGGCACTATCGAGCAAGCGCTTCGCCTCTTGGCGTTGTTGGGCTAAGCGCTGGCGCTCGGCTTCTTTAGCTTGACGGGCCAAGGTTTCTTCAATGGTTGTTAAGACCCGATTGAGTTCTGCTTGATCCGCTTGACGGGCTTTGAGGCTCTGGCTTTGTTTGCGTTGTTGCTGATTGAGAGCAGCAACTTTTTCTTTGCGCTGCTTACGTAACTCATGTAGAGAATCCTGTTTACTCAGCAGGCTGCTTTGTTGTTCGGCCAAGTTGTTTTGCTGCAGAGTGATTTGCTCAGTAATAGTGTTCAGCTGGCGCAGGGTTTCATTAAAGTGATTGATTTGCGCCTGACGCGCTTTGCCGATGTACTGGTAATAGGTCAGGTTACGGGAAAATTTTTCCGGTTGTTGTTGATTAAGCAGCAAACGTAACGGCTCTTGCTGGCCTGCTTGATAAGCAGCGCGGGCTTGAATGGCAATCAGCTGCTGTTGTTCTTCACGGGAGCTGCGCAGCTTGTTTTGTTCGTGCTGTAAAAAAGTCAACTCCTCAGTGGTTTTTTGTTGCTCTTGTTGAAGAGCTTTAACTTGCTTTTCCAGTTCAGCAATCTGCTGCTCAGTGGTTTGTAAGGCTTGTTCAGCAGCGGTTTTTTGCTGGCGGGTTTTGCGGATTTGTTTTTCCAGCTCGGCGATGTCTTTAGCGGCTTGGGCAATTTGCTGCTTGGTTTGCGCGCGTTGTTCATTGGCAACCGCAACAGTCAGTGCACAGCTTAAAACAACGAAGAAAAATGTGCGCAGCATGGTGGATGTTAACCTGAGCAAAATAAAGAAGTGATTATGCCTAAAATATGCAGGGCACACAGCCCATTAAACACCCTGTGTGCTGCTCAGCACAGCCAGCACACAGGATCAGGTTATTCTGACTTAAACTCTAAGATACTGCGCCCAGTCATTTGCGTAGGAATCGGCAGGTCCATTAAAGTCAGCATAGTGGGTGCCACATCGGCTAGTACTCCACCGTCGCGCACAGTTGCACTGCGCTTGCCCACGTAGATAAAGGGGACTGGCTCACAGGTGTGGGCAGTGTGCGCCTGTCCTGTGCTTTCATCACTCATTTGCTCAACGTTACCGTGGTCAGCGGTAATTAAGGCTTCACCGCCGACTTTATCTAGCGCCTTAACGATTCGGCCTAAGCAGGCATCTAGGCATTCCACAGCCTGTACTGCGGCAGAGAACACCCCAGTATGGCCCACCATGTCGCCATTGGCGTAGTTCGCCACAATCACATCATAGGTTTGCTGTTCAATGGCTTCGACAATGCGATCAGTGACTTCTGGTGCACTCATCTCAGGTTGTAAATCGTAGGTGGCAACAGCCGGCGAAGGAATTAAAATCCGCTCTTCGCCGGGGAAAGGCTCTTCACGGCCACCGGAAAAGAAGAAGGTGACGTGGGCATACTTTTCAGTTTCCGCAATGCGCAATTGAGTTTTTCCTAAGTCGGCTAAGTATTCACCTAACACGTTAACCAGTGCGGTGGGACCAAATGCGCAGGGTGCAGGCAAGTCAGCGGCGTATTGAGTGAGCATCACAAACTCACTGAGTTTGGGCTGGCGCAGGCGAGTAAAGCCGGTGAACTCTGTATCTAAGAAAGCATGACTCAGTTCGCGTGCGCGGTCAGCACGGAAGTTCATAAACACCACACTATCGCCGTCTTCAATGGCTACTGGCTCACCAATACTGGTGGCTTGGACAAACTCATCGGACTCGTCACGGGCATAAGCGGCAGCTAAACCAGCGCTGGCAGTATTGGCGTGGAAGATGGACTGACCATCAACCAACAGCTGCCAAGCTTTTTCCACGCGATCCCAGCGGTTATCGCGGTCCATTGCATAATAACGGCCCACCAAGCTGGCGATGCGCCCTTTACCCAGCTTCGCGCAAGCAGCTTCAACCGCGTCAATGGATGGTTGGGCACTGCGTGGCGGAGTATCACGGCCATCTAAAAAGGCATGCAGGTAGATTTTTTCAGCACCGCGCTGGGCGGCCAGCTCTAGCATGGCTATTAAGTGGTCTTGGTGACTGTGTACGCCACCGGGAGACAGTAAGCCTAAAATATGTACAGCTTTATCTGCAGCCACGGCTTTATCCACTGCGCTGGTCAGGGCAGGGTTGCTAAAAAAGTCACCGTCTTGAATGGCTTTAGTGACGCGGGTGAAATCTTGATACACCACGCGACCAGCGCCGAGGTTCATATGGCCCACTTCAGAATTGCCCATTTGCCCATCAGGCAAGCCCACATCCATACCACTGCCGGAAATCAGTCCATGGGGGTACTGCGCCCGTAACTGGTCATAGACTGGGGTGTTGGCGCTGTGGATGGCGTTATAGTCAGGGCAATCGCTATGACCAAAACCATCGAGAATGACTAAAACGAGAGGTTTAGGCGTGGCTGGCATAAGAATAAACTCGCAAATAAAGAATAGAATATGGGTTAAGTTTAACTGGATGTACCCTGCGCGTCATTCTTAGTGGTTCAGAGAATGCGCAGGTCTGTGTATACTTTGCTGATTATAACGTTTTTGGATACTAAATATGTTTGCCGATACAGTTGCCAAGTTTTTTGAATTTATTACTGCGCACTATATGCTCAGTGGCGCTTTTTTAATCATCGTAGTGTTGCTGCTTATGCAGAGCTCGCGTAACTCAGGGCGTAATGTCAGTACCCGTGAGCTCACAGCTATGGTTAATCGCGATGAAGCGCTTGTGCTGGATATTCGGCCGAAAAAAGATTTTGCCAGTGGCCATATTGTGGGTTCGGAGAACATCACCAGTGACCAGTTGAGCAAGCGTATGGTTGAGCTGGAAAAGCATAAAGATAAAACCATTATTGTGGTGTGTGCTTCCGGGGTTAATGCTGGCGGAGCCTGTGCAGAACTGAAAAAAGCTGGTTTTAATGTTGCGCGTTTATCGGGCGGTATCACCGGCTGGCGCAATGAGAACCTACCCGTGGTGAAATAATATGGCTAAAGTAGTGATCTATTCCAGCGACTGGTGTCCATTTTGTGTGCGCGCCAAACACTTGCTGGAGAGCAAGGGCATCGCTTTTGAAGAAATTCGCGTGGATGGCAAGCCGGATGTGCGTGCAGCCATGGCTAAGAAAGCCGGGCGGACTTCAGTGCCACAAATTTGGATTGATGAATTGCATGTGGGCGGCTGTGATGAGCTGTTTGCTTTGGAGCGTTCAGGCCAATTAGATCCATTGCTGGTGGATTAACACAGTGCTCATTTGGCATTCACGCAATGGATTTATTCAGTTACATAATCAACTTTATATAGGTTAACAAGGATAAAATAGATATGACCGAACAAAATAATAATGCAGCTGCACAACAAGAAGTCACTACACAGTTTTCCCTGCAGCGCATTTACATTAAAGATTTATCCTTTGAGGCGCCGAAAAGCCCAGAAATCTTCCGTGAAGACTGGAGCCCCGATGTTGAGTTGGATCTCAATACCCGTCAGCGTGCTTTAGAAGGTGACTTCCATGAAGTGGTTTTAACCTTAACAGTTACCGTTAAAACCGGTGAAGAAGTGGCTTTTATTGCCGAAGTACAACAAGCTGGTATCTTCTTAATTCAGGGCTTAGATGAAGCTTCAAAGGGTCACGCATTGGGTGCTTTCTGTCCTAATATTTTATTCCCATATGCCCGTGAAACCTTGGATGGCTTAGTGGTTAAAGGTTCTTTCCCAGCGTTAATGTTAGCTCCAGTTAACTTTGATGCACTCTATGCGCAAGAGCTGCAACGTATGCAAGAAGCTGCAACACAAGCCTAAGTTATGGCTGATCCGCACCTGTGCAGATGAGCGCGCAGGTGCTCAATTAAATAGGGGGTGTCAATGAGTAAAGTCAGTGTCTTGGTTGTTGATGATGCCTCATTTATTCGTGACTTAATTAAGAAAGGATTGCGCAGCCACTTTCCTGGCATGCTGATCGAAGAGGCCGTCGATGGGCGTAAAGCCCAGCAAATGCTGGCCAAGCAAAACTTTGATTTAGTGTTGTGTGACTGGGAAATGCCACAAATGAGTGGCTTAGAGCTGCTCAATTGGTTCCGCCAACAAGATCAATATAAATCGACACCTTTTATTATGGTGACCAGCCGTGGTGATAAGGAAAATGTTGTGCAAGCCATTCAGGCTGGGGTGAGTGATTACATAGGCAAGCCATTCACCCAAGAGCAGCTCACCAGTAAAGTGACTAAAGCACTTCGGCGCAGTGGTCGTTTAGCGGCTTTAGCTGCTTCAGCACCGGTTAGACAGCTCAGTACAGGTGTCGCCAATGAATCTTTGTCGGTCTTGACTGGACAAAACAGTTCAGCGCCTACGGCTGCAACCCCTACGCCTGCTCCAACAGCGCGAGCTGCAGGGGCGTCAGCTCCTGCGCCGAAACCCCTAGCTGCACAAGGTTTAGCGGCAAAAGCAACACCTCCAGCTCACACCGCAACCCGCAGTCAAGGGCAAGGGCGTTTACGCTTGTCCAATGGTGAGTTTGTTTGTGTGATTAAAGCATTGAGCTTAAAAGATGCCTTATTGGTGATTAAGCGTGGCACTGTATTACCGCAAGTTTTAGACAGTGCAGTGCTAGACCTAGAGCAAGGCGAAGAAGCTGAAGTAGCCCGCTTAAATGCTTATGTGCACGCTGTCAGCGCTTTAGAAGATCGACCCGATAGCGAGTGGATACAGCTGACGTGTCGGTTTGTCGATAGTGATCCTAAAAAGCTTGATTATTTGTCACGTTTAATTGCCCGTGGCACCTCACAGCGGCACTTTACTCCCAGTGCTTAATAGCCATTTTGTCGATTAACCGTCAGCAGGTTTTAGTGAAGCGCTAGAGTTAATCTCCACTCGAGGTTAAAACATGCGGAGTACCATGCTCTGGCTGGGATCATGGGCTTGTGAGTGTCGTTAACTTGATCGCATCTTTATTGGATAACGTTCGAACAAAGTAAAGCGCGCTGCTATGTTGCACTTAACGAGTGGTCTTGGGTGGCTCATATGCATAAAAAATTTCTGAGCATATTGTTTTTAATGGTGTGTAGCACGTCGAGCCCTGCCTTAACTGTGTATAAATACACTGATGAAAATGGTGTAGTCACCTATACTGATCAAGCCAAGGCTGGTGCGCAGGTGTTTGTTTTCCAAGAACGAATGGTTGAACGTTTGGAAAATGACGTAAAACTGGAAACCCGTAAGCATGCCGCAGGTGAAACCCTGTTGGTGCGTAATAATTTATATGCACCAGTGGAAGTTGAATTACGCTTAGACAACCAAACCAATCTCGCCGGTGGCACTCAACAACCCGTGCGCTGGGTATTACCGCCACGTAGCAGCATACCTTTAGTGTCTTTGGCTCCAGAAAACCCCGCGCAACCCTTAGGCTATACACCTAAATTACGCTATGCCTTAGGTGACCCACGTTTAGTCCCCACCACCAGTAAGTATCCCCTACCTTGGCGCGGTGGGCCTTTTCGCTTGAGCCAAGGCGCCAATGGTAAGTACAGTCACTTCACCCCGAAAAGCCGTTATGCATTGGATATTGCCATGCCGGTGGGTACACCAATTGTTGCGGCGCGGGCTGGGGTGGTGATTAAAACAGAAAACCAACAAGCCGGACGTGGTGATAATCCCGCCGGTAACTTTGTACGCATTTTGCACGATGACGGCACCATGGGGGTGTACTTACACCTTAAAAGAGGTTCAGTGACGGTGCGCGAAGGACAGCGTGTGGAGCAAGGCTCGCTGCTAGCCCGTTCGGGCAATACGGGTAACAGTACGGGGCCGCATTTGCATTTTGTGGTGCAGCGTAATGTTGGTTTGGCAGTGGAGTCCATTCCTTTTGACTTTACCCAGCCAGTCAATAGCCGTCCAAAATATGCGATAGGTGGCGAGTAAAGCAGTTGCCCAGCTGTTGAATAACTTCGGCAGAGTTGCCCGCTGCTAAAGTGGCGGGAAGTTTATGTGGCGAAGTTATAGTGGGCTAGAATGCCTAAGAAAATGCTCAAACCTGCCCAATGGTTGTGTAAAAAAGCTTCTAAAGAGGACTGTGCATCACGTTGCTTGGTGTGGATAAACTGCCAAATATAGCAACCTGCTGCCGCTGCTAATCCTAGGTAAAAGTAACCACCCAAAGCAAAATATTGGCCTGCCAATCCTAAGCACAGTAAGGTGCAGCCTTGTAGGCTGAGAATAATAAAGCGATCGGCATGACCAAATAACACTGCAGTGGATTTAACGCCGATTTTTAAATCGTCCTCGCGGTCACTCATGGCATAGTAAGTGTCATAAGCAATGGTCCACAGAAAATTGGCCAGATAAATTAACCAAACCACCGCGGGCACCGAGCCTCGCTGTGCGCTAAAGGCCAAAATAATGCTGCATGAGTACGCAGCGCCTAACGCCACTTGTGGATAATGGGTATAGCGTTTGGTGAAGGGGTAGAGCGCCGCTAAACCCACTGCTAAGAAAGACCAGAGCAGGGTCTGGGTGTTGGTTAGGAGCACTAAGCAAAAGCTGATGGCCACTAAACTGGCAAAGGTAAGCAAAGCTTCCTTAGCGCTGACCCGACCAGTGACGATGGGCCGGTCTTTAGTGCGCCACACATCGGCATCAATACCGCGGTCAGCAAAATCATTAATGGCGCAGCCTGCGGAGCGCATAAAAATCACCCCCAGCACAAAAATAATCACATTTTTAACGCTGGGTGAGCCATCACCGGCAATCCAGAGCGCCCAGAGGGTGGGCCACATCAACAAATAAATACCAATGGGGCGATCAAGGCGCATTAACTGAATAAAATCCCAGGCCCTGGGATGTAAGCGATTGAAGGATTTAAGCAGCTGTATATACATAAAAAACTCCGCGCTGTTTAGAAAATGAAGTGCCGCTTAAGCTGTTAAGTATTGAGCTCGAACAAACCGTTATCTTGCCAAAACTGCGGTAGAAAAACCTCAGCCACTAAAACTCCCAAATTGTCTTTTTGAAAACATGAGCGTCGCGCCCAAAGCAGTTGTACTGACTTTGCTTGCTGCTGGGCTTGCACTGGTAGTTGTGTGCATGGCAGTTGCTTGATGTACATAGTGCCGCGCTTAAAAGCAGGGTCGCTAAATAGCAGTTCGCCCAAGGAGCGAGTACCCAGTTGACTGATATCAAAATTGGCGCTGCGCAAGGCTGTTTGGCTGGCCACGCTGCGGGCAAACACCCAAGGTTGTTGACCATCGCATAAAAACACTTCGCGCACCCAGCCACGACTGTTATGTGCAATGCGCAATGCTGCACATTCAGAAGCATTGAGCGTTTGCCAGCCTTGATTGATTAACTGAACGCGAAATTCACTACGGCATGCGGCGCTCAGGCGCTGGGTTAAAGAGCCTTGGGCAAACAGCCAGTCATTGAGTGCTGCATTGGCGGTTGGATTGCTGTGCCAGTGGTTGGCGGGGGTATTGGGGGACACAAAATCACTTAATTGCTGAAAAATAAGCGCTCAGTTTAACATGCCTGACAGGATATTTTGCGCTGTGCGCAGGGCCTGCCAAGTTGTTTTACTCTCAAAATGTTAGCTTTCAGCCCTGAAAAGTGACTGAAACTGTAAAGAGTGTCACGAATAAAGCATAAATGCTGGTCAGTGCGGCCTTGGCATGCCATGCTTTACATGTCTGTATCGAGACATAAGCGGACGCACAACCCATTGCTGCGTCTGAGCATAGGTCATAGATTAATACAATATGAAGTGAGGTTTTACATGCGTAAACCAGAATTGGTCGCAGCAGTTGCGGATAAAACAGATATTAGTAAAGAGCAAGCAGGTCAAGTTCTCAATGCTATCCTGGATGAGATTACTGCAGCTTTAGCCGAAAATGACACTGTCACTTTAATTGGCTTTGGATCTTTCTCACAGCGCCATCGTGGCGCACGTACTGGAAGAAACCCACAAACCGGTGAGCCGCTAGAAATTAAGGCCAGTAATACAGTTGCCTTCAAGCCCGGTAAGCAACTGCGAGAAGCTGTTAATCAGTAATTGCTGATTTGTAAGCTGATGCGCGATAGCTGAACTTTATCGCGCATATCAGGGCGCACCTCTAATAGATTAAAATTATTAATAAAAATGACGCCTAGATGCTGTTAAGCATTGATATGCAGGCAGCTTGGTGCGTGGAATAAATTTATGAAGTTTCGTTTTTTATTATGGATGCTAGGCCGTTTAATGCGTAAGGCCAGTCATACCAATCCCGCGTTTCAACAGCAGCTGGAAGGTAAAGATTTAACCTTTATGCTGCACACCCTAGATGGCAAAGTGGCGCGTCATTTTACGATACGTAATAATCGCCTTGAAAGCCGTTCAGGTGCAGTGCAAGACCCAGAGTTTTCCATTGGTTTTAAAGATGCAGCCTTTGGTTTTGCCACCATGCAAGCCAAAAATAAGCAGTTGGCTTTTATGCAGGGTATTCAAGATAAAGACATCAAAATTGCAGGCAACACGGCAATGGTGATGTGGTTTCAAGGCTTAATGAAATACTTAATGCCTAAGAAGCCAAAAGCTAAAACTAAATAATAGCTGAGCTGCGGGCGCGTTGTTGCGCCCTTCCAGTCCATTAATACCAGCCCGCGCTGCTCGATTAAGAAACGAGCCCATCAGTTGCTGTCATTAAATCGATATTGCAACGCTTCAGCTAAATGATTGCGCTGAATATCAGCTTGATCGTCTAAGTCAGCTAAAGTTCGCGCCACCTTGAGTACCCTGTGGGTGGCTCGTAAAGATAAATTTAAACGTTCACTGGCTTGTTCAAGCCAAGTCCGATCATCCTCACTAAGCGCGCAAGATCGTGCTAAAGCATTTAAATCCAGTTGAGCATTGCTACAGTTTTGTCGGCTCATTTGCCGTTGCCGTGCGGCGCAGATTTGTTGCATAGCATCTGCAGAACTTAAGCCCGGCTCTTTGGGCCGCTGTAGCGAAGTGGGTTCACGGGC
>Ga0079226_10003484_pt1 | contig 12067 bp, 10 predicted proteins | sample Poulit2014_FD_76345 | JGI IMG/M metagenome (GOLD analysis project Ga0079226, IMG submission 76345) | Agricultural soil microbial communities from Georgia to study Nitrogen management - Poultry litter 2014 | ecosystem: Environmental > Terrestrial > Soil > Agricultural land | place: USA: Georgia... | reverse complement strand
CGCGCCGGCGGCCAGCCGCGCAGCGACCGGGACCGCTCCTCCGGAGCGGGGCCGGGCACCGGTCAGCACCGGGGAGGCGACCGGTCCCGCGGCGGCGGGCGCGATCGCACCGTCGATCCGGCACGGGTCGCCGCGCGCGACGTGCTGCGCGCGGTGCGCGAGCGCGAGGCCTACGCCAACCTGCTGCTGCCCAAGCTGCTCTCCGAACGCGGCATCAGCGGCCGCGACGCCGCCTTCGCCACCGAACTGACCTACGGGGCGGCCCGCGAACTCGGCCTGCTCGATGCGGTGATCGCCGCGGCCGCCGACCGGCCGGTCGCCGAGATCGATCCGGAGATCCTCGACGACCTGCGCCTGGGGACCTATCAGCTGCTGCGCACCCGGGTACCCGCCCACGCCGCCCTATCGACCACCGTGGACCTGGTCGCCGCCGATGCCGGGCGGGGGGCCGCCGGTTTCGCCAACGCCGTGCTGCGCCGGGTCACCGGCGCGAGCGCCGAGCAGTGGATCGACCGGCTCGCCCCCGACCGCGCGGCAGACCCGGTCGCGGCGCTGGCCTTCGCGCACAGCCACCCGCAGTGGATCGCGCAGGCCTTCGCCGACGCCCTCGGCGCCGACGCCGGCGAACTCGGCCAGGCGCTCGCCGCCGACAACGCCGCCCCGCACGTGCACCTGGTGGCCCGCCCCGGCGAGATCAGCGCCGAGGAACTCGCGCTGATAACCGGCGGGGAACAGGGGGAGTACTCGCCCTATGCGGTGCATCTGGACGGCGGGGATCCGGGCCGGCTCGAACCGGTGCGCGAGAAGTTGGCTGCGGTGCAGGACGAGGGCAGTCAGCTGGTCGCGCTGGCGGCCTACCGGGCGCCGGTGGTCGGGGAGGACACCGGCCGGATCCTGGACCTGTGTGCGGGACCGGGCGGGAAGACCGCCCTGCTCGGCGCGCTCGCCGCGATCGACGGCCGCCGCGTGGACGCGGTCGAACCGGCCCCGCACCGGGCGAAGCTGGTCGCCGCGGCCACCGACGGGCTGCCGGTGACCGTGCACACCGTCGACGGGCGCGACTCCGCGCTCGCCCCGGGCTATGACCGGGTGCTGGTCGACGCCCCCTGCACCGGGCTCGGTGCGCTGCGCCGCCGGCCCGAGGCGCGTTGGCGCCGCACCGCGGCCGATGTGCGCGAACTGGTCTCCCTGCAGCGCGAACTGCTCGGCGCCGCGGCCGCCCTGACCCGCCCGGGCGGGGTGATCGTCTACGCCACCTGCTCCCCGCATCTGGCCGAGACCCGGCGGGTGGTCGCCGACGCGGTGCGTCGCCACGGACTGATCGAACTCGACACCCCGGCCCTGGTACCCGAGGTGACCGATCCCGGGCCCGGCCCGCACGTGCAGCTGTGGCCGCACCGGCACGGCACCGACGCGATGTTCTTCGCCGCCCTGCAGGTGCCCGACCCCTGAGCGGCCCGCCGATGCGCCTTGCGGCATCACTGCCGCCTACACTGGGCACATGCCTGCCGCGCGCCTTTCGGGTCCGATGATCGCCCCGTCCATCCTGTCCGCCGACTTCGCCCGCCTGGCCGAGGAGACCGCCCTGGTCGCCGGGACCGGCCCGGACGATCCCGCCCGTGCCGACTGGCTGCACGTGGACGTGATGGACGCACATTTCGTGCCGAACCTCACCCTCGGTCTGCCGGTGGTCGAATCGCTGCTGCGCGCCACCGACATCCCGGTCGACTGCCACCTGATGATCGAGAACCCGGGCCGCTGGGCACCGGGCTACGCCGAGGCCGGCGCCTACAACGTCACCATCCACGCCGAGGCCACCGACGATCCGCGCGCGGTCGCCCGCGACATCCGCGCGGCCGGCGGCAAGGCGGGCCTGGCGATCAAGCCGGGCACCGACTTCGAGCCCTACATCGAGATCCTGCGCGACTTCGACACCCTGCTGGTGATGAGCGTCGAACCCGGTTTCGGCGGCCAGAAGTTCATCCCCGAGGTGCTCGGCAAGGTGCGCGCGGCCCGCAAGCTCGTCGACGCCGGTGAACTGAAGGTGCTCGTCGAGATCGACGGCGGCATCAACCTCGACACCGTCGAGCAGGCCTCGGAGGCGGGCGTGGACTGCTTCGTCGCGGGCTCGGCCGTCTACAGCGCCGGCGATCCGGCGGCCGCGGTGCGCACCCTGCGCGAACGCGCCGCCGACGCCTCCCCGCACCTGCACCTGACCCGGTGACCGACATCCCGGCCGGCTCGGCAACGCAGCCCTCGACCCCGGGCACGGTGCCTGCGCAGGTGCCGGGCCTGGGCCAGACGGCCAGCCCCGCGCAGGCCATGGCCGCCGCCCGCGCCGCGGCCGATGCGGCGGTGGGCACCACCCGGCCCAATCCGGCCGTCGGCGCGGTGATCTTGGATGCCGAGGGGCGCATCGCCGGCATCGGGGCGACCGCACCGGCCGGTGGCCCGCACGCCGAGGTGCGCGCCCTTTCCCAGGCGGGCGAGGCGGCCCGCGGCGGCACCGCGGTGGTCACCCTCGAGCCGTGCCGGCACACCGGGCGGACCGGCCCGTGCACGGCGGCACTGATCGCCGCCGGCATCGCCGAGGTGCACTACGCCGTCGCCGATCCCGGCCCCGACTCCGGCGGGGGCGCCCGCGAGCTGGCCGCGGCCGGGATCAGAGTCCACGCCGGGCTGTCCGAGACGGAGGCGGCCGCGGGCGCGCTCGCCCCCTGGCTGCACCGGATGCGCACCGGGCGCCCGCGCATCACCGTGAAGATCGCCACCACCCTCGACGGACGCATCGCGGCCGCCGACGGCACCAGCCGGTGGATCACCGGCCCCGAGGCGCGCGAGCGGGTGCATCGCGAACGCGCCCGCATCGACGCGATCGTCGTGGGCACCGGCACGGCGCTGGCCGACGATCCGGCGCTCACAGCCCGGCTGCCCGGCGGGGCACTGGCGGCCACCCAGCCGCTGCGCGTGGTGGTCGGGCTGCGCGATCTGCCGGCCGGGGCTCGACTGCACTCGGCCGAGGCGCCCACCCGGCATCTGCGCACCCGCGATCCGGCCGAGGTCGTCGCGGCGCTGGCCGCCGACTGCGCCGAGGTGCAGATCGAGGGCGGGGCGCAGCTGATCGGCGCCTTCTTCGCCGCCGGCCTGGTCGACCGGGTGCAGCTGTATCAGGCGCCGGTCGTGCTCGGCGCCGGCCCGGCCGCGGTGGGCGCGGCCGGAGCCGAGACGATCGCCGCCGCCCACCGGCTGACCCGTGTCGCGGTCGAACCGCTGGGAGCCGATCTGCTGACCACCTTCGTCACCGGGCAAGATGGTGCCCGGGACGGCGACCGAGAGTAGGGGAGAGGCCCATGTTCACAGGCATCGTCGAAGAGGTCGGCGAGATCACCGCGATCGAGCGGCTCACCGACGCCGCCCGGCTGACCGTGCGCGGGCCGCTGGTGACCTCCGATGCCGCACCCGGCGACTCCATCGCGGTCAACGGGGTGTGCCTGACCGTGGTCGGCGAGCCGGAAGACGGCGGATTCCTCGCCGATGTGATGGACGAGTCGCTGCAGCGCTCGGCCCTGGGCGACCTGCAGACCGGTTCGCCGGTCAACCTCGAACGCGCCGCCGCGGTCGGCGGACGGTTGGGCGGACACATCGTGCAGGGCCACGTCGACGGGGTCGGCACCGTCGCCGCCCGCACCCCGGGGGAGAACTGGGAGGTCGTGCGCATCGACCTGCCCCGCGAGCTCGGCCGCTACGTGGTGGAGAAGGGCTCGATCACCGTCGACGGGGTGTCGCTGACCGTCTCGGCCTGCGCCGCCCCCGAGGACGAGGCGCAGTGGCTGGAGGTCTCGCTGATTCCCACCACGCTCGCCGAGACCATCTTGGGGCGCACCGCGGTGGGCACCCGGGTCAACCTGGAGGTCGACGTGCTGGCCAAGTACGTCGAACGGCTCGTGCGGAGCGCGCCGTAGATCACAGCGCACCGGGAACTACCCTGGTGCAGGGAACGCGACCGGCGACGGTCGCACGGCACGTCCGGCACGGCCGGCACGGCGATGGAGGCCACATGAGGTTCGACAGCATCGAGCGCGCGGTCGCCGACATCGCCGCGGGCAAGGCCGTGGTGGTCGTCGACGACGAGGACCGGGAGAACGAGGGCGATCTGATCTTCGCCGCCGAGAAGGTCACCCCGGAACTGATGGCCTTCATGATCCGGCACTCCTCGGGTTATGTGTGCGTGCCGATGACCGGCGAGGACTGCGACCGGCTCGGCCTGCCGCCGATGTTCGCGCGCAACCAGGACCGGCTCGGCACCGCCTACACCGTCACCGTCGACGCCCGCGAAGGCGTGACCACCGGCATCTCGGCCACCGACCGGGCCCGCACCGTCGCCCTGCTCGCCGATCCGGCGACCGGGGCACCGGATCTGTCCCGGCCCGGGCACGTGGTGCCGCTGCGGGCCCGGGACGGCGGGGTGCTGCGCCGGCCCGGCCACACCGAGGCGGCCGTCGATCTGGCGCGCCTGGCCGGGCTGCGGCCCGCCGGGGTGATCTGCGAGATCGTCTCCGAGCGCGAGCCCGGCGAGATGGCGCGCACCGCGGAGCTGCGCGAGTTCGCCGACGCCCACGACCTGGCGCTGATCTCCATCGCCGACCTGGTGCTGTGGCGGCGCAAGCACGAGAAGCACATCACCGAGGTCGGCAGCGAGACCATGCACACCGTGCACGGCGACTTCCGCGCCGTGACCTACGCCAGCGACTACGACGCCGCCGAGCATGTGGCGCTGGTGCGCGGCGACGTCGGCGACGGTGAGGACCTGCTGGTTCGCGTGCACTCCGAATGCCTGACCGGCGACGTGTTCGATTCGTTGCGCTGCGACTGCGGCCCGCAACTGGACAAGGCCATGGAGATGGTCGCCGCCGAAGGCCGGGGCATCGTGCTGTACATGCGCGGCCACGAGGGCCGCGGCATCGGTCTGATGCACAAGCTGAAGGCCTACCAGCTCCAGGACGACGGCCGGGACACCGTCGACGCGAACCTCGACCTCGGACTGCCGGCAGATGCGCGCGACTACGGGCTCGGCGCGCAGATCCTGGTGGACCTGGGCGTGCGATCGATGCGGCTGCTGTCGAACAACCCCGCCAAGCGCGTCGGGCTCGACGGCTACGGGCTGACGATCACCGAACGGGTGTCGATGCCGGTGCGGGCGAACGCGGAGAATGTGGACTACTTGCGCACCAAGCGCGACCGGATGGGCCACGACCTGTCCGGTCTGGACGATTTCGACGCCGCCGAGGCGGGTCGGGAAGGGGTCACGGGGAAGCGATGAGCGGGCAGGGACGGCCGGAGGGCCACGGACTTATCGAGCGCGGACTCTCCCTCGGGGTGGTCGCCGGGCGCTGGCACACCGAGATCGCCGAGGCACTGCTCGGCGGGGCCCACCGGGCCGCGGCCGAGCACGGCGCCACCGTGACCGAGGTGCGCGTGGCCGGGGCGGTGGAGCTGCCCGTGGTCGCCCAGGAGCTGGCGCGCACCCATGACGCGGTGGTCGCGCTCGGCGTGGTCATCCGCGGCGGCACCCCGCACTTCGAATACGTCTGCGACGCGGTGACCTCGGGCCTGACCCGGGTCGCACTCGACGAGTCCACCCCGGTGGGCAACGGGGTGCTGACCACCGACACCGAGGAGCAGGCGCGCGACCGGGCGGGCCTGCCCGGTTCGGCCGAGGACAAGGGCCTGGAGGCGGCGTCGGCCGCCCTGGACGCGGCCACGGCGCTGCGCGGGCTGCGCGACCGGTGACCGCGATGGGTACCGGACATTCCGCGCCGGGCGGCGCCGCGACCGAGGACCTGATCGTCCGGCCGATCCGGATGCGCATCTACGCGACCGCGATCGCGGTGGTGCTGATCATCGCCTTCGCGGTGTTCGGCGCGCTGCTGAAGATCGAGGACACCGGCGTGTACTACCGCACCGTCGACCAGTTCGCGGTCGCGCTGATCGGGGTGTTCCTGGCGTGCGGGCCGCTGCTGCTGCTGCGTCCGCGCATGCGGGTGGGCGCCTTCGGTGTCGCGGTGCGCAACGTGTTCAGCGAACACGTCTACGAGTGGGACCTGGTCCACTCGCTCGACTTCCCCGAGGGCGCCGCGTGGGCCCGGCTCGAGCTGGCCGGCGACGAGTACATGCCGGTGCTGGCCGTGCAGATCAACGACCGCATGCACGCGGTCGAGGCGGTGCGCGCCTTCCGCACCCGCGCCGCGCAGTACCAGTCGCAGCCCGCGGCCGAACCGGACACCCGCCCCGGCGACACCGGCAGCCGGGAGGCGAAGCCGCAGGATCCGCCCGCCGACGACTAGCGCGGCGGCGCCCGCCGGGCCCGCCCGGCTAACCTGGATGTGTGCCTGATCCCGCCACCTATCGCCCGGCCTCCGGCTCGGTCCCCACCGAGCCCGGCGTCTACCGTTTCCGGGACGTCCACGACCGGGTGATCTACGTCGGTAAAGCCAAGAATCTACGCAACCGGCTCAACAGCTACTTCGCGGATCTGGCCTCGCTGCACCCGCGCACCCAGCAGATGGTCACCACCGCCGCCGGGGTGGACTGGACGGTGGTCGGCACCGAGGTCGAGGCGCTGCAGCTCGAATACAACTGGATCAAGGAATACGATCCGCGCTTCAACGTCCGCTACCGCGACGACAAGTCCTATCCGATGCTCGCGGTCAGCGTGAACGAGGAGTTCCCGCGCCTGTTCGTCTACCGCGGTCCGCGCCGACGCGGAGTGCGCTACTTCGGCCCCTATTCGCACGCCTGGGCCATCCGGGAGACCCTCGACCTGCTGCTGCGCGTCTTCCCGGCCCGCACCTGCTCGGCCGGGGTGTTCAAACGCCACCAGCAGCTCGGCAGACCCTGCCTGCTCGGCTACATCGACAAGTGCTCCGCCCCGTGCGTGGGCCGGGTGAGCGCCGATGAGCACCGCGAGATCGTCGAAGGGTTCTGCGACTTTCTGGCCGGGCGCACCGATCGGCTCATGCGCCAGGTCGAAAAGCAGATGACCGAGGCCTCCGAGGAACTGGACTTCGAGCGGGCCGCCCGCCTGCGCGACGACCTCGAAGCGCTGCGCAAGGTGCTGGAGAAGCAGTCGGTGGTGCTCGGCGACGGCACCGACGCCGACGTGATCGGCCTGGAGGCCGACGAACTCGAGGTCGCCGTGCAGGTGTTCCATGTGCGCGGCGGGCGGGTGCGCGGGCGCCGCGGCTGGGTGGTCGAGCGGGCCGACAACGCCGACGACGGCGAACTGGTCGGCCAGTTCCTCACCCAGTTCTACGCCGGCGAGACCGACCACGCGGTCGATTCCGCGCGCCGACAGAAGGACGGCGACACCGTGGGCGCCGCCCACGCCGCCGTGCCGCGCGAGGTGCTCGTACCCGCCCTGCCACCCGACGCCGACGAGGTGCAGAAGTGGCTGTCGACCCTGCGCGGCTCCGCGGTGCGGCTGCGGGTGCCCCAGCGCGGCGACAAGAAGGACCTGGCCGACACCGTCCGCCGCAACGCGGTCGAGGCGCTGACCCTGCACAAACTCAAACGCGCGGGCGACCTGACCACCCGCAGCCAGGCCCTGCAGGGCATCCAGGAGGCGCTCGATCTGGATCAGGCGCCGCTGCGCATCGAATGCGTGGACATCTCACACCTGCAGGGCACCGACGTGGTCGCCTCGATGGTGGTGTTCGAGGACGGTCTGCCGCGCAAATCCGACTACCGGCACTACGCGATCCAGGAGGCCGCCGGCGACGGACACTCCGACGACGTCGCCTCCATCGCCGAGGTGACCCGGCGCAGGTTCCGGCGCCACCGGGCGGACACCGATGCGCCCGCACCCTCGGGCCCGCTGGCGGACGAGGCGGCCGATCTGGCGCCCGAAGCCGGCATCGATCCGGAGACCGGCCGGCCGCGCCGCTTCGCCTACCCGCCGAACCTGTTCCTGGTCGACGGCGGGCCCGCGCAGGTCGCGGCGGCCGCCGCCGAACTCGACGCGCTCGGGGTGACCGATGTGGCGGTCGCGGGCCTGGCCGAACGCCTGGAGGAGGTGTGGCTGCCCGATGACGATGGGCCGGTGGTCCTGCCGCGCAACAGCGAGTCGCTGTATCTGCTCCAGCGCATCCGCGACGAGGCCCACCGGTTCGCCGTCACCTATCACCGCAACAAACGGTCCCGACGGATGACCGCATCGGTGCTCGACGGCATCCCGGGGCTCGGACCGACCCGCCGGGCCGCCCTGGTCGAACACTTCGGCTCCCCGGCAAGGCTGCAGCAGGCTAGCGTCGAGGAGATCACGGCGGTGCGCGGCATCGGACCGGCGACCGCCCGGGCGATCGCCGAGGCGCTCGGCCCGGCCACCGCGCCGGCCGACGACCGGGCCGACGCCCCGCCCGAAACCGACGCGCAACCCGCGGCGCAGACCGACGACGGCGGCCTCGCCGAGCGGGGAGAGGAGTGACGATGTCATCGACCATCGAGGTCCTGCTGGTGACCGGACAGTCCGGGGCCGGCCGCAGTGCCGCGGCGCGTGCCCTGGAGGACCTGGGCTGGTACGTGATCGACAACCTGCCGCCGGACACCGTCGGCGCACTGGTCGACCACGGCCTGGCCGACCGGACCCGGATCGACCGGCTCGCCATCGTCGTCGACGTGCGCTCGCGCGCCTTCCGCGGCGACTTAGGGCCGGTGCTCGAGCAGGTGACCTCGCGCGGCGGCAGTGTGCGCGTGCTGTTCCTGGCCGCGTCCGACACGGTGCTGGTGCGCCGGTTCGAACAGGTGCGCCGCGGCCATCCGCTGCAGGACGGGGGCACCCTGGTCGAGGCCATCGCCGCGGAGGCCGAACTGCTGCGGCCGCTGCGCGAATCCGCCGACCTGGTCATCGACACCACCTCGCTGACCGAACAGCGTCTGCGCCAGCGCATCGAGGCCGCCTTCGGCGAACCCGAGGACACCACCTTGCGGGTGGCCGTGCAGTCCTTCGGCTTCAAATACGGGCTGCCCACCGATGCGGACATGGTGGTCGACGTGCGCTTCCTGCCCAACCCGCACTGGGTGCCCGAACTGCGCCCCCACACCGGTCAGTCGCCGGCGGTGCGCGACTACGTGCTCGGCCAGGACGGCGCCGACGACTTCCTGAGCGGCTACGCCCGACTGATCGACCTGATCACCGAGGGCTACCTGCGGGAGGGCAAGCGCTACGCCACGATCGCGGTGGGCTGCACCGGCGGCAAGCACCGCTCGGTGGCGATGTCCGAGGCGCTGGCCAAGATGCTGGCCTCGCGACCGGCGCTGTCGGTGGGAGTGATCCACCGCGACCTGGGGCGCGAGAGAGCCCGGCCGAGCCCAAGGTGGTCGCCTTCGGCGGCGGCCACGGGCTCTACGCGACCCTGAGCGCGATACGTCGGTTCACCTCGCAGGTCACCGCCGTGGTCACCGTCGCCGACGACGGCGGATCCTCCGGGCGGCTGCGCGCCGAACTCGACCAGATCCCGCCCGGAGATCTCCGCATGGCGCTCGCGGCGCTGGCCGGGGAAGCCCCCGACGACCGGCTGTGGACCCGGTTGGCCCAGCACCGCTTCGGCGGCAGCGGGGCGCTGGCCGGCCACTCGGTGGGCAACCTGGTGCTGGCCGGGCTGACCGAGGTCCTCGGTGACCCGGTGGCCGCCCTCGGCGCCTTCGGCCAGGTGCTCGGGGTGACCGGCACGGTGCTGCCGATGACCACCACTCCGCTGACCATCACCGCCGAGGTCACCGGCCTGGAGGCCGATCCGGCCGCGCGCCGGACGATCCGCGGCCAGGTCGCGGTGGCGACCACCCCCGGTCAGGTCGAGTGCGTCGCCCTCGACCCGCCCGCCCCGCCCGCCACCCCCGCGGTGCTCGACGCGATCGCCGGGGCGGATCTGATCGTGCTCGGCCCCGGCTCGTGGTTCACCAGCGTCATCCCGCACCTGCTGGTGCCCGATCTGGTCGCCGCCCTGCGAGCGAGCCCGGCGCGCACGGCCCTGGTGCTCAACCTGGTGCCGGAACCGGGGGAGACGGCCGGCTTCTCCGCCGCCCGGCACCTGCAGGTGCTCGCCGAGCACGCGCCGGGGTTCCGGGTCGACACCGTGGTGATCGACACCGATGCCGTACCGCCCAGCGGCGAGCGCACCGATCTGGCGGCCGCCGCCGCTCTGCTGGGCGCTCGTCCGGAATACGCCCGGGTCGCCGAGCCCGGGGCGCCCCGGCACGACCCCGCGGCCCTGGCGGCGACGCTCGCCGAACTGAGCGGTACCGATGCGAGTGCGGATAGACTTCCGTCCGGAACACAGGTCGGGTGAGGGAGAGGACGTAACAACGTGGCGCTGACCTCCGAGGTCAAGCAGGAGCTCAGTCGGGTGACGGTGACCGATCCCGACACGCGGACGTCAGAGGTGGGTGCGCTTCTGCGTTTCGCGGGCGGACTGCACATCGTGGCCGGCCGGGTGGTGGTCGAGGCGGAGATCGATCAGGCCGCCACCGCGACCCGCCTGCGTCGCGACATCCACGAGCTGTTCGGCCTGCTCGGCGAGGCCTATGCGGTCGGGGCCGGCAAGGGCCGCAAGAACCCGCGCTACGTCGTCCGGGTGACCGAGAACGGCGAGGCGCTGTGCCGACGCACCGGACTGCTCGACACCCGAGGTCGGCCCGTGCGCGGCCTGCCCACCCAGATCGTCGGCGGCACCGACGCCGATGCGGCCGCCGCCTGGCGCGGAGCGTTCCTCGCCCGCGGCACGCTGACCGAACCGGGCCGCTCGTCCGCGCTCGAGGTGCTCTCGCCCGGACCGGAGGCCGCGCTCGCCCTGGTCGGTGCGGCCCGCCGCCTCGGCGTGGTCGCCAAGTCCCGGGAGCTCCGGGGAGCCGAGCGGGTAGTGATCCGCGACGGCGAGGCCATCGGGGAACTGCTCACCGCGATGGGCGCCCCCGAGGTGCGCGTGGTGTGGGAGGAGCGCCGCAAGCGCCGCGAGGTCCGCGCCACCGCCAACCGGCTCGCCAACTTCGACGATGCGAACCTGCGCCGGTCGGCCCGGGCCGCGGTCGCCGCGGCCGCCCGGGTCACCCGCGCCCTGGAGATCCTCGGCGAGGAGGTGCCCCCGCACCTGGCCGCGGCCGGCGACCTGCGGGTGGCGCACCGGCAGGCCTCACTCGAAGAGCTCGGCCGCCTGGCCGATCCGCCGATGACCAAGGACGCGGTCGCCGGGCGGATCCGGCGCCTGCTGTCGATGGCCGACCGTAAGGCCGCCGAACTCGGTGTGCCCGATACCGAGTCGGCCGTGGTGGCCGATCTGCTCGACGAGGACTGAGGCCCGCATCACCCGGCCCGCCGAGACACCTGATCGCCATCCCGGCCGGGGAAAGGACTAAGCTGGGTCGGCGGGGCCCGCTCCGGGCGTTTCGGCGCGCCGGAAAGCGGAGTCCTCACGGACAACACGCCGCAGGCCTGTTTCTCCTGCGGCCACATCACTGCAGGTACAACGACGTCGCGCAACAGCGCGAGAGGAGCCCACTGTGACTATCCGCGTAGGAATCAACGGATTCGGTCGGATCGGCCGTAACTTCTTCCGCGCCGTGGAGGCCCAGCGGGCCGCCGGCGACACCTCGATCGAGATCGTGGCCGTCAACGACCTGACCGATCCGGCGGCGCTCGCGCACCTGCTCAAGTACGACTCGATCCTGGGCCGGCTGGCCGATGACGTCGTGGTCGACGGCGAGGACCTGGTCGTGGGCGACCGCCGGATCCGCGCCTTCGCCATCAAGGAGGGCCCGGCGGCCATCCCCTGGGGCGACCTGGACGTCGACGTGGTGCTCGAGTCGACCGGCATCTTCACCGACGCGGAGAAGGCCAAGGGCCACCTGCAGTCGGGCCCGAAGAAGGTCATCATCTCGGCTCCGGCCAAGGGTGAGGACCTGACCGTGGTCATGGGCGTCAACGACGACCAGTACGACGGCAGCCAGACGATCATCTCGAACGCCTCGTGCACCACCAACTGCCTGGGCCCGATCGCCAAGGTGCTCGACGACGCCT
>Ga0079226_10003483_pt1 | contig 12068 bp, 9 predicted proteins | sample Poulit2014_FD_76345 | JGI IMG/M metagenome (GOLD analysis project Ga0079226, IMG submission 76345) | Agricultural soil microbial communities from Georgia to study Nitrogen management - Poultry litter 2014 | ecosystem: Environmental > Terrestrial > Soil > Agricultural land | place: USA: Georgia... | reverse complement strand
TATAAAGTTTTACTTTATCTTAACTTTATCAATTATAAAATAGCGTATTTGTTTTAATTAGTGGTTTTTGTTGGAGGAAGATATTATATTATGGTAAAATAAATATGCTATAAATAAAAACATAAATCAATTATCAAGAAATAGTTTGATTTATAATATTTTTAATATTAATACTGAAAGATATAGTAAGTTGACTTTTAGTATTTATAAAATAAATTAAATGGGAGATAATTATGACTAAAGAAAAAATATTTAAAAAAATGAAAACGTGGAATAATATTTTTGTAGTATATGGGATTATTACAACTATATTTTCAGTACTAGGTCTTATGAAGATTTTTACTACAGATTGGGAAAGTGTGTTGGAGATACAGAAACAGAGCAATGAAGCTTTAGGGATAAGTTCAGCAGGTCTTACTATCGAAAGTATAAAACCTTCAATTTTTATGACTGTAATGTCAATTCTTATAATCTTAGTAACTATATATACTATTTATATGGCTATAAAAAACAAAGAAAATATAAGCAATGAACAAAAGGTAAATAATCTGCCTTATATAATTTACTTAATTCTTTTAGTTTACGGATTTATTAGTTCATTTATAAATAGTAAAACAAATTTATCACCTATAACTTCTATGACTTCAAGCATGACTTCAATGCCAGAAGGTATACCTACTGTAGCAGTGGTAATATTAGTTTTTATAATAGTATTTGCTGGACTTTTACTATTTTTAAATATAGCTCCATCAGTAAAAATGCTTAGATTAAATAAAAAACTAGATAAACTAAATGATGATAATATAACAGAGGAAGTTTAATTTAAATGAAAAAAATAAGAATAAGATAATTATTTCAGCTATATCTATATTTTTAATTTTTGCGATTATAATAGGATTTATTAGTACGAAAAAGAAAAAGATGACAGTTGAGCTTTATACAGTAAAAGAACAAGATCCTATAAGCTTTTCAGGGGTAGCTAAGGCAGCCAAGAATCAAGAAATTTATTATGATTCTACCAAGGGAAGTATAAAAGAATATTATGTCAAAGATGGAGATAGTGTAATCGTAGGACAAAAGCTATTTATGTATGAAAATGAAACTGTAAAAGAACAGCTAAATAAGCTTAACCGAAGCTATAATAATGCAGTTTCAAATTACAATGATTCTATAGATGAGACTAATAAAGTAAAATCTCAAATTAAAGATATGGATAGAAAGATTAGAGAACTTTCTTATGAAATTGAAAATTACAAACCTCTTTCTATAAATCCTGAGAATATAGCAGATGCGAATTTAGAAAATTTAAATAATTTACAAATGGCTTTAGAACAAGCTAAAGCAGGGAAAAATGAATTAGAGATGACAGTTTCTCAAATGCAAAAAGCTACTAAAGAAGCTAAAAATGGCATAGATGAGATGAGCGCTGAAATTAATGCAGTTAAAAAATCTATGACTTCTATAGAAAAAGCAGAAATAAGTGGCAAGATAAAATTAAATAAAGAAGCTGCAAAACCATCTCTTAATATGTCAGGTTCAGAAGCGTTAATTAATATAATCAGCGAAGATATAGTAGTAGAAGGTCAAGTATCTGAGTACGATTATGAAAAAATAGTTTTAGATAAGCGAGTTAGACTTGAAATTAATAATTCAGGCGAAAAGATGGAAGGTACTATTATAAAGCTAGATAGTATGCCTAATAGCTCTAATTTAGGAGCGATTCCACAACAAACTGAAAGCTCTGTATCAAATTATAATTTTTTAGTAAAACCAGATGATTATATACACTATGGCTTTTCAGTAGATATAAAATTACCTCAAGAAGGCATTTATATACCTATGGAAGCTGTAGAAAAATTAGATGATAAGTTTTATGTATATGAAGTAGAAGATGATAAATTAGTAAAAAAAGAAATAAATGTAGAAGAAGACGACGGAGTATATAAACTTATAAGCGGTCTTGAAATAGGAGAAAAAATTGTATCTAATAAAGAGGGCTTAAAAGAAGGCTTAGAAGTAAATATAATTGACAATACCGAAAGTAAAGACGAAACTACAAAAAAAGAAGATATTTAATCGATTGGTGAATACGATGATAAAAATAAATAAAATAAATAAAACTTATATAACTGGAGAAGAAAAACTTCATGTTTTGAAAGATGTAAGTTTTGATGTAAATGAAGGCGAGTTTGTAGGGATAATGGGAGAATCTGGCTCAGGTAAATCTACACTTATGAATATAATTGGCTTTATGGATAATAAATATGAAGGCGAATATCTTTTTGATAATAAGAGTATTAGAGAATTAAACGATGATAAATTATCAAAAATTAGAAATAAATCTGTAGGATTTGTATTTCAAAACTTTAATTTAATAGACAATTATACTGTAAGAGAAAATATTGAATTGCCTTTATTATATGCGGGAGAATCTAGAAAGAATACCAGAGAAATAGTTCTTCAAGCTCTAGAAAGTGTTGGTATACCAGAAAAAATAGATAAATATCCAACTCAATTATCTGGAGGACAAAAACAGAGAGTTGCCATAGCTCGTGCCATAGTTCATAAACCTAAATTTATATTAGCAGATGAGCCGACAGGAGCATTAGACTCTATAACATCTAAAGAAATAATGGATATATTTCAAAGATTAAATAAAGAAAATAAAACTACTATTATTATGGTAACCCATGATAGAAGTTTATCTTCTTATTGTTCAAAGGTGTTATTTATGGTAGATGGTAATTTGGAAGAGAGGTTTGATTTATAATGAAATTTTCCATATTATTTGCAGATGCCTTAACAGCTTTAACTAGAAATAAAAAGAGAAGTATATTAACTATGCTAGGGATTATCATAGGAATAGGTGCAGTTATAGCTATTATATCTATTGGTAAAGGCTTTGAAAATTTTGTAGTAGGACAACTTACTAGCAATGATGACAACGAAATAACTAGTAATATAATTTTCCAACCTAAAGATATGGACCTTTACTATGATTCAAATATAAAGTTTTTTAGAAATTATGAACTTTCAGAGATAAAAAAAATATCGGGTGTAAAAGATGTAAAATTTTCTGAAAGTGAAGGTAATAAAGATGAGGTAAATATATCTATAGCTTCAAGTGGGAAATCAGAAAACACGAGAACTCAATTAGTTGATAATAGTGAACTAGATTTAATAGAGGGAAGAAATATTAATTCAGTTGATAATAAGTTAAAAAATAGAGTGTTAGTGATAGATAAAAATATCGTTGAGAGACTATTTAATAAAAGAGATTCATATATTGGAAAAAGTTTAAATATAAATGGGTTAAATTATGAGATAGTAGGTATATATTCTGGCGGTATGGGAATGATGGGTATGATGGAATCCTCCATGTATATTCCAAAAAACACTTACAATTTTTATAATAAAGCTAAAGATAATAACCCATCTATAACTCTTTATTTAGAAAGTGGGGCATCTGTCAGCGATGTATCTAAAGAGGTAGTAAACTATCTAACGGAAAATGGCAGTATGAAAAATTATGGCTCTTACAGTTTCTTTGATATGGGCGAAATAATGGATGGAATATCAAATATACTAGATAATATAACTAAATTTATAGCCTTAATCGGAGGTATATCATTATTTATTGCAGGAATAGGCATGATGAATATGATGTATATTTCGGTTTCTGAGAGAACAAAGGAAATAGGTATAAGAAGAGCTTTAGGTGCAACCAAGAAAAATATTACGATGCAGTTTTTATTAGAAGGTGTAGTAATTACAGTAATCGGTGGAATATTAGGATATATTTTTGGACTTATATTAGCCTTTATAATATCTGCATTTTTACCATTTAGTGCAGCAATAGAAGCAGGGCCTATATTTATAGCTTTATCTATTTCTCTTATAATAGGAGTAGTGTTTAGTTATAGTCCAGCTAAGTCAGCAGCAAATAAAAATGTAATAGAAATATTAACTTAAAAGCAGTAGAAATACTGCTTTTTATATTATTAAAACATATAAAAATAAATATATAATATATTTTAATATAAGAAAAAATTATGGGTAAATATAAACTATTAGAGAGGTGAATAATATAATGGATAATAAACTTGCTTTAAGAAAAATCGACAGGACGATAAAAAGTGGAGATGTAGCTTATATTAAATTAAAAGAAGTATCAAATCTATTAAATTCAGCTAGAAGATGGGGACTTTTAGATATAGTTAAAGGTAAATATTTAATTACATTTATAAAACGTAGTAAACTAAAAAAAGCAGAACGTGTTTCAATTGATGCAGAAAAAGCTTTAAAAGAATTTTCGTATAATTTAACAGAACTTTCAGAGTTTATGGATATTAAAATAGATATATCTACATCTTATGTATTTTTAGATTATTTTTTAGATAATCCAATAGTAGATATACTTGTTCAAGGGCAAATAAATAATAATAGGAAAAAAATAGATGCAGCTTTAAGAGATGTTCAAAAAGATATAGACAGATTGAAAAAAGAAAAAATTAAAATTATGAAATATCTTTAAAGAGGAGAACTATGTATAATATAAATGAAAATATCATAAAAGAAGAAGAGGAAAGACTGAGATTATATAAAGAAAAAGTTCAAAAAATGGAAAATATTGAAAGAGCTTATAAAAAAATCCTAAGCGCTAAAAAATCTATATTGAGAGAAGAAAGCGTAGAAAATAAATTCAAAGAAATTGAACGAGAATTAAAGATAATAGAAAAAACAAAGTTAGAAATTGAAAATATAGATAAAATATTTGATAAAATAAATAAAAAATTAAATTAATAATTTAGTTTGAATATTACTTAATTTTATGATAAAACAATTACATAGATTCTACAAAAGTAAAATCTATAATATAGGAAATAATTATAAGAAATAATTACTTTAAAACTCATTTGCCTAAGTTAGAATTAAAGAAAAATATAAGAGAATTTTTAGTTCTTATTATATTAAAATTATTTCTTATAGAAGAGGGCTATTTTAAGCTCTCTTTATTTTTTTGATAATTTTTATAATAAAGGAGAAAATATGCAGGAAATTATAATTAAAAGGCCTTATATGCATTTTAAAGGTAAACTTTACTATGTCCACGATATATTAATCGATAGCGAAACGGAAGAAAAAATAGTATCTTATCAACAACTCTATCCACCTTATGAAATGTATTCTAGATCTTTAAAAATGTTTAAAGAAGAAATAGATTTTAATAGAAAAGATAATATTATGAAGCAAAAACATAGATTTGAACTGTTTAATGGAAAGATAATTTAGTGAAAAGAGTAGGATAACCTACTCTTTTTTTATTTTTTATGCAATAATTTTTTTGTAAATATTTCATATTTTAGATTTAACTAAGTATTTTAATACAATATACTTTAAATGGAGATTATTCATTTAATAAAAAATAACATAGGTATATTTAAGTAAGTTATATCAAAAGATATGTGTTTTTTAAGAAATTCTGATTAAATAAAGAAAAAATAAAATATAATAGAAAATTTTAATAAATTAATTTAGCATAAAATTTCATACTTTAATAAAAAAGTAGGAAATTTACATTTTGGCATTATACCCAATTAGGTATAACGAGAAAAAATAAAAAACCACTAAAATTAGCCGTTTAGTAATTTCTAATTTTGCTTAGCACAGAACTAAATTAAAAATTTATCATTAGAAATTGAATACAATATTATTCAAATGTTGAAAACAGATTAAATATAAATAAAAATGTATTAAATATCTAAAAAAAAGCATAAAAAACATCCTAAAACCTAAAAAAATTGACTTCAAAATATTTATTTTGTGATTTATAAAGTTCAAAAAATCAATGATATATCGTTATACCTATTTAGGTATAGCAAAAAAAACGGCGAGAAATAGTTTGAAAAAACTCTGGAAATTATTTAATAATTATTTAAAAATGACATGACAAAATTAAGTAAATAGCCAATTTATAAAGATATAATTAAATTTTAATATAATACAAATATATTCTTTATGAAAAGGATGTCAAGTAAGCAAATAAGTAAATTGTAAAATAAAAAACCCGTTGGTACAATTAAGACTGCTTAATAAAGTTATGAAAATAATGAGGAAACAAAAGGAGAAGGATGTATGAAGAAAGATACTAAGAAAAAATTATCTTGGTTTATGAGCTTATTAGTTGTTGTATCTATGATGCAAACACCTATGATAGTTCTAGCAGATAGTTTAGAAGAAGGTAAAGACGAAACCGTAAAATTAGCGGCACAAGAAAATCCATATGAAAAAAAATTAGATATGAGTGAGAGTTTAGTAAAAGGGATTTATAGAAATTATAATAATGGAAAAAATATAAATATAAAAAATATTTCCTATTCTGGTCTTGATAAATTGCCTGAAGAAATTGAAAATGAAACGGCTATATTTGGATGGCAACAACCTTTTATAAGAGCTTTAGAATTAAGTAATTCCGATTTATACAGAGAATTAGAAAATGGTAAATTTGAAAAAACAGGTTTTAAAGGTATAGAAGAATTAAATTCATTAGTAACTTTAACAATAAATAAAGCTCAAGGAAAAGATGCAGATAAATTTGATAAGGTAAGTGAAGAAGATATAGATTTAAGTAAATTATCTATGATACAACAAATTAATGCTGAAAATCAAGGATTTAAAAATCTTGATTTAAGTAAAAGAACTTTATTAGATGAACTTAATTTGAAAGATAATGAGCTTGAAAGTATTAAATTACCTAATACTTTAAATAAATTAAGTCTTGATAATAATCATTTAACTAGTATAGACTTATCAAAACTTGATAAATTAAGTAGTGAGAAGGGTAAAACTCTAGGTGCACAAAAAGTTAATACAGAGGGAATTAAAGATGGCAGTACTATAAAAGTATTATTATCAAACTTTGTTAAAGACTATGACCTAGCTAAAATAGAAGTAGTAGAAAATGATAATGTAAAATTTGATAAAGATAATGGAATAGTTTCATTATTAAACAATGTAGAGAATTTTGAATATAAATATTCAACTGGAAGTAAAGTTAAAGGTTATGAAAATCTTGAGGTAAAAGTATCAGTAAGTGAAAAAGAAGAAGTAAAAGAAGAAACACCAACTACACCAGTTGAACAACAAGAAGTTAGAGTACTTAATATTCCAGACCAAAACTTAAGAGAATTAATCTGTATGGGTCTTGATAGAGTTGGGCCTTATGATAAATACGCTGAACTTCCATTAGCAGAAGGTTCACAAGAGCGTTATGAATTATTTAATGTTTACGATATTGAGTTAAAAGATATAGAAAAAGTTGAACAATTAAATATTGGAATGAATAAAATAAAAGATTTAACAGGTATTGAATACTTTAAAAATCTAGAAGTATTTATTGCAGATAAAAACAAAGAGGTAAGCAAGGTAGATTTAAGTCAAAACACTAAATTAAAAGATGTAAAATTACAAAAATGTAATATTAGTGAAATTAAATTACCAGATTCTGTAGAAAAATTAAATATTCATACAAATAAATTAAAATCATTAGATTTAACAAATTTAAAAAATCTTATTTGGTTAAATGCGTCAATTAATGAATTAGAAGATATAAAATTTGGTGATACTAGTAAATTAGATTCACTTGTTTTAGCACAAAATAATCTAACAGAAATCGACTTAGGAAATGCTAAAGAACTTAGAGATTTAAACCTTAGACAAAATAAATTAGAAAAAGTAGATCTATCAAAAGCTCCAAAACTTGGAAGAGTAGGCTTAAAAGGAAATAAATTAACATCTGTTGACTTAAGCTCTAATAAAGTTATGGAAGACTGGGGAACTGAAATGGACGAAATAATAAGTCCACAAATAGTTTCAGTTAAAGCTAAAGAAATCGACGGTAAATTCTGCGTTGAATTAAAAGATTTAGGTATAGAAGATAAAATTGATGAAATTAAAGTTGATAGCCGTATAGGAAAATTAAATAAAGAAGAAAAAAGACTAGAATTTAACTCATCAATTAATAATTTTTACGAAATAAAAACTAAAGCAATTCACGATTCTATGGGCTTTATGAAAGTTAATTTAGAACTTGAAGGTGTAAAAGAAAATAGAGAAGGCCAAGTTTTAGTAAATGTTAAATTTACAGAATTTGGAAAAGTTATAAAAGAGTATAAACAGTGGATGCATATAGGTCAAACAGTATCATTTGATACATTAGCAAATGTTCCTAAATACGATCCAATGAATAATGTACCAACTGATAGTGGAACCTATATGATGGCACATGATGCAAGACATCCGATGACTCCAATTACTAAAGATACTAAAGAAGTAGAATTTAAAATGTTTGAGCTTATAAGAGCACAAAAGAAAGAATTAGTGGAATTATTAGACTGGGCTAATTTTGAGACAAAAACTAGTGATTATACTAAAAGATTTACAAAATTTAGAAGAACTGAATTTGAAAAAATGATAAAAGAAACTCAAAGAATAGCAGATGTAGACTATGGAAATGACTCTGTAAAAGAAGCAGATGCTTGCATGAGAGGATACTTTAATTTACTTCAAGCTTATCTTCAATTAGATGAACCAGATGAAGTAAATAAAGAACTTAAAGTTCTAGAAATACCAGATGAAGTATTAAGAAAAGCTATATGGCAAGAATTAAAGAGAGTAGACGATCCATATAAAGATGAAGAAATAGATACTAAATCTATAAAAAGATATGATAATTACAATATCTACTCAAGAGATATTCAAAGACTTAGAGCTATTGGTTCATTAGATTTAAGCAATACAGAAGTAAAAGATTTAACAGGTATAGAATATCTTTATAACCTTGCAAAATTACAACTTAATAATGCTAAATCTATTGAAAAAATAGACTTAAAAGAGCTAGGTGGATTGACACATCTATATGCAGAAAATTCATCTCTTAAAGAAATAAACTTAGAAGGCACAAATACAGAACATATTAAATTATCTAACAGTCCTGTAGAAAAAATAAATCTTAAAGGCTTAGGCGATCTTCTAGATATAAGAGCAGAAAACACTAATCTTAAAGAGCTTGATGCTAGCGATAGCCCTGACTTAAAATTCTTATTCTTAGATGGTAGTAAGATTGAAAAACTTGATTTAGCTAAAAATCCTAGCATTAACGGTATTGGACTTACACAAAATAAATTAACTTACCTTGATTTAAGTAAACAACCAGTAATAGGAAATAATCCACACGGTGTTCTTCCTTCAGGTAAAATTAATCCACAAGAAGTTACAGTTAAAGCAGAGAAACACAATAATAAATATAAAGTTAAAATATCAGATTTAATGGATGCTAATTTAATGGATAAAATAGATTCAGTTAAAAATGGTAAAGTTTCAGGCGATAAAAACTTCCTAGTATTTACAGATAAAGATAATGCTGGTTATAAAGTTAAAACAGGTTCAAAAAACAAAGGTTTTGAATTATTAGAAGTATCTTTAAAATTAGATACTGAAGAAAATAAAACATATAATACTGAAAGAATTGCAGGTAAAAATAGAATTGCAACTTCAGTAGAACTTTCAAAGAAACATTATAATAAAGCAGAATCAGTAGTAATAGCTAGAAGTGAAGGATATGAAGATCCACTAGCAGCAGCAAGTTTAGCAGGCGCAGTAGAAGGACCACTTCTATTAGTTAAAAATGAAAATATGCCTAAGATGGTAGCTGAAGAAATTGAAAGACTTGGTGCTAAAAATGTTTATGTAGTAGGTGGAGAATCTTCTATAAACGATGCTGCATTAAAAGATATGAAAGATAAAAAACAAATAATAAGACTTTCAGGTAAAGATAGATACGAAACATCAGCTAAAATTGCTAAAGAAGTTTCTAAACTAAATGGTGGTAAAAAAGAAGCTATAATTGTTTCAGGGGAAAACTTCCCAGATGCATTGGCAATAAGCCCATATGCAGCTAATAATAAGACACCAATATTATTAGTACAAAAAAATAATATACCACAAAGTATAAAAGACACTCTAAAAGAATTAGGTACTGAAAGTGTTTATATAGTAGGTGGAGAAGCTTCAATTTCTTCTAAACTAGAAAAACACCTTCCAAAAGTAACTAAGAGAATTGCAGGTAAAAATAGATACGAAACTTCAGTAGAAATTGCTAAATTTGCCTTTGGAGAAAGTAAAGCTGCTTTCGTAACAACAGGTATGGACTTTGCAGATGCTCTATCAGCAGGACCAGTAGCAGGAATGAAGAATAGTCCTATTATTTTATCTAGCAAAGATGAATTAAGTGATGAAGCTAAACAATATCTAGATAGTTCAAAAGTTGACTCATTAACTATAGTTGGTGGAGAAAATACACTATCTGGACACTTAGTAGAAAAAATTAAATAAATTTGTTTTAAGACTCCTATAAATTGAAACGAATAAAAAGAGCGGTTATTTTAACCGTTCTTTTTTGATTATTACAATTATGTAAAAAATAGGATAAATATTTTAAAATGATAAAGATTATCATTTTATTTTATAAAAATATATGTTACAATATCTTTGGCTAAAAAAATTATCGCGGCAAATTTTTTATGGAGATGATTGTATTGGCTAAAATGATGGGACCTAGATTTAAACAATGTAGAAGACTAGGACTTAATGTATGTGGTCACCCTAAAGCTATGAATAGAGCTACAAGAGGGACTGCAAGGGATGATAAGAAGTTAACTGAGTATGGTACACAGTTACTCGAAAAACAGAGATTGAGAGCTTATTATGGGGTTCTTGAGAAACAATTTATTAAGTATTATGAAAAAGCAAAAAAAGCTGATGAAATGACAGGACCAGCAATGGTTAAAATGCTTGAAACTAGATTTGATAATATGGTCTATAAGATGGGCTTTGCTTCATCTATAAGACAAGCTAGACAGATGGTAGTTCATGGACATATACTTGTAAATGGTAAAAAAGTTAATATCCCTTCTTATAATATTAAACCTGGCGATGTATTAACTTTAAAGGAAAAATCTAGAAAAATAGATTTGTTTTCGAATAATTTTGAAAATAACTTCTTAAATACTGTTCCATATATAAAGAAAAATAAAGAAGATTTTTCTGCTACTCTAGTTAGAATACCTGAGAGAGATGAGATTAATATAGATATTAATGACCATCTAGTAGTAGAATTTTACTCAAAGATTTAAAAATAAATATTATTTTATAATACTTTATATAGTGAAGAAAAAAGGATAGAACCCTAATTAGAGTTCTATTCTTTTTATTTTTTAAATTTAATTATTAAAATTATTTACATAAATATCTTTTAAGTTTTTATATATATTTAAATATCTTTCTTTGTATTTACTATTTTTTAGTATTACAAAATTAAATTCTCTATATACATTGAAATTTTCGATATCTATTTCTCTGATAAGTTTATTTTTTATAAAATTTTCACTTGCTTTTTCATATAAAAAACTTATACCGATATTTTGTGAAACTAGTTTTTGTATTGCATTCATATTTCCTATTTCTAAAATATCCTTAAAACTAGACGGATTAAGGTTATTATCAAATAGCATATGTTCAAAGACTTCTCGAGTACCGGAGCCTTTTTCTCTAAGTATTAATCTTTCGCTCAATAAATCCTCTAAAGTATATTTTTCAGTAAATTTATTGCTACCTATCGCTATAAACTTCTCTCTTGAAAAAAGAAAAGTATCATATTTTGATTTGTCAAAATGACCTTCAATTATAGCAAAATCTATTAGACTATTATTTAATTTATTTAATAAGTTTTTAGTATTTTCAACTTTCATAGATATGCTGTATTTATCTAAATTAAGTTTTTCAATTATATTTGGCATTATATATTCGCCTACAGTTAAAGTAGCTCCAAAATTAAGTTTTTCTTTTTCAGGGTCTAAATCTTTTATGTAGGTTTTAATTTTTTTAGAATCGGCTTTTAGTCGTATAGCTAAATCCTTTAATTCATAACCTTCTTTAGTAGGTGTCAGTTTTCTATTTTGATATTCAAATAACTTTACATTATAGAACTGTTCCAGATATTTTATATGCTG
>Ga0079226_10003482_pt1 | contig 12071 bp, 9 predicted proteins | sample Poulit2014_FD_76345 | JGI IMG/M metagenome (GOLD analysis project Ga0079226, IMG submission 76345) | Agricultural soil microbial communities from Georgia to study Nitrogen management - Poultry litter 2014 | ecosystem: Environmental > Terrestrial > Soil > Agricultural land | place: USA: Georgia... | reverse complement strand
TTTTTTTCTTTCAGATAAATAACCCTATGAAGTAGGTAGCTACTTGTCCAATCGACCCCACCGCCAATATCTTGACTGCACAAGAAAAAGTCTGACTCTTAATTTGTTGATGAAGAAACTTCTTTATCTCTTGATAGATGAAAGGAACTGTCAGTAAAGACAATAAAATAGTCCACGGAGCCAAATTTAGGCAATACGAAGCAATAATAGCTACAAAGGCAAGCACGTTGATAAACACAAATAAACGCAAAGCATTTTTTTTACCAATGTAATGCACTAAGGTATATCGGGCATTTTTTTCGTCTTCTGCTTTATCACAAGTATTATTAGCCAACATTAAATTAGCGATCCACATAGTATTTGGCAAGGCAATGATCACAATACCCAAAATATTAGAAAACTCCCACTGAAATACTTCAAAAGTATTAATATAGACACAAATCAATGAAATCATAAAGCCCATGGTCACACCAGAAAAAAGCTCCCCCACTGGCAAGCTCGACAAAGGACGTGGACCTGATGAATAAAAAATACCTACTAGATAGCAGAAAAGCCCCATCCACAATAAAGGCCAACCAACAATGATAGCCAAAAAAATTCCTATAGCAGCTGAAATAACAATCATCGTGACCATTAATTTAAAAATAAAGGACAATGATAAGTTTTCACGTCCAATGATATTGGTTTTTTCTTTATAGTCATGCCCCTTTTTGGCATGACGATAATCATTATAATTATCCAAAATATCGACTGCCATATTAAAAATAAACATAGCTATGAAATAAATTACTAAATAACCCAGATGCAGTGAGCCATAATAATACCAGCTAAAACAAACTCCAATCAAAAAGGGTAAGACACTAGCCGTCTTGGCCTTCATTTCAACTAATTCTAAAAATACTGCAGCAGACATTTTTCTCCTCTTTCTAAAATATACAGCATAACACTAGCCTTTTTAAGCCTTAAAAGTTAAAATAGTTCTGATATTAACAATCTTGAAAGGATCGTACCTATGCTGACTTATTGGAATAATTATCCCACGATTCAAAATAAACTCCAAGCTGTTTGCTCAATCATTGAAGAACAATTGGCGGTTCGTAATAAAGAAATTCAAGATACCTTGACTGACTTTGCAAACTCCGGCGGAAAATATTTACGACCAGCTTTTTTCTTGCTTTTTGCTGAGTTAGGTCCGAAAGAACAACAAAATAATCAACAGCTGCTACAAGTAGCCGCCTCCATTGAAATTCTTCATATGGCAACACTGATTCATGATGATATTATTGATGATTCACCCAAGCGTCGCAGTCAGATCACCATACAGTCCAAATACGGCAAAGACATCGCCGTTTATGCAGGAGATCTATTGTTTACTCAGTTTTTTGATTTATTGACCCAGACAATCAATGGTTCGAGCTATATGAGCATCAACGCCCGAGCCATGAAAAGCTTGTTATTGGGAGAACTTGATCAGATGCATACACGTTTTAATCAGCAGGAAACCATCGAGCAATATCTCAAAAGTATTAACGGCAAAACAGCAGAACTTTTCTGGCTGGCTTGCAGCGAAGGTGCTCATTTTGGTCAAACAACCAGTGAAATTGAAAAAAAAGCCGGTGAAATCGGGCGTAACATCGGACTTGCTTTTCAAATCTACGACGATATTTTGGATTACACAGCTCAGGAAAAAGTTTTGCAAAAGCCCATCCTAGAAGACTTAGCTCAAGGAGTATACACCTTACCGTTGATCTTAGCAAAAAAAGGACATGAAGATGAATTTGCTTTTTATCTAGACAAAAAAAATTTACTCACAGCAAAAGAAGCACAAAAAGTGGCGGCTTTAGTAAATAAATATCATGGTATTGAAAAAGCCAGACAGATGGCTTTGGCCTATACTCAAAAAGCTTTAGAAGAAATTGAGCAGCTGCCAAGAGGACAATCAAGCGACAATATAAAAAAACTCACACAAAAATTATTACAACGCGTGTATTAAAAGGAGACCGAAAAAGGAAACTTTCTCGGTTTCCTTTTTGCTAGCCTAATTGACTAGTTGATCGTTTTTATTAAAATATTCTTTGTAACCACTGTAACCAGCTAAAATAGCTGCCAAACTAGAAGTTGCCAAGATCATAAACATTACCATGATCTGATATTTGATGGCATGAACTGGATCGACTCCAGCAAAGATCAAACCCGACATAGTTCCAGGCAAGCTTACTAAACCAACAGTTTTAGTGGAATCTATCGTAGGCTGAATAGCCACACGAATACTTTCTTGTAAAATACTTTTAGCTGCAAGCTTAATGGGTGCTCCCAAAGCGAGTTTCTCCCATACTTGTTGGCGCTGGTCATGAAACTGATTGTATAAATTCCGATAACAAAGACCCGTAGCCACCATGGCATTATTAGCCAGCATTCCTGTAATCGGGATGATCTGCGAGGGGATCAGCTGCAGCGCACCTGCCAAGATCAAAACACTCAAAGTAACATATGTACTGATAAAAATTGCAAAAAAAGTAGTATAAAATTTCTTGTTCTTACTTGGATTGCGCTTATGACCATTCATAGAAGCATTCAAAATAATAAACAGACTCATAGCAGTCGTTAGCCAGAAATTATTGACGCCGATCACATATTTTAAAACAAAACCTACCACAACCAGCTGCACTACTGCTCGTATTGCTGCGTAAATAACTTCCTTACTTAGTCCTAATTTTTCCTTGTAACTGATCACAATGGCAATAGCCACAAGAGCAACGGAAAAAACTAAGGAAAGATTACTAATATTGACTTGATCCATAGTCTAACTCTCCTTTTTCAATATAAATCAACCGATCAGCCGAAGAAATCTCTGCCTCATCATGAGTCACTTGGATGATCGTCAATCCTTGCTGGTGCAACTCATCAATCAGCCGGTGTATGATCTTGCGATTTTTTAAATCCAAACCCGTTGTTACCTCATCCAGTAATAAAACCTTAGGTAAAATCATTAAATTACGTAATAAAGCAACTCTTTGCTTTTCCCCACCCGATAGATCTTGAACCGATTTATCCAAAAAATCAGCAGGTAATTTAACCTTTTCTAAACCTTCCCTAGCTCTTTTTTCATCGAAATTCTTCTGCCGGATCATAAAAGGAAAAGCAACATTGTCTCTGATTGTTTCACCAAATAATTGCGGCTGCTGAAAACAATAAGAAACCTGCTTGCGATAATCAGCAAGTATATATTCTTTTTGATCTTTTTCCTCAAATAATAGATTACCTTTGCTTGCAGTAATCAACGAGGCTATAACTTTAAGCAAAGTACTTTTTCCACTTCCAGATGGTCCCGATAAAGTAAGAAAATCCCCTGCTTCAATACCTATATTTATATTTTCTAAAATCTTTTTATCTGCTACATAATAGTCCACGTTTTTAAGCTCTATTTGCTTCATTTTTTCTCCTTTCCACAATGATACCATTTTACGCAAAATAGAGACTTTTTACAAAAGAAATAAATAATTGAATTTTCTGTAAATTAAGTGATAATGTGCTATAATACAAAAATAATAAAAGGAGGAGGATACTATTGCAACCCTATGAATTCAATAAAATTGACTACTTGTCAGTGCCTTTACCGAGCGATATACAAAGAGCAAAAGAAAGCGGCGATTTTATTTTAGCTAAAGAGCTGATTGAAAATAAACTGAATTTTTCAAAAACTAGTCAGACCTTATGTCGTCGTTTAGAAGGAGAGTTAGCTATACTTGCTGTATTAGCTAAAGACCAATTTCCCTATAATGAAAAAAAAGTCCAAGAAAAAATGGCTGCTGCCTTTACTGATTACGATCCTGGTGAATTACATCAGCTGATCATACAAAACCAAATTGGCTGGATCTATCATCAAGGAGAAAAATACTTTGATAAACGCTTCATTGAAAATCTGGTAAAAACACGTAAAGACTACTATCAACGTTATCGCTATGAAGAAGAAAGTTCGATTGATAATGAACGTCAGGCTGAACTAGACGACAATATAGTCGTCATGAAAAAAGAAGGCAAACGTAAAGCTAAGATTACTGTGCAGCAATCAATCGCGCCTAAAAATCAGCTCAGCCAAAAAGAGGCGCCTTTTTTAGCACATTTGCCTTTGCCTCGTAATAATGATCAGATTTCAGCCACGAAGATTCTCAATACAACTGATAATGTCAAACAGATTGATACAGCTGATAGTCTGCAAAGAACAATTGCTTTTCAGACAAACGATCCAGCCGACTTATTCTTCCAAGTAAGCCATGAATATATTATCCAAGCAGACTACCATGATTTATTTAAATTAAAAGAAAGAAAAGATTTCCCCAAAGAGCTTTCCAGTCAAGAAAGAAGTCAATGGCAAGCCTATTTAACAGAAAAAAGCCCACATATTTTATTTACTAATTTTCTAAAACAACTACTAGCAGAAATCATTCGTCCCGAGATGAATTTAGTCCAAAAAGCTTGGCAGATCTATCAATTTGTTACTACTCAGGTCAATTATTCTTATATGCCAGAATATTTCACTATTACAAATATCAGTGAATTTTGTGCCGTCAACCAGAAAGGCGATTGTGGTGTTCAAGCCATTCTTTATATCACTCTTTGTCGTATGGCAGGCATCCCTGCTAAATGGGAATCGGGCCTTTACATTTCTGAATACACTCAAGGACCTCACGATTGGGCCAAATTTTATCTGCCAGAAATCGGTTGGATCTATGCAGATTGTTCTTTTGGCGGAAGTGCTTATCGTGGTGAAAATACAGAACGTTGGAAATATTACTTTGGTAATCTAGATGTTTTTCGCCTACCAGCCAATGATGACATTCAAAGCGATTTTAGGATCAGCAAAAATCACTTGCGGGCAGATCCTATTGATAATCAAAGAGGAGAGTTTGAGACTAGGCAGCAAGGTTTACGTTTTGACCAACTTGATTGGCAGGTGTCACTATTAGATTTTAAATTTTTATAAAATAGGAGGAGTCTGAATGAAAAAACGATTGTTTCTTGGTTGTAGCATCATTTTAATGTTCTTATCAGCTGCTGGTTGTTCGACGGGTAAGAATGAAACAGAATCTAGTGAAACAAAAGAAAAAAGTAGCCCTGTACGTTTGATGGAGTCAAATGAAATTGCTTCGATGAACACGATCGTCACGCAAGATACCGCTAGTATCAACGCTCAAGTACATGTTTTTGAAGGTCTCTATAGTATCAACGAAGAAAATGAAGTTGTCCCTGCTGTAGCCAAAAAACTACCTGAAATTTCTGAAGATGGCAAAACTTATACGATCAGATTAAGAGACGATGCAAAGTGGAGTAATAATGAAAAAGTTACAGCGGATGATTTTGTTTATGCCTGGCAACGCCTAGTGTCACCTGCAAGCCAAGCAAACTATATGTTTTTATTAGATGGTACCATCAAAAATGGACACGAAATCATAAATGATGACATGGATCCAGAAAAGCTAGCCGTTAAAGCTCTTGATGATACTACTTTAGAAGTAGAATTAGAAAAACCGGTTCCATATTTTACATCATTACTAACTTTTCCACCCTTCTTCCCACAAAATGAAAAATTTGTAGAAAAACAAGGAAAAAGTTATGGAAATAGCAGTGAAAAAATTCTTTCTAATGGCGCCTTTGTCCTAAAAAATTGGGATCAATCTTCCATGGAATGGGACTTAGAAAAAAATCCTGATTACTATGATGCAGATAAAATCAACTTGCAGAAGGTCCATGTAGATGTTATTAAAGAAGCGGTAACTGCCTTCAATCTATTCCAAAGTGGGGAACTTGACCAGGCAGAAATTTTTGGCGAATATGTCAAGCAAAATCAAGATAATCCAAATTTGGAAAAAGTTCCTGCTTCACGCATTTACTATTTTAAAATGAATCAAAAAACGGATGGCAAAGATACCATTTTTGCCAATGAAAATGTTCGTAAAGCAGTTGCTTATGCAACAGATAAAGAAGGCCTGGTCGAAGACGTGTTAGCTGATGGTTCGACAGCTAGTTATGGCTACATTCCTAAAAACTTCGTTAAAAACCCTAAAAGCGGTACTGACTTTCGCCAAGATGCGGGCGATTTGATGAAAACCAATCAAAAGAAAGCCAAAGAATACTGGAAGAAAGCTCAAGATGAAATTTCTGATGATATTAAAATCGAATTATTGACTTCAGATGAAGATGATGAGAAAAAAGTAGCTGAAGCCATCCAATACCAATTACAAAAAGCTTTACCCGGCCTAAAACTTGAGATTAAATCAGTTCCCCTAAATAATTCAATCGAACTGACCCGCAACAGTGAATACGAATTGGCGGTCGGTCGCTGGGGTCCTGATTACCAAGATCCCATGACTTACCTAGAATCTCTAAAAAGCGGCAATAACACCAATTATGAAAGTAAAAAATATAATGATTTATTGACCAAAATTTCTAATGACTATGGGACAGACCCAGAAAAACGCTGGCAGGCAATGATTGATGCAGAAAAAGTACTGGTTGAAGAAGACGCAGCAATTGTTCCTTTATACCAGCAGACACGTTCACTTTTAACCAATGATAAGTTGAAGGGAATGTATTATCCAAGTTTTGGCGCATCTACGATTTTTAAATATGCAGAATATAAATAGAGAAAATGGCTGTGACACAATTATTTCCCAACAATAGTTTCCGAAAAATTAGTTCTTGCGGTTCAGTTAACTTCGCTTTTTACAACGAGGACCTACCGGACCGCAGGAGCAATATTTAAAAATCCGGAAATGTATTGTAGTTTGAAAAATATGTCTCAGCCATTTTTTCTTACTATTTTCCTTCATCAATTGCTTTTAAGCGTTGATAACGCAAGCTATTTTTCTCAAGTTCTTTAGGGCTACCTGACATTTCCAACTGACCTGCTTCAATAAAAATGACGCGATCCATTTTTTCGATTCCCTGCAAGTGGTGAGTGATCCAAATCAGTGTTTTACCTTGTAGTTGTTCATAAAACGTATCAATTAAGTCTTGTTCTGTTAAGGGATCTAAACCAACTGTCGGTTCATCAAGCAAGACGATCGGTACATCTTTCAAAAGGATCCGTGCTAATGCCAGGCGGTGTCTTTCACCACCAGAAAAGCGCAACCCCTCTTCGTCCACCATGGTATTTAAACCATCTGGTAAATTCTCTACTAACTCTTTTAGACCCACACGTTCTAATACTTGCCGAATTTCTGTCATTGTTGCCTGTTCATTGCCAATTTTTAGATTATTAAATACGCTCGTATGAAAAAGATAAGGTTCTTGCTGAATGACACCTATATAATCAGCTATTTTATCACCAATATGATAAGTAGCTATTCCGGCTAATGTTAATTGACCGCTCGTAGGAGATAGATCCCCTCTAAGCAGTGCAGCCAGAGTGCTTTTCCCCGACCCGCTTTTACCTAAGATCGCAACTTTTTGTCCAACTTGGATATTTAAATTTAAATCCCTTAAAATCATAGGACTATTTTCTTCATATTGGAAAGATAGTTGCTTCATTTCAATGGTCAAGGGCTTACTTAAAGGATGTTGTAGCTCTGTTTCTGCAATTTCGGGCAAATAATTCAAACGATCGATCGAATCTTTATAGATATTAGTTTCTTGAGCTGCATCAGGCAGACCGCTAAAAGCATCCACCAGGGGAAATACACTTAAGACAAAAGCACCGATCCAATTAGCCGCCCCGCCATGATCCCCCGCAAATTCTTGGCTAGTCCAAAGAATCAGAGCCACTGTTATAAGAGCTACAATTAATTGCAAGATAAAATTACGCCGACGGTTAAAAGCACGCAATTTTGCTTGAGTCGCCTGTAATTCTTCTTGTGAATGGTCATGTAAAGCAACATACTCCAGATTACGTTGGCTAAAAATCCAATCCGAAACTCCCATCACATTATCAGTTAATTCAGTATATAATTTATTTTTCAAAGTCTTTTCTTTTTCCTGTCGTGCACCATTTACAGCTACTGAACTCAAAGGTAAAACCACCGTTATGCCAGCAAGCATGACTAACATCAACAGGGCAAATGGCAGTGAGAAGAAACCTAGAGCAATTACAATAAAAATATATAGTGACCAGGCAATAATGGTGGGGAAAATCGTTCTTAGATATAAATTTTGAATATGATTAATATCTTCAGATAACAAACCCAAAACATCACCTAAAGCATAGTGATGTTTGAAAAACACTGCGTCTTTTTCTAAGGTATTGTAGAGTTTCAAGCGCATTTTGGAAGTCATTTTTAAAACCCAATTATGACTGACTAAACGTTCAGCATAACGAAAAACCGGACGACCGATCCCAAAAGCACGCGTCAATACAATCGGAATATAAATCAGTAAAATGTTTTCCGGCAAAGAAGCAGATTTACTAATTAAAAATCCCGAAGTAAACATCAATGCTCCTGCACAAAAAAAGGTCATAAAACCTAAAAGTAAAGCCAGTATTACTGCTTTTTTGTATTGCTTTAAAAAAGGTTTGACCCAACGATCTTTTTCTAATGACTTTAGTAAAGGGATTTTATGCATCTTGTTTCCCCCTCAATTTTTCTGTTAACTGATAAAAATAGCCTTTTTTTGCTGTCAATTCAGCAAAAGTCCCGTTTTCAACAATTCTGCCGTGGTCAATCACTAAAATCTTATCCATCTGGTGCATCCAATGTAAGCGATGAGTAGCAAAAAATACCAGATGATTTTCCATCAGAGGCAACATTTTTTCCTTTAGCTCCACCTCTGTCTCAATATCCAAATGGGCAGTCGGTTCATCAAACAATAAAATCTTACGGTCTTTATCTAAAAAAGCTCTAGCCAAAGCGATCCGCTGTGCCTGACCACCACTTAACGGCCGGGCCCCTCCGCCTATCTGCGTATCTAAACCTTGAGGTAATTCCGCAACTAATTCTGTTAACCCAGCCACATCAATCGCCTGCAAAATATCCGCTTGGCTGGCTTGCGGAGTATAAAAAGCAATATTTTCTCTTAAAGAAAGCTGAAACACATAAGGGTTTTGTGGAATGTAGATTAATTGCTGTTGCCATCTTGGAACAGCAAAATGGCTGATATTTTGGTCATTTACTTCAATTTGACCCTTATCCGTTTGTAAAAAACCACTTAAAGTATTAATTAAAGTGGACTTTCCTGAACCACTTAGTCCAATAATGCCAATCTTTTGAAATCCCTGGACAGTAAGATCGATTTGCAAAGCCTTTTTTTGTTCATAAGAGACTTCTACTTCTTGCAGCGATAGACTCGAATCTTGATTCCAATTACTGATTGGAATCTTTTCCGGCTCAATTTCAACTGCCGTTAAAACTTGATTAATTGCCGTCAAAGCATTCTTACCATCTAAAGTAGCATGATAATCACTAGCAAATTCACGTAAAGGCAGGAAATATTCTGGCGCCAAAATAAGGACCATGAGTGCCGGAAATAAATTGATCCCGCTATTTATTAAACGTAAACCTAAAAAGACAGCCACAATTGCCACCGCTAAAGTGGTAAAAAAATCTAAGGCAAAAGTGGATAAAATACCAATTCTGAGAGTACTCATAGTTGTTTTACGAAAGTCTTCGCTGGTGCGATAAATACTTTTACCGTATCTTTTGCTTAAACCAAACATTTTCAGTGTATCGATCCCCCGTAAAGCATCAATAAAATGATTAGACAGAAGTTGAAAAGCCTTGTATTGTTTATCAGCCTTTGATTGGGCAGCATAACCTAAAACAATCATAAAAATGATAATCAGCGGATAAATTAAAAGCAAAGTAATTCCTGACTGGACATCCAGATAAAAAACTACAGCCAGTATCGGCCAAGAAGTAATCAGCATATTCATAATTTTTGAGAAAATTAGATGGATATAATTTTCCACCTGTTTTATACCATCAAGTGTCATCGTGATCATATTACCTGAACCTTCTTTTTGTACGATCTTAGGTCCCAGATAAAAAATCTTGTCTAACAATTGACGACGTAAATCAGCTGACTGCTGGGCAGCATAATTATCCAAAAGCTGATCCCGCAAAAAAGTAATGGCATGGCGTGCAGCAAAAACAATAAAAAAAAGTAAAATTCTCCAAAACTGTACCGAAATTTTTTCACCACTCCATAAGTGAGTGATCACACTGGCTAAAGTGTAGGCTTGACCAATGATAAAGAGAGCTTGCAAAATAGCCAAACCTGCAAGCACTCCCATTATTTTTTTACTATTCGGCAAGTCCAACACGGCTTTGTCGATCATTTACCATACCCCGCGATTTCATCTGATTTCACTCGTTTACGAAAGATATAGTAGGTCCAGACTACGTAAGCTAATACAAAGGGCAGCAATCCTAAAGAAATAAAACTCATGATCTTCAAAGTATAAGGTGAGGACGAAGCATTTTGAATTAGTAGATCATGCTCACTTCCATTAGAGTTGATCATTACACGAGGAAATAGACCTGTAAATAATAAGCTGACTAGACTCACTAAAGTTAGCCCGCTAGCTAGAAAAGACAACAATTCTTTATTAGTTAATAAACAATAATTAGCCATTGCCGTCAAGCCAACCATAACAACTAATAAAGCTGAAGTAAGAGCAAAATGATTACTAAAAAAATCGGTTTTCAGATAAAGTAATACTGCAAACAAAACAAGTCCGGCATATACGATCCAATATAATTTTTTAGCATGTTTTTTTGCTCGTTGACGAATTAAACCCATTGTTTTTAAAGCAATATAATTCAAACCATGTAAATAGCATAGCAGCGTTAAAACAAGCCCGCCAATTACTGAAAAGAAATTAACATAATCAGTAAAATGAGCGGTCATATTACCTGCTTCATCAAAGGGTACACCTTGTATCATGCTGACAAATAATAAACCAAAGAAAAAAGGGACCAGCAAACTGCCCAGGGCTAACGTCCAATTCCAGATCCACTTTTTTTCGTGTGGCATATGCTCGCGAAACTCAAAAGAAACGCCACGAATGATCAGACCGATCAAGATAAGCAGAAACACCAGATAATAACCACTAAATAAAGCAGCATACCATATAGGAAAAGAAGCAAACATAGCCCCGCCAGCGGTGATCAACCATACTTCATTCCCATCCCAAACGGGACCGATTGTCTGTATCAATTGATCTTGTTCATGTTCATCATTTGCTAGCGTTTGTACTGACATTCCCACACCAAAATCAAAACCTTCTAAAAAGAAAAATGCGGCAAATAAAATACCAATCAAAATAAACCACAATAATTGTAAATTACTCATTAAAGGCACCCCCATCAAAAGGATCAGTGGTCGGCTGTACTTCTTTTTCTTGCTCAGCTATCATATCAGGACCTTTAGCTAGTACGCGGACGACCAGATAAACCATGATAACTGCTAATCCGAAAAATAACACAAAATAGACAATATTTGAAACTAACAAGGACGTCACCGTCACATTGGGAGAAACGCTGTCTTTAATTTTAAATAAACCATAAACTGTCCAGGGATAACGTCCTAATTCAGTTACCAGCCACCCACAAGTATTGGCAATAAAAGGTACAAATGTCATTAAAGCAATCACCCATAACATCCATTTTTTTTCATATAAACTCGGTTTTTTCTTGCGAGTTAAAAATAATCCGATAGCTGCAACAAACAACATCAGAAAGCCAAAGCCTGCCATGATCCGAAAACTCCAAAACATCGCATTAACCGGTGGATAATAATTGTCTGCACCATGTTCAGTCACCAATTCTTCATTCAGCGAATTCATCCCCTGAACACCACCATGTAGACTATGATAAGATAAAATACTCAGCATATAAGGAACATGAATACCAAAAACTCTTTCTTTTTTGGCTTCGTTCATCCAGGCTACTACAGTCCAAGCTGCTGGATCATCTGAGTCTTCATAAAGTCCCTCAGTAGCCGCAAATTTCATCGGCTGATCCTCTACTAGAGCACCCATTTGAGCATCGCCGGCGCCCAAGACACCAATAGCGCCAAACAAAGCTACCCACAAGCCGACACGCATCGATTTTTTATAAACTTCTTGACTAAGATCA
>Ga0079226_10003481_pt1 | contig 12071 bp, 11 predicted proteins | sample Poulit2014_FD_76345 | JGI IMG/M metagenome (GOLD analysis project Ga0079226, IMG submission 76345) | Agricultural soil microbial communities from Georgia to study Nitrogen management - Poultry litter 2014 | ecosystem: Environmental > Terrestrial > Soil > Agricultural land | place: USA: Georgia... | reverse complement strand
GTTAAATCCCGCTTTATTTAAGAAAGGCTGGTATGTTCTCAGACTCATTTTATTCTTGGTTGCTTTAGCTTTCGGACCAATTGCCTTATCACCAAGGTCAAAACCGATTAAAAAAATGCTGGCAGAACACCAAGGGGAAAAGATACCCGAGAAGTATTATGACTTATCAAAGGAACTATTTTTTTATGAACGGATTGAAAATATCATTTTTTTAATTATTATTGCACTTATGATTTTAAAACCATTTTAATGGAAATCAGCTCATCAATCGATGGGCTGATTTTTTTATCTTCTGCAAGTTCGTAAAAAGTTGAAATTCATTTCATGATTGATACTAGAAAAAGTAGGGTAATTAGGGAATACATATTGAAAAAGTCAGACAGACATGCTATAGTTGTAGAAATTTAATGACAGATTTCTCAGATAATTATGTTTATCCATATTCAAAAGGAGGCGTTTCATATGAGGAAAGTGACTCTGGAAGAAATTTTCCTTCATCCTGTTACACAAAAGTATTTAAGTCGTTCGGGAATCGCTCATGCAATCGCTGTTGCAGAAAATGCCTTTTTACTTGCTGATGAATATGACGTCAACCATGACCTTGCGGCGAAAGCAGGATTGCTTCATGATATTGGACATTATACATGGTATCGTGATGGGAAATGGGATTATGAATTATATAAAGAAAATGATATTCATGCGATTAAAGGAGCTAATCGCGCACATAAACTATTGATACGTATCGGAGAAGAGCGTCATGCGGCGAAGGAAATTGCAGTTGCCATCCTGCTTCATACAGATTCTTATCTACCGCAAGGTCATTTGGAATTACAGCCTTTGCAACAGGTTGTTACCCTTGCAGATGAAAAGGATGAGGAAGCAGATGGGAATCATCACTATAGAATAATAGAAGACCATGTTGCCCTTGAACGTATTCGTGCCTTGGACACAAAGATTAAACAAAAAGAAAATGAGTACAACCGCAATGAAGAACGAATGGCGTAACGGTTGTACCCAATTTTAAGAAATATAAGCAACCATCTTGAATGGATATATATTATACGATTCAGTTTATAACTCATCATGAGACTTCATTTTTAAAGTTCCTCTAAATATTCTTCCAATGTGATTCCTTTTTCCATGATTTCTTTTGCAGCTTTTTCACCGACATACCTTAAATGCCAAGGTTCATATTGATAGCCAGTGATATCCTCTTTTCCTTCGGGATAACGAATGATAAATCCATATTCACTCGCATGCTCTTGAAGCCATTTACCTTCAGGTGTCTCCCCAAATTCAATGATCAAATCAAAGCCAACGTCTGCATTAGTGACATCCATTGTCAAACCAGATTGATGCTCGCTTTCACCGGGACGTGCACTATATTTATTTGCAGCTTCTTCGCCATTTTTTTCAACGTTGGCAGCAAAAATACTTTCCTGTCGTTCAAATGATCGAAAACCTGATTGGGCAAACAACTCTAAATTTTCTTTGTCGGCTGCTTCGAACATTTTTTTCATAGCGTCAGCTGCAACTTTTCGCATCTGTTTTTTAGGCAAGTCTTCTGTAAATGGAAAACGTACATCAGGAATAACAAGATCTTCTGGTGTAAAGCCTTCTGGTAAGGCATGTTCCTTATTTACAAGAACCAAAACATCATAAGGATTGCCAGTTATTACTTTTCCTTCTTCTGTTTTGGAGTTTTTTTCAAAAGTAAGTCCTTCTCCGGGTTGGATTGGATTATCACTATGGAACTGAGCTTCGAGAGCCAGTTTTGTTTTTTTGTCGTACAATCCTGTTATATCTAATCCATCTATTTGAAGCTGAAAGTCGGTAACAGCCCACGTTGTTTCTTCATCATAATGACCAGTTATATCGATTTGGTAGTCTAACTTTTTTAATATTTGTTGAAGTTTTTTTACTTCTTCGCCTTGTTCCCCTTTTTGAAGAAGGTTATTTGGTAAAATTAATTCTTCGTCTGCATTAGAATTATTTTGTTCCGTATTTTCATCTGTTTCGGAACTGGTTACGGGTACATTTTCGTTATTGAAGTCAGCTTCGTCACAAGCAGCTAAAGTAAGGGTAATAATCGAGAGACTTACCATCAATGTTTTTTTAAACAATTTCTTGCACTCCCCTATGATTGCGATACATATATAAAAACCATTATTTATTTTCTCATAGAAAGGCTACAGATAGCAATTCAAAATTCTCCGATCCAATTAATCATATGAAAAAAGGTATAGGCAGTTGAAGCCTATACCTAGAATATAGCGTTTTTTGCTAGTTTATAATTCTTATTTATGTTCCGCAAATAACTTACTGATTTCCACAATAACTTGGGCAGCTTTTTCCATGTTATCAACGGAAATATATTCGAATTTACCATGGAAGTTTTCTCCACCAGTAAAAATGTTCGGCGTTGGCATGCCCTTGTAGGAGAGCTGTGATCCATCTGTACCGCCACGAACAGGTTGAATTACAGGTTCAATATCTAGGTTTTTCATCGCTTGGGACGCAATATCAACGATCTCTTTCACAGGTTCAATTTTATCGCGCATGTTGTAGTATTGATCCTTCATATCAAATTTGACACTTTCTTCTCCGTATTTTTCTTTTATGTTGGAAACATACTTTTCAACCGTTTCTTTTCGGGTTTCAAAATTATCTTTATCAAAATCACGGATAATATAATGAACTTGCGTTGATTCAACGTCACCATTTACCGAGATTAAATGATAAAATCCTTCATATCCATCTGTATGTTCAGGTGCTTCCTTCTCGGGAAACATCTGAATAAATTCAGCCGCCATTTTACCTGAGTTAACCATTTTATCTTTTGCAGTACCGGGATGTACGTTGTTTCCTTTGAATGTGATTTTAGCGGCTGCAGCGTTAAAGCTTTCATATTGTAATTCTCCAAGTGGACCACCATCAATCGTATAAGCGAACTTTGCTCCAAAACGGTCTACATCAAATTTATGTGGACCACGGCCAATTTCTTCATCAGGAGTGAATGCAACGCGAATGGTGCCATGCTCAATTTCTGGGTGATTTTTCAAATATTCCATCGCGGTCATAATTTCCACAATTCCTGCTTTATTATCAGCTCCAAGCAAAGTGGTTCCGTCCGTAGTGATTAAAGTATGTCCTTTGTATCCAGGTAGTTCAGGGAATTCTTTAGCAGATAAAACGACGTCAAGTTCTTCATTTAAAACGATATCCTCACCATCAAAATCTTCCACAATTTGTGGGTTAACATTTTTACCAGTAAAATCTGTTGCTGTATCAACGTGTGCTAAAAAACCAATCGTTGGCACGTCTTTATCTGTATTAGCCGGAAGCGTCGCCATGACGTAGCCATTATCATCGACAGAAGCATCTTCCAGTCCAATTTCTTTTAATTCTTCGACTAATTTTTTTGCAAGTTCCATCTGACCTGGGGTAGATGGTGTCGTATCGTTGTTTTCATTTGATTGTGTATCCATTTTGGCATATGTAATCAAACGTTTGATTAAATCATCTTTCATCTTATCATCTCCTATTTGTTAACTTGCGTTTATTTTATCATATAATGATGGAAATTTAATTTCTGAACAATTAGTATAAAGAAGTGAGGGGGGGTTACCATTGATCCGAGAGGCTACCATAAATGATGCAAAAGAGTTGGCTGAACTGATAAACTATGTTGAGAACAATAGTGAATTTTTGTTATATGAACCGGGAGAAAGGAAATTAACGGAGAAAAAACAGCGACAAATGATTGAATCATTTGCGACCCAATCTAATGCAACGATTTTCCTAGCTGAAAAACAGGATAATTTAGTTGGTTATGTCCTTCTGATAGGTGGAAAGTCTAAACGAACTCGACATGCTGCTTATCTAGTTATTGGTATCCACCCGGATTATCGAGGTCAAAGAATTGGAACAGAACTGTTTGCTCATTTAGAAAAATGGGCGAATGGGAATGCCATTCACAGACTTGAATTAACGGTTGTGTGTGAAAACGCGGCCGGTGTAGCACTGTATAAAAAGTATGGTTTTGAAGTGGAAGGAATAAAAAGGGATTCATTATTCATTGGTGGTACTTATTATGATGAGTATTACATGGCAAAGTTACTTTAAAATGGAGGGATCTAAACATGGATTTTTTAATGGAAGTTGCTGAATTAGAAAAAAGTCTTAGCGCTAGTGACATCATTCCTGTTGATGTCCGTTTTCAGTTGAATGACCCAGAAGCAGGGCGCAGTGCATATGAAAAGAGCCATATCCCAGGGGCAGTTTACTTAGATTTAAAAGAAGATTTATCGGGGAAAGCTGAACAACATGGTGGAAGCCATCCTTTACCTGACAGGGAAAAACTGGCTGGGAAACTCGGAAATCTTGGGATTGCTCAAGATACAACGGTAGTTATCTATGGTGAAAGCAATGACATGTTTTCTGCACGATGCCTTTGGTTGTTTCGCCATTTAGGTCATGAAAAAGCATATATCCTTGATGGCGGATGGTCCGAGTGGGTAAAACAAGAAAATAAGGTAACAACTGAAATTCCAAATTACTCACCAAAGACATTTACCTTAGGTCAACCGAAAGAAGATACAGTTGATATTTCCGATGTAAAGCAAAAGGTTAGTGAAGAGTCTGCTGTATTAATTGATTCACGAGCAAGAGAACGTTATTTGGGAAAAACGGAACCCCTTTACGAAAAAGCGGGGCATATTCCAGGGGCAAAAAATTACTTCTGGAAAGAAGTTTTAGATGATGAAGGAAACTGGAAAAGTCTTAAAGAGCTTGAACACCATTTTTCAGATTTACCTAAGGACGAAGAAATCATTGTGTCCTGTGGTTCAGGAGTTTCAGCTTGTCCGAATGTTTTAGCATTAAAGCAAGCTGGTTTTAAAAATGTAAAACTATATCCCGGAAGCTTCAGTGACTGGATTTCTTATGAAGATAATCCAGTAGAAAAGGGCGGAGAGTAACATGGTATCACGCTGTGCCTGGGTAACAGAAGAACCACTTTATATTTCATATCATGATGAAGAATGGGGAAGACCTGTTCATGATGACCGGAAGCTTTTTGAAATGTTGACGCTTGAAGGAGCACAAGCAGGTCTGAGTTGGATAACCATTTTGAAACGCAGGGAAAATTATCGCAACGCCTTTGATAACTTTGATCCCCAAAAGGTGAGCAGGTATGATGAAGAGAAAATAAATGAACTTCTAAATGATGAAGGCATTATCCGTAATAAGCTTAAAATTTATTCTGTTATCACGAATGCACAGTGCTTCCTTGAGGTTCAACGCGAATTCGGAAGTTTTGATACTTATATTTGGCAGTTTGTGGATGGTAAGCCTAAAATTAATCAATGGAAGCATGAAGAGGATGTACCAAGTTCAACAAAAGAATCGAAAGCGATGAGTGAAGATTTGAAAAAACGAGGGTTTAAATTTGTAGGCCCAACGATTTGCTATGCTTTTATGCAAGCAACAGGGATGGTTAATGACCATACAGAAGATTGTTTTCTATATAAAAGTCATTAACAAATTTTATTTACACTACCAAGGTGGATTTCCATCGCTTAGGGAAGATAAAATCTGTTTATCTTCCCGATGGTGGTGCTGTCGTAAAGGATGGGTAAGTTAAAGTTCGTTTATCTTCCCGATGGTGGCGCTGTCGTCAGAGATGGGTAAGTTAAAGTTCGTTTATCTTCCCGATGGTGGCGCTGTCGTCAGAGAAGGGTAAGTTAAAGTTCGTTTATCTTCCCGATGGTGGTGCTGTCGTCAAAGAAGGGTAATATAAAACCTGTTTATGTACCCGACGTCACCGATTCATTAAAGTTGGGTAACACAAAAACAACCAACACCTGAGTTAATGGTGCTGGTTTTGTATTTATTCGATGACTACGGCAGTACCATATGCAATTACTTCTGCAGCGGCATTCATTACTTGTGAAGTTTGGTAACGCATGCCCACAATTGCGTTAGCTCCTTGTCCTTGAGCATCTGTAATCAACCGCTCAAGGGCAATGTTACGAGCTTCTTCCATCATATCTGAATAGCCCTTGATTTCCCCACCAACTAATGTTTTTAATCCTGCACCAATATCACGACCAACATGTTTTGATTGGACCGTACTACCTTGTGCAAATCCTTTAACTTCAGTAATTTTTTTACCAGGAACTTCATTGGTTGTAACAATAAGCATTAGTGTTTCCCCCTTTCTGATTCTTTATTTAATCATACGTGAAGATGTTGGAAAAAGAAATACTGGGTTGTCCAATAATCTGTCTCTTTTTTATAAAGAAAAAAGAGTCACTAATCTAATGGATTAGTGACTCAACATCTTAAAGTTTAAGTATCTGTAGTTCATCATTCAACCGTTATCGAGATGGTGTTTCTCTTCGTGTATTGATTATTGCGGTTTGTCCACCTACATTATTCATACTCATCTTAGTACTTATACTCAATAAACTTCATACGCTTACGGCTGACTCAAGGATCGTTAATCTATTATTCTCCGTATCCAAATTTACAGTAGCACCGATAGGGATAGTTGCTTTATAAAAACCATGTGCTGTCGTAACGTTGGTCATTAACGGCTTTCCAATCGGGACAAGGAACTCATTGATTAAATCTTCGTATGACTCTCCATAAGAATTCGCACATCCAGTGCACTCTCCCATGACAATACCAATACAATCTTCAAATTTACCAGCTAGTTTGAGAGAGTTCAAATATCGGTAAACTGTATTAATTGGTTCGTTCGTCTCTTCTATAAAAACAATTTTTCCCGTTGTATCGATTTCAAAAGGAGTTCCAAGTGTACCAATGAAAGATGTTAAATTCCCACCAACAATTGGGCCTGTTACATTACCAGGTACTCTGCTTATTTGTGGGATATTTGGAGGGTTTTGAAGTTGTCGTGGGCTGATAACAGTCGATGTTGCAACAAAAAATTGATCATAATTGTATGCAGCTGTATTATAGGTGAAATTAAGCAGTAACAAGCTATGAAAAGTTATTAAATTGGAAAATTGAGTCAATGTATTTAATAGGACGGTAATGTCACTATACCCTGAGATTATTTTTGGATTATCTTCAATGATGGAATAATCAAGGTAAGGTAAAATCCCTTTCACACCAATGCCACCTCGGGTAGGAAGAATCATATCCACTTGGTCATTACTGAACATATCCATCAAGTCAGTAGCTCTTTCCTCATCCGTTCCTGTCAAAAAGCCATTATAGGTGTAGACATAATTTCCCAAGACTACATTGAATCCTAAATCATTTAGTGTTTGAATTCCCGTATTTATTGTATTTTTTTCAAGTGGTGATCCTAAAGAAACGATCCCAATCGTGTCACCTTGTTTGAGGATTGGTGGTTTTATTGCCATCATGCACATCTCCTTTGATGAAAAAATTGAACCCACTTTAGGTTATTCAAAGAGAAAGGGATGTGTGTTGTTTGCTTAGGAGATAACCATTTCTTTGCATTATTTCGTTGGGGTTCTGATTATGAACATATATTTTCAATTACTTTCGTTTCTTATTATATATACGAATGCAAGTGATTGGTTATGATTTAAATTAAAATAGTTCACAAAATATTCACAAAAGGTTCATCGAATTGTAACATTTTATTCATCCTCCGTTCATTGTTTTATGTCATTGACACTGATATATTTATAGTATAGTTTATAAAATCTTTCTTTTCAGAAGGGCTTTTAATTAAAAACGGGGAATGTTGCAGATATTATCATATATTTTGTTACAACTGTTTATAGAGCTACATATTACCCGACCATTATTAAATTAAGGAGGGATATTTTAACCGCTTTCAGCATAATTTACTAAGTTTATTTTAACACAGGAGGAAAGTAAAGTATGAATAAAAAGTTTTCATCATTATTACTGATTGTAACAGCACTTGTCTTAACTATTACTTTGGGATTACCTAAAGAGACTGTCTTTGCAGATATTGCAGATGGAACATACGAAGTTAATTATGAAATGAAAGAGGCTGGAAGTGATAATACATCGATTGCGGATGGTTACTTTTCAAAACCTGCAACATTAACGGTGGAAAATGGTACAAAATATATCCAGTTAACTGTGACAAGCGCGAGTATGATTAAATCTCTAAGTGCACCAAGCGGTCCAGTAGATGTTGTTAGCGAAGGAGATGACACTAGGACTGTAAAATTCAGAGTTGATGGCGATTTATCTCAACCTGTTAATATGGAAATGCATATTGTTGTTCCAGATTTGTATGACACAACACATACCGCTCGTGCAGTTTTTGATACAAGTGGTTTAGATACGACTGATTCATCTGCAACAAATGAAGGTTCATCTGATGATGGAGCAACTGCAGGTGGCAACAATAATGATTCTGGTAAAAATGAAGAAAATCCACCAACAGGAGATAATTCATCCATTGCTCTTTATGCTGTATTGTTACTAGTATCTCTAGGTGGAATTTTTGCAGTTTGGAAAACACGTACTGCACGTAACTAAATGAAGAAAACAGGGAGAGAAGAAAATGCAAAAAACATTTAAAATAGCGCTAGCTTTGCTTATTGCAATTTTCACATTGCCGGTTTTTGGAAGCTCCGCTTTTGCAGAAGAAGCAGACGTAGAATATCAAGATGGTGAGTATGATATTATCGCTAAAGCTTTGCATGCAGATAAAGATGAACGATCTGGTGCAGCTGGCTTTATGAATGAGGAAGCGACACTTTCGATTCAAGATGGAAATTATGAATTGACAATAACAATTCCGGATAATGATATAGCGGAAATAAAAGGTATTCAAATTGAAGGAATTGAGCCAATAGTTGAAGAAGGCGATTCGGAAAAATATATGACATTTAGCTTATCCGAATTGAAATCAGAATTACAAGCTGACGTTCAATATATAGTTCCATCAATGGATATGGATCACGATGTGCCTTTCAGATTTATTTTAGAAGGTTTAGATGACATCCCAGTTAAAGAAGAAACTGAAGAAGAGTCCGAGGATTCTGCCGAACAGGATGACTCTACAAGCGAAGATGCTAACCCAGAAGAAGATGCTAACCCAGAAGAAGATGCTGATACAGAAGAAGAAACTGACTCCGAAGAAGGATCAAACTCCGAGGAATCTAGTCCTTCCATTGTTAATCTAGAGGACGGACATTATACCGTAAATGCTTCCTACTTAAAAACAGATAGTGATGATACTTCTGCAATGGGAAGTTATTTGAATGAATCTGTATTTCTTACTGTTGAAAATGGTAAAGTGAATGCAACGATTACTATTAATGAAGATGAAACTGTAACAAAATTACAAGTAGATGGAAAAGATGCTGCTGAGAAAGTAGTAGACGGAGAAAAACGTTATGAAACTTTTGAATTGGATCAACTAGATTCACTTCTAGATTCATATGTAGAGTACCAAGCACCTTATGGTGATAGTGTGTTTGAAGGATCAGCAGACTTCCGTATTTCTTTTGATGAAGATTCTGTAAGCAAGTCTCAAAGCTCTGATAAACCAGGAGCTGAAGTTGAACAAGACGAAGAGAAAGAATCTGATTCATCGGAGGGCAAAGAAGAGTCAGATCAAAAAGATAACAACAGCGAAAAGTCAGGTAAAGATGATAACAAATCTGAAACTCCTGAAGAATCAAATCAACTTGTTCCTGATAAAGCTTATGAAGTAGATTATATCGTTAAGCACGAAACAGAAGATAAAGCTTCAGCAGCGGATAACTTTTTCAAGAAACCTGGCATTCTACTTGAAAAAGATGGTGTGAAATACATTCAGGTCACTATCACTAATAGCGATATGATTGATTCATTAAGTACCGCTGAAGGTGATGTCATTGTTGTACAAGATAACGGTGATTCTATGATTGTTCAATTTAAGGTCAACGATGATTTATCTCAGGCCACGGACCTAGACATGCATATTACCGTACCAGGAATGTATAGCATGGACCATACTGCTCGCCTGTTCATAGATGCAGACAGCATGAAAGAATTGGATGCAAGTGCTTACGAATTGGTAGCTTCAGATAATGGCAATGGGCCAACAGTTGAAGGTGAAACGGGTGGAACAGTAGGAGATAATACTGAAGATCCAACACCTGAGAAACCTGAATTTGGTGATAACGACGACAACGGTGTAACTCCAGGTAACGATAACGGTACAGGTAAAAACCCTCAAACAGGTGACACGAGCGGTATTCTACTTTACACATTGTTACTTATTGGTTCAATGATTCCATTAGCTGTTAAATTGAAGAGACGTTTTGTTTAATAGTTAAATAGCTGCATCAAACAAAAAGAGTCTTACAGTTTATAAGCCTGTAAGACTCCGTTTGATGTTTTTGGACCGTATTCAAAATTTAACTACGATACAGGGACTTGGAACACCCCCTATTTATAAAAGAGGTGAGTGCAACATGAAAAATAGATTTTTATCCTTACTTATTATTGTTTTTGGAATTTTATTTCTAGCAGGTTGTGGCTCGGGGGACTCATCAGCCGAAAGTAAGTCCACTGATGAAAAAAATGATGCAACGGAAGAACCTACAGAAGAAGCGACAACTGAAGAATCAGAATTGGAAACAGATGGTGACATTATTGCTACAACTGTTGCTATTGTAGAAATTATGGACAAATTAGAACTGGACTTAGTCGGAGTTCCGACAAGTTATAAAGACTTACCGGATCGTTATAGTGACGCGACAGAAGTTGGAATGGCAATGGAACCTGATATGGAAATCATTAAGTCACTTAAACCAACCGATGTGCTGTCTGTAACAACATTACAAGCTGATTTGGAAGATTCATTTGAAAAGACCGATACTCCCGTTACTTTCGTTGATTTGGAAAGTGTGGAAGGGATGTATGATTCTATCCTAGATCTCGGAGAAAAATATGATCGAACAGAACAAGCAGAAGATATTGTGCAAGACTTTGAAGAAAAATTATCTGAGACTGAACAGAAGGTAGAAGGAAAAGAATCACCAAAGGTCCTCATTTTATTAGGTGTACCTGGAAGTTACCTTGTTGCTACAGAGAATTCTTATATCGGTGATTTAGTAAGGCGTGCAGGCGGAGAAAATGTTATCAAGGGAGAGGATGTTGAATATATTTCTTCGAATACAGAGCATTTACAGCAAGCCAATCCCGATGTCATTTTACGCGCAGCACATGGCATGCCAGATGAAGTTGTAGAAATGTTTGATGAAGAATTTGCTACAAATGATATATGGAAACACTTTAAGGCAGTGGAAAATGATCGCGTCTACGATTTGGAGGAAACACGCTTTGGAACAACAGCAAATCTAGCTGCACCTGAAGCACTAGAAGAATTAGTGGATATGCTTTACCCAGAAGAAAGCAACTAAAGATCCCATTTAACTTAAAGTAAACTTTTCTACTTGTAAAGAGGTATTTATATGACGAAAAAGGTATTAAGTTTTATTGCAGTAATCGGTTTGCTTGTATTCGTAACAATTTACTCAGCTATTACAGGCAGTATCGAAGTGTCAGCTATCGAGCTGATTAAAGGTTTATTCACAGGTACGGATGAAAATGTGGAAATTATTAAAGATTTGCGTTTACCAAGGATTATTATTTCATTATTTGCTGGGGCAGCACTTGCGGTTTCTGGGGTTCTTTTGCAAGCAGTCATGCGTAACCCTCTTGCTGAACCAGGAATTATCGGAGTTTCTTCAGGTGCAGGTTTTCTATCACTATTAATCATTTCTTTCTTTCCGTCGTTATTCTTTTATACACCATTATTTGCCTTTCTCGGTGGTTCGTTAGCTTTTATACTCGTGTATTTATTTTCATGGAAGTCAGGGCTCGATCCTTTACGCATGATTTTAATTGGGGTAGCGATCAATGCAGTGTTTACGGGTTTAAGTGAGCTTCTAAGTGCTCAATCCGCGAGCAGTATGATGTCGAGTATATCTGTTACATCGTCTACTTTATCTATGAAGACATGGGATGATGTAGAGGTCATTGTACTTTATGGATCCATTGGTCTTGTTCTTGCCCTGCTCGTTTTTGCTTGG
>Ga0079226_10003480_pt1 | contig 12072 bp, 8 predicted proteins | sample Poulit2014_FD_76345 | JGI IMG/M metagenome (GOLD analysis project Ga0079226, IMG submission 76345) | Agricultural soil microbial communities from Georgia to study Nitrogen management - Poultry litter 2014 | ecosystem: Environmental > Terrestrial > Soil > Agricultural land | place: USA: Georgia... | reverse complement strand
TATCGTGCAGATGAAGGCGGTGCGAAACTGACCTCAAATGCTCAGATGATCTCAGCGCTTAAAGCGCTTGGTCGTGGCGCCAATCCAAGTGCGGAGCTTGAGGGTGAGTTTGCGGCGTTTGGTGTAAGCGGTAAATTTGGCAATCTTTTCAGTACGCATCCGCCATTAGAGCAGCGCATTGCGGCGTTAGAGAGCGGTCATCGTCCGAGCGTTATGGCGTAATCGCATATCTGTAGAGAATGAGAAAAGCCTGAGATGATTGAATGTCTCAGGCTTTTTTATGGATGATGGTTAATGGTCGCTAATGGGCAGGGTGAACAGGTTATTATTCAGGCCACTTGCCGAGGGTGACGCGGTCATTATCCCCATAATCTTTGAGTGTTTGCACTGATTGATAGCCGACAGTTTCCATAAATTCGCGTAAAAATGGCCCTTGATCGTATCCATGCTCTAGAAGGAGCCAACCATTTTGGGTAAGGAAATCGGGCGCAGTTTTGATGATGGTTTTAAGATCCGCAAGGCCTCTGTCTTCTGCGGCAAGCGCACGAATCGGCTCATGTTTAACGCCATCGTCTTGCAAGTGATGATCAAGCGGATCGATATAAGGGGGATTGGAAACAATGAGTTCAAATCCCCCTTCAACGTTGCTAAACCAATCGCTTTGAATAAAGGAGACATCGAGATGATTTTGCACCGCGTTATCTTTCGCAACGAGCAGCGTATCGGGATTATAATCGACGGCGGTGACAGGGCAATGGGGGCGATATTTTTTTAGCGTGAGTGCAATCGCGCCAGTGCCGGTACCAAGATCGAGAATATTCCACGGCGTATTTAAATGGTCGCTTTCAGGAATTAAATCGAGCGCCGCATCCACAATAATTTCAGTATCATCGCGGGGAACGAGGGTATCTTCCGTCACTTTCAGGGTGAGCCCATAAAACTCTTTTTCGCCGGTGAGATAGGCAAAGGGAAGCCCTGAGGCGCGCTTATTAAGCCACGCGTCGTAGATGATTGCCGTTTCTTCTGCGACCTCATTTTCGGGAAACGCGATAAAATGAGCGCGATTGACCTTTAATAGGTGCGCTAAAATCACTTCCGCTTCAAATTTAGGATTAGGGAGATGGGCAAGTCGAATTTGCCCCTTTTTTAAGAGTGTTTCGATAGATTCCATAGCGATCGATCAAAAAATAAAAGGTTGAGTTGGTCTGTAAGCCGGGTTCTGTCGAGGACAATCATTCATCTAGGATAGAGATCACTCTCTACCTCCAGCAACCTACCCGAGTACGGCACGGATCACGCCACATGTACTCCTATTTGGTCTTGCTCCAGGTGGGGTTTACTTCAGCTACACAAAGTCACCTCGTGTACGGTGCGCTCTTACCGCACCTTCTCACCCTTACCGATAAATCGGCGGTCTAATTTCTTCAGCACTTTCCGTCAGTTCACACTGCCTAGACGTTATCTAGCACCTTGATCCGCGGAGCCCGGACTTTCCTCTAATTTTACAACTAGCGATTATCCAACCAACTCAAGCGGTCTATTCTGCGCTACTTTGATGAAAAGATCAACCGAAAATCGCCATGTTACCGCTTTATAACAGATATATTTAACCAAGCACGGCAAGAGGCACTATACTTTAAGGGTTAATCAAAAATGATCATTATTGACCTTAGGAATTTGCATGCTAGATCGCGCTGAAACGCTCTCCGTTCGCACGAAACGATTTCTCCCCTATTTGCTGGCGGTGGCCATCTTTATGCAGATGCTCGACACCACCATTCTCAATACCGCACTTCCATCGATCGCCTATGATCTCAACGCCTCCCCCTTAACGATGCACTCGGTGGTGATTAGTTATACGTTAATTTTAGCGATTTTCACCCCCATTAGTGGGTATTTGGCCGATCGATTTGGCACCAAAACACTCTTTTCTGTGGCGATCTTTTTCTTTACTCTGGGTTCGCTATTGTGTGCGCTTGCGCCTAATTTAACCGCGCTCATTGGCGGGCGCATGGTACAAGGATTGGGCGGGGCATTTTTAACACCGGTGGCACGTTTAGCGCTGATTAAAAGTTATCCCCGTGATGAGATTATGCCGGTACTCAATTTTACCGTAATGCCTGCACTCATCGGCCCTTTAATCGGCCCGATGCTGGGGGGATATATTGTGGAAGTGGCGAGCTGGCACTGGATTTTTCTAATTAATCTGCCCATCGGGGCGCTCGCGTTTATCGCAGGGCTCTCCTTTATGCCCAATCTTAAAGAACGTTGTTCGAAACTCGATCTGAAAGGATTTTTGCTCTTTAGCTCGGGGCTTTTTCTATCGGTCTACGGGTTTGATCGGTTAGGGCACGGGGAACATCTCGTTGGCGCTCTAATCGGGCTTATTTTAGGCGGAACGCTGTTTGCGCTCTATTGGCGTTACGCCGCCTTTTATGAAAAGGCACTCTTTCCCACAAAATTGTGGCTGATTCGTACCTATCGTGTCGGACTTACGGGGAATTTAGTGGCGCGTTTAGGCATGAGTGCTATTCCATTTTTGGTGCCGCTCTATCTGCAAGTTGCGCGAGAATATTCACCAAGTGAAGCCGGATTTATGCTGATCCCGATCGCCGCTGCCGGCCTTTCAGCAAAACCATTTATCCCCCATCTTCTCCGCCGGATTGGGTATCGCCCGATGCTAGTGGTTAATACCATGATTTTAACGATCATTATTAGCGCGATCGCCTACCTTGGGGAATCGCTCAGTAAACCGGGGTTTATGGCACTGCTGTTTTTGGCTGGATTTTCCAATTCATGCCAATTTAGTACGATGAATACGTTGACGATTGCGCGTCTTCGCCCCGATCATGTGAGTGCGGGCAGTACCTTAATGGTGGTCAATCAGCAACTCGCTTTAAGTTTAGGCGTGGCATTAAGTGCGCTGCTTCTCAATCTCTATCCACATTTTGTGCCAGAGGCAACCAAAATGGCGCAATTTAAATTCACCTTTGGCACCGTCGCCTTTTTCACTTTTGCCTCTTCCTTTGTCTTTATGCGCCTTCATAAACATGATGGGGAAGGGCTAATTAAAAAACGCTCGAAAGATCGGCGTTAGGAGAGCAGTTTATGATAGTGGTTTGTGGTAGTAGCGAAAATAGATAACGAGCATGGCGATCGTCCCGATAAGGGCGGGGAGCGCCAAAATCAAGAAAATATCGAGTAAGCAGAGATTGCGCCTGGTGAGCGCGGCGACTAAATAAGAGCCTGCGATGCCACCAAAGCGGCCAATTCCGAGCATCCATGAGACGCCCGTTGTGCGCCCTTCGGTGGGATAAAAGTTCGCGGCAAAGGAGGGCAGTGAGGATTGCGCCGTATTCATCACCAGTCCCGAAAAGAGGGTAATGCCCACTAAAAATGCAAGCTCAAGGCGGATGGAATAACCAATGAGGCCAACGCTGAGCGCCGTTAAAAATGTGCAGGCCATAATTAAAAGTGCGGGATTGTAGCGATCCATGAGCCATCCATTTGCAATCGCGCCAAGTCCGCCCACCGCAAAGAGCGCAGTGACAATTTTAGCGGTGCCGGCGGAGAGATTCAGATCACTAAAGAGAATCGGCATCCAATTGATGACTCCATAAAAGATCACCAGCCCCATAAAATAGGTGATCCATAATAGGATCGAGCCAATGATGTAATGCTTGGATAGAATCGTGGCGATCCCCTGTTTTGCCGAGCTCTTTTTCGGTTCATCGAGATAAAATTTACAAGGCGCGGGGAGCGGGGCAATCTGCGTCATAATGCGTTGAATTTTTGCTTGAATCTTTACTTGAATCTCCTCTCGATTTTGATTGTTTTGGTCATTTTTCGCTTGATGAAGCAGATAGCGCGCCGATTCCGGTAGCTTTTTGAGCATTAAAACCAGAAGGAAAAGCGGGGCAATGCCACCGACAAAGAGAATCGATTGCCAGCCAAATTTTGGAGTGAGATAGGAGGCAAGAAACCCGCCGAGAGCAACGCCAACCGGGAAGCCGCAAAACATCGTATTCACTAGGAAAAATCGGCGTTTACTTGGGCAATATTCACTAAAAAGGGTGACCGCATTTGGCATCGCGGCACCGAGTCCAATCCCAGTAATAAAACGCATGATCTCTAAAAATTGGAGCGTAGTGGAATAGGCGGAGATGATGGTGCCAATCGCAAAAATCAGCACCGAGATGAGGAGGATATTTTTCCGTCCAAATCGGTCAGCAACGGGGCCAAAAAAGATTGCACCTAACGCAATCCCGAAGAGACCTGCACTCATCGCAGGCGCGAGCGCTGCTTTTTCAATATGCCATTCAGCTAGAAGACTTGGGCCAATATAGCCAATCGCGGCGGTATCGTAACCATCGATGAGCGCCACTAAAAAGCAGAGAATAAAGACCCCCCATTGAAATCGGGAGATGGGCGCGTCATTTAAAAATTGTTGTAATTCGACACGTGCGGGGTGTGAATGCGTCATGAAAATCTCCGAAATGAACGTATCTCTCTATTGTAGCCTCTTTTTATCGCAAGGCTTTAATATATAAGATTTAGGTAAACTATTCGCATTTTTAACGCCAAATCCCGTTACTCAATAATATTAAAGTGCGAATCACAGAGATTGCGAATAATATTGAGCATCGTTTTTTGCGTTTTCGTGATAATGCGTTTATTCGAGGTTGCCATATAGATGCGGCTCACCACGTGCGGCGAGTGAATGCAGTGCGATTGTAGGCGTTCCCGATCTTTCTCAGAGATAATCTCGAGCGTTTTACTGGAAAAAATGGCGCAACCAATCCCTTCAGCGACAAGTTCTAAAATGGTGTTGACGCTATTCATCTCTAAAATCACGCGGGGTTTGGCGGAAATTTTCGCCATCTGCATCTCAACTAAAAGGCGATAGCTATTGGGGTAACTTGGCAAAATAAGTGGCAGTTTCGAGACCTCTTCGAGCGATACCCCTTTTTTGGTTGTTTTAAATTTGAGCTCTTTCGGCGCCATTAAAAAGAGATTCTCTTTGGCGAGCATAAAGATATCGAGCTCCGGCGAGCGGGTCGGATTATGAAGAACGCCCATATCGAGCTTGCCGGTAATAATCTCCTCCTCAATCGAAGCGGAGAGTTTTTCCGTGATAACAAGATTTGCATCTGGCAAAAGCTCGTGGAAATCTTTGGTCATCGGGACGGAAAAAATTCGCGCAAGCGTTGGGGGAAGCCCCATAGAGATATGCCCCGAGAGTTGCCCGCGAGTCACATCTTCAAAGGCGCGTTCAAGCTGGTGCAAAATTCCGCGAGAATGCTCAAGTAGCACAGCGCCCGAGTCAGTAAGTGACACGCCACGCCCATCGCGAATCAAGAGGTTTTGCCCAAGATCCACCTCAAGCTTACGAATCTGACGGCTCAAGACCGGTTGTGCCACATCCAGAAAATTGGCCGCTTTGGTAAAACTCCCAAATTCGGCAATGTGCACGAAGTAACGTAATTGCTTTAGATCGATTGGAATCTCTTTCATACAAACCTCTTAAATAGCCCGCGTTTAGATATGTGTTTTTGTTATAACGGATATGACATTATAGGCAAATCTCAACGGAATTAGCGAATTTGTTTACTCGGATTTATGCCGTTTTACCGAAGCTCGGGTTTATGCACATTTGTATGATAAATCAACATTTAATGGTGAGTTTCAGTGTTTTTATAGAAGGATTTTTATCGATTTAAGTATCCATTTTGAGTGATTAGGCGAGACGATTATCGGCAAAGAGGATACAAATTTGGGTTGATATTAACGAAAAAACTAATAGTAGAAAAACGTGATTAAACCTTCGGAAAGTACTATCAATTTTCAGATACGGGGGCTCAAATTCGATCAAAAACTGAATGGAAAGTACCATAATAGCCTTGAAAAATACCATTGCTGTGGCATTTATCCTATTGAATTGCAAATAATAATGATTGACGCGAAAAAACAAAATTACTAGGATGAAACTGACTTAGGTCAAAGGGGTGATCGCCCAGAACGTCGTCAGACTAAGTTCAAGCGGGCAGTCCGCCGTGGCCTTTTAGAAAAATAGATTAAAACAATAATAACAAACGACACACGATACATAACCGATTTCATCCATAACTGAAATCACCTAAACATCATTGAACCTGCTTTTTTAATCCTTGTAAAAAATGACTTACTCAAGGAGAGGACGATTTTACCTTAAAAAACGGGTCAACATGATGACAACACGATTATTTGAGGAGAACTAGAATGCCAAAAGCTCTGTTTGATACGCATAAACCGATTCTTGAGAAAGCGCTTGATGCGATTGAGAAACGTCATTTCTGGGCACATTATAGTGAAATGCCAAGCCGTTCCGCCTACGGAGAAACCGCTGCAGAGGATGGGAAGAAAGCCTTTGATGCCCTTTTGAATCAGCGTTTTGAGATCGATCAGGTTGGAATCACTGGTTGGGGCGGATCGGAAGAATCTCCCTATGGTCAAGCCTTAGGGGTTTCCTATCCCATCTCGGATCACGAGGCACTAATTGAGGCAAGTACTCAAGCGATGAAAGCGTGGCAAGCGATCGGATATGAGGCGCGTACAGCCATCTGCATTGAGATATTGGAGCGCCTAAATCAGAAAAGTTTTGAGATTGGCCATGCGGTGATGATGACCTCCGGGCAAGGCTCGATGATGGCCTTCCAAGCGGGTGGTTCACATGCGCAAGAGCGTGGCCTTGAGGCGGTGGCGTATGCCTATCGCGAGCAAGCTTTTATTCCCAAAGAGACGCTTTGGGTGAAACCTCAAGGGAAGCATCCCTCCCTTGTGATGAAAAAACATTATGAGATTGTTGGGCGCGGAATCACACTTGTTTTGGGCTGTTCAACGTTTCCGACATGGAATAGTTATTCAGGTCTTTTTGCCTCGCTGACAACAGGAAATGGCGTGATTTTAAAGCCTCATCCCAATGCGATTTTACCGGTAGCGATGACGATTCGAGTAATTCAAGAGGTGCTAAAAGAGTACAATCTTGATCCGCATTTAGTTGCGCTCTCCATCGAGGAAGATCACGAGAAAATACGCGCGATTGCGACTCACCCTAAGATTAAATCGATCGATTACACGGGGAATAATGCCTTTGGAAATTGGCTCATTGAGAATGCCACTCAAGCCCATGTCTATGCAGAGCTTGCGGGGGTGAACCACGTCCTTATTGAATCCACCGATCAATATAAAGCGATGTTACGCAATCTCGCTTTCACGCTTTCGCTCTACTCAGGGCAGATGTGTACCACAACGCAGGCGATTATTATTCCTGAAACGGGGATTGATACCGATGAGGGGCATAAAACCTTTGATGAGGTGGCGAGCGATCTATCTGCGGCGGTAAGCAAATTTTTATCAAAACCTGAGGTGGCATTTGCGGTGCTCGGCGCGATCGGATCTGAGGCGACGGTGGCACGAATTGAGAGCGCTAATTCAGGCAAGTGGGGCGAGGTGATTCTTCGATCTGAGGCGTTAACGCATCCAGAATTTGAAGGTGCGCGTGTTCATTCGCCGGTGATGCTCAAAGTGACCGATGAGAATCAATATTATGCCGAAGAGCAGTTTGGGCCGATTAGTTTTGTCATTAGTACGCACACTATTGAGACGGGGATTGAGCTTTCTAAAACCTTAACCCGTGAGAAAGGGGCGTTAACGGTGGGGCTTTATAGCACTAAAGAGCCGATTATTGAGGCAGTGATTGAGGCAACACTTGAGAGCCAAGTGGCACTTTCGATCAACTTAACGGAAGGGGTGTTTGTGAATCAATCATCGGCCTACTCTGATTATCACGGTACCGGTGGAAATCCTGCGGCGAATGCATCCTACGCAGATTCAGCCTTTGTGGCCAATCGTTTTCGGGTGATACAGCGCCGTTATCACACCCAGGAGGCGGTATGAGTTATGACACCATTCTTTATAGCGTCTCCGGTGGCGTTGCGACATTAACTCTCAATCGCCCCGATAAACTCAACAGTTTTAATCGCACTATGCATGAGGAGATTCAGCAGGTATTTAAGGCGATCGCTAGCGATTCATCGGTGCGGGCGTTGGTGATTAAAGGTGCAGGGAGAGGGTTTTGTGCCGGGCAAGATCTCTCTGATCAGGCAGTACAGTTTAATGATGCCGGTGAGGTGCCTGATTTTGAAGCACTGGTGACGTCGCTCTATAAGCCGTTAATTTTAAATCTTCGAGCGCTAAATGTCCCTACGATTGCGGCGGTCAATGGCGTTGCGGCTGGTGCGGGTGCCTCATTGGCCTTGGCATGTGATCTTGTGATTGCCTCAAAGTCCGCCGCCTTTATTCAGGCTTTCTCCCAAATCGGATTGATTCCAGATACCGGCGGAACGTGGTTTTTGCCACGGCTTGTGGGCAGTGCTCGGGCAATGGGGCTTGCGCTGTTAGCGGAGAAATTGAGTGCAGAAGAGGCCGAAGCATGGGGGCTGATCTGGCGCGCTGTGGATGAGGTTCGATTTGAGGAAGTGGTGGCGGAATTAGCGCATAAGATCGCTACGATGCCAACGAGAGCCCTTGTTGAAATTCGTCATTTAATGGAGCGATCCACCTATACCTCGCTTGAAAAACAACTGGATGATGAAGCCCGGGCGATGGGGATTTTGAGTCAAAGTGACGATTACCGCGAAGGCGTTACTGCATTTGTTGAGAAGCGCAAACCAAGTTTTAAGGGGGTGTGATCATGACAAATACCATTGAAGCATTACCATTAGGCGCGTCTGTGGGCGTGATTGGTGCCGGAACGATGGGGGAAGGCATTGCCCAAGTACTCCTGCAATCGGGCTATCAGGTCTTATTGTTTGATCAATCCTCATCGAGTGCGATTCGTGCGGAAGCTTCCATTGAGGCACGGCTTGCGCGCCTGGTTGAAAAAGGGATTCTCTCTTCTCAAGAGAAAAACCGAGCGCTTGCATCACTTCAAGTCGTCAGCACCTTAGAGGCATTTCATAAAACAGAGCTGGTGATTGAAGCGATTGTTGAGAATTTAGAGGTTAAGCAGACCTTATTTAAGAGACTTGAGGAAATTGTGAATAACGAGACGATCTTGGCTTCCAATACTTCATCGATCTCAATTACCGCGATTGGATCGGCGTTAGCACATCCGGAGCGCCTTGCGGGCTGGCACTTTTTCAATCCCGCCCCGTTGATGAAACTGGTGGAGGTGGTATCCGGGCTTGCAACTGATCCAGCGATCGCCGAGACACTCTATAAAACCGCTGAAGCGTGTGGTAAAACGCCCGTTCATACAGCATCAACACCGGGATTTATTGTCAATCGAGTGGCGCGTCCTTTTTATGCTGAGGCGCTCCGCGTGATGCAAGAGTCAAAGGCTCATGTGGCGGAAATTGATCAGCTCTTTAGAGAGAGTGGCAACTTTAAGATGGGGCCTTTTGAGTTAATGGATCTGATTGGCAATGACGTCAATTACAGTGTGACGGAATCGGTGTGGCAAGCATTTTATTACGATGCACGTTTTACCCCATCGCTGATCCAAAAATCCTATGTTGATGCTGGGTTTTATGGGCGAAAAACGGGGCGAGGATTTTACCGTTACGAAAAAGAGAGCGGTGGTGCGCTTCGAAAAGTGATTGCCGATCAGCGGGAGTCTGCCCAAAAGCGTTTGAGTCAGAGCGCTTTACCGGTGATCAGACTCAATCAGCGCTCCCCTTTTTATACGGCGTGGATCGAGCGTTTTAACAGAGCAGGAGTTGAGCCTCATTTAATTGAGACCATTTCCGAGGAGTCGGCACCTTTTATGACGATCGGTGAGGCTGAATGCTTTATTACAAAAGGCATTACCGCAACGGAAATGGCGTATATGCGCCAAACCCAATCTGTGGTCATGCTTGATTTGGCAAGGGATTATAGAGAAGCGAAATCGATCGGAGTGAGCCGCAGCGAGAACTGTCTTGAAGCTAATTTTGAAGCGGTGTTAGCGGTGTTAGCGGCACTTGAGTTTAATATTGTTGAGCTTGATGATCTGCCGGGAATGCTGGTGATGCGAACCGTTGCAATGCTCGTCAATGAAGCATCCGACACAGTTCATCAAGGCGTGAGCACGATTGCAGAGGTCGATACTGCGATGACGCTAGGGGTGAATTATCCCCAAGGCCCGTTTGATTGGGCGGATCAGATCGGTACAGGCTACCTATGCGATCTATTAAACAATCTGCATCAGCGTTACGGTGATCCTCGTTATCGATTATCCCCGCTGTTACAGCACTATTTATATTCAGGGAGACCCTTTTATGATGAAACCTAATGAGATATTAGAGAGCCCTCAAGCCACGGCGGAAGCGTGCGTTTCGATCATGCGTGACCATGAGAATTTTCCAACCTATTTGAAGGTTGAACTCTTAAACACCGCACCGGGTGAGGCAATCGGTACGATGGTGATTGAGAGCTTTATGTTAAATGGCCATCAAACGTGTCACGGTGGCGTTATCTTCAGCTTTGCCGATACGATCTTTGCCTATGCTTGCAATAATCGTAATCAGAAAATGGTGAGCTCAGGATGTTCCATTGATTTTATGGCGCCCGCCTTCTTAGGAGACCAATTAACTGCACGGGCAGAAACGACGGTACAGGCGGGGCGAAATGGCATTTATGACGTTGTCGTAACCAATCAAAACGAGCAAATTATCGCCGTTTTTCGAGGAAAAAGCCGCACTATTCCGGGCCTTTATATTGAGGCATAGCTCGCCTTAAGCACGATTAAACCACGGTTTAAAAGTAGTCGTAATCACGATAATAACAATACTAATAAGACTTATAAGAATAATACTAATAATGACAAAGAGGACGATATCATGGATAAACCATTAGGATTACACGCAATTGAACACGCAAGTCGCGATGAGATTACCGCGCTCCAATTAACGCGTTTAAAAGAGACGCTCCACAATGCATATAACAATGTTCCCTATCACCGTGCGCGATTTGATGAAGCCGGTGTGCATACAGATGATCTAAAGACGTTGGAGGATTTGAAAAAATTCCCAATGATGAATAAACAGTCGCTCCGTGAAACTTATCCCTACGGCCTATTTGCGGTGCCAAAAGAGAAAATTGTGCGCCTACACGCCTCCTCAGGAACGACGGGAAAACCCATTGTGGTGGGCTATACCAAAAATGATATTGACCATTGGGCAGATCTGATTGCACGCTCGATCTATGCGGCGGGTGGCCGTCCGGGCGATACCCTACAAAATGCCTATGGTTATGGGTTATTTACTGGGGGACTTGGAGCCCATTATGGCGGTGAACGCTTAGGAACGGTGGTTGTACCGATTTCTGGCGGGAATACTGAGCGTCAAGTGCAATCGATTGTGGATTTTAAGAGCGATATTTTAATGTCGACGCCGTCATATGCGCTCGTGGTGGCGGAAGAGTTGATTCGTCAGGGCTTTTCACCATCAGACATTCCCTTAAAAATTGGAATTTTTGGCGCAGAACCGTGGACCGGTGATATGCGTAACGCTCTGGAGGAGCAACTAGGCATTGATGCGCTCAATATCTATGGACTCACTGAAGTGATGGGGCCGGGCGTTGCCTCAGAGTGCGTTGAATCGAAAGATGGCCCTGTGATTTGGGAAGATCACTTCTTAGTTGAAGTGATCGATCCTGAAACCGGCGAGGTATTGCCAGATGGTGAGGTCGGTGAGCTTGTCTTTACCTCTCTCACTAAAGAGGCCTTCCCGGTGATTCGTTTCCAAACGCGCGATTTAGCCAGCGTTTTACCGCCAACATCACGGGCATTTAGACGGATTGGTCCAATGGCAGGGCGCATTGATGACATGTTGATTATCCGCGGGATGAATGTGTTCCCAACGCAGATCGAAGAGTATATTTTGCAAACGCAAGAGCTCTCTGGCAACTACCTTATCGAGGTCAATCGTGATGGCATTTTAGATACGATTGAGGTGAAGTGCGAACTCAAACAGATCAATGAAGCCCTCTTTAATAATCCTCAATATACCCGACGAATTGCGCGCCACTTACAGCGCCTCATTAAAAATAATG
>Ga0079226_10003479_pt1 | contig 12076 bp, 8 predicted proteins | sample Poulit2014_FD_76345 | JGI IMG/M metagenome (GOLD analysis project Ga0079226, IMG submission 76345) | Agricultural soil microbial communities from Georgia to study Nitrogen management - Poultry litter 2014 | ecosystem: Environmental > Terrestrial > Soil > Agricultural land | place: USA: Georgia... | reverse complement strand
GCACTTTAATTTTTAACGTGGTGGATAACCCGTTCAATGCGCTTTTCAACGCTAACTTTATTGGTATTTTGGCGTGGGCGATCGGTCTTGGCGTCGCATTACGCCACGCTTCTGACACCACCAAAAATTTACTGTTGGATATTTCCGAAGCCGTTTCTATGGTGGTAAAAGTGGTGATTGCATTTGCACCAATCGGGGTGTTCGGTTTAGTAGCAAGCACTTTGGCAGACAAAGGTTTATCGGCATTGGGCGGTTATATCCAAGTGTTGGCGGTATTAATCGGTTCAATGTTATTTGTTGCTTTCGTCATCAATCCGATTTTGGTGTTCTGGAAAACCAGAGAAAACCCATATCCGTTAGTTTGGACCTGTATCCGTGTCAGCGGTTTAACTGCTTTCTTCACCCGTAGTTCTGCGGCGAATATTCCGGTTAATATGGAATTGGCGCAACGTTTGGGCTTAAAAGAAGAAACTTATTCTGTTTCCATTCCATTAGGCGCAAGCATTAATATGGGCGGTGCTGCCATTACTATTACTATCTTAACTTTAGCGGCAGTGCATACTTTAGGCATTGAAGTAACCTTACCGACCGCATTGTTATTAAGCCTTGTTGCCAGTATCTGTGCTTGTGGCGCGTCCGGTGTTGCCGGCGGTTCATTGTTACTTATCCCGTTAGCGTGTAGCCTCTTCGGTATTTCAAATGACATTGCGGCGCAAGTTATCGGGGTTGGTTTTATTATCGGTGTGTTACAAGATTCAACCGAAACCGCACTAAACTCTTCTACAGATGTAATCTTCACAGCGGCGGCTTGTAAAGAGGAAGAGCGCAAAAGCAAAGCTTAATTGTTGAGAATTATTTTGTGAGGAATAAATGGAGTGGAACAAATTTCACTCCATTTTTTTGGTATAGCATACAAGGCATAATGAACAAAAGGCATAGTAGACAGAAGAGTTGGCGTTATCAGATTATCCGCTTTGCTCATATTATTTAAAAAGTTGTGCGTGAGATCCGACACGATAAAGTTTAATCACGCCATTTTTCATATCTCGTTGATAAATTAAAAGTAGATCAGGTCGTCCGTGGCATTCTAAATAACCGACATAATTACCGATTAAAGCGTGTTCTTTGTATTTTGGCGGTAATGGTTCTCCGGAAACAAGTAATGAAATCACTTCTGTAATCAACAAAAAGCCCGATCTTTCGATCGGGCAATATTGGATAAGTAAAAACAGCAACAACAATTAAATAGCTGTTTAAACAGTTAAAAATTAACGAGTGGAAAGTTGGAAAATCATCGCTTCAGCTTGGCAACAGAAATTAAACTCTGCTTTTAATTGATAACCGCCGTCAACTTGAGAAATTTCACTTGTGATTTTGCAAGGTTCGCTTTCGGCTGCTTTTGCTTTTTCGGTCAAATAATCAAGTGCTTGCTGCGCTTGTTCTTCAGAGGCATAAACTTGAGCAAAATCAACGCTGCAGTCTTCATTATCGATCACAGTGCCGACATCAACGCAACAACAAACTTTTGCTTCTTCAGGTTTACATTTCATTTGACTCATAAATAACTCCAATTTCAAAAAAAGTGATAAAAAAACAAATTTATTTTAACACGACGCCGTAAGAAAACCGCTGAGAGTTTATTTAATTTGATCTATATCAAGCTGATTTCGAGGTTGACTGGTCTAATCACTTCGCTTTAAATCCTTATTGTGTTGAGTTATGGTGTGATATTGCATAAGATTCAAGCTCTTAAATTGGCACTAGTTATCAATAAATAATAAGGAAACTAATTAATGCGTTTACTTTCAAAAACTTTACTTGCAAGTTTGGTTGCAGTTGCATCTCAAGGAGCATTTGCCTCTGCTTTCCAATTACATGAAACCTCAACTTCCGGTTTAGGCCGTGCTTATGCGGGGGATGCGGCAGTGGCGGAAAATGCTTCTGTAGTGGCAACCAACCCGGCATTAATGACTTTCTTTAAACAGCCTGAAATTTCCGTTGGCGGTATTTATGTTCGTCCGAATATTGATTTAAAGGGTACGGCTTTAGGTCAATTTAATGCGGATGCTAACGACATTGCCACAAAAGAAGTGCTTCCATATATTTATGCAGTTTATCCAATTAATGATCGTTTCGCTGTTGGTGGTGGTGTAAACGTTAATTATGGTTTGGCAACAGAATTTAATAATAGCTATAATGCCGGCTTTTTTGGCGGTAAAACTGACTTAACAGCAATTAATTTCAATTTAAGCGGTGCTTATCGTGTCAGCAATAATTTCAGTATCGGTGCCGGTGTGAATGCCGTATATGCCGATGCAGTAGTTGATCGCCGTGTTGGTGTTTTAGGCTTAGGCGGCGCAGCGCTATTAGCACAAAAAGCCCAAGCAGCAGCTGCTCAACAAAACACTGCAGCAGCACAACAATATGCAGCAATGGCACAGCAAGTTAAATCATTAGATCAATCCGCTATTCTACATAAATTAACAGGTGATACTTGGGGTTATGGTTGGAATGTCGGTGCAGTTTATGAGTTTAATGAAAACAACCGTATCGGTTTATCTTATCACTCTCACATCAGTTTAGACTTTGACGGTGATTATACATCTGATGTGCCGACTAGTATTCGAGCAGCATTATTGAATGATCCTAATAACTATACTTCCGGTTCATTAAAACTTCCGCTTCCGGCTTATTGGGAAGTTGCCGGTTATCACCGTTTATTGCCAAAATTTGCGGTAACTTATAGCATTAAACGCACTGAATGGAGTCGTTTTAAAGAGTTATATGCTCACAATGGCGGAAATAAAATTTTTAGAAAAGTAGAGAATTTCCAAGATACCACTCGTTTTGCATTAGGTTTTATTTATGATGTGAATGAAGCCTTAACTTTACGTACCGGTATTGCACACGATGAAACTGCTGTACCTCAAGGTTATCACTCAATTTCGATTCCTGATACCGATCGTATGTGGTACACCTTCGGTGCAACCTATCGCTTTACGCCGAATTTGTCGGTTGATGCCGGTTACGCCTTTGTCAAAGGTAAGAATTTATCATTTGAAGAATATGATCAAGAAAATCCACTTGTTAAAGGTTCATTTGATTCAAAATCTACCGCACATCTATTCGGTCTAGGATTAAACTACCGTTTCTAAGTTTTCGATAAATTACAAAGCAAAGGCTGACATTGTTCAGCCTTTTTTGTTATATATTAGAGAAAAATTGTTAAGGATTACGAATGACCTCTTTTTTCAGTGAAAAACTACAACAATTAGCGCAAATCGGGCAAAGACGCGCATTCCCACAAATTGAACATCAAAGCAAATGGATTCAACAACGAGGACAAAATTTACTTAACCTCTCTTCAAATGACTATTTAGGCATTGCTGCCGAACCACAGTTTTTAAGCCAATTTTTGGCAGAGATGTCGCAGCAACCGCTGCCATTAACCAGCTCTTCCTCACGATTACTAACCGGAAATTTCCCGATTTATGAAACATTGGAGCAACGTATTGCACAGGATTATCAACGCCAAGCCTGCCTATTATTTAATAGCGGTTATCACGCCAATATCGGTATTTTGCCGGCGGTAACCGATCGGCATACCTTGATCGTGGCGGATAAATTGGTTCACGCCAGTATCATTGACGGCATTCGCTTGTCGGAATGCAAATGGGTGCGTTATCGCCATAATGATTACCAACATTTGTCCGATATTTTGCAAAAACAGGCGGCGGATTACCAACGCATTATTATTGTGACCGAAAGTGTGTTCAGTATGGATGGTGATATTGCTGATTTAGCAGCGTTAACCGCACTGAAACAGCAGTATGACAATGTTTTGTTATATGTTGATGAAGCGCACGCTGTCGGGGTGTTCGGCGAAAAGGGATTGGGCATTGCTGAACAGCAGGGCTATATCGATCAGATTGATTTTTTAGTCGGCACATTTGGTAAAGCACTTGCCTCAATGGGGGCGTTTGTGGTGTGCGATCAAGCGGTGAAAGATTATTTGATTAATACGATGCGTCCGTTGATTTTCTCTACCGCTTTGCCGCCGTTGAATGTGGCTTGGAGCCATTTTATTTGGCAACAACTTGCGAATTTTCACGAACGTCGCCAACATTTAGCGAACATCAGCCAACAGTTGCGAACTTTTATTCAGCAAACGTTGGGCTTTCCAATGCCGAGTGCAACGAATGTTGTGCCTTATATTGTCGGTGAAAATCAACGCGCATTGGAAGTTGCACAGCGTTTGCAGCTACGCTATTTTTATGCTTTACCGATTCGCCCGCCGACAGTGCCGAAAGGAACGGCACGTATTCGTTTTTCACTCACAGCGGCAATTAATGAAGCGGAAATTGCTGAATTGATGCAAACATTGAAAGAATTAGCATAAGGATTTTGGATGAAAACAGCATTTATCGGGCAACAAGGCTCAAATTTAATTCTCTATTTTGCCGGTTGGGGCACGCCGCCGAGTGCGGTCGCGCATCTACAAATACCACCAAATTTTGATTTGTTAATCTGTTATGACTATCAGGATTTACAGTTGGATTTTGATTTTTCTTGCTATCAAGAAATCTATTTAGTTGCTTGGTCAATGGGTGTTTGGGTGGCGGAACAGGTGTTGCAAAATCAGAAAGTTGCCATCCACAAAGCGGTTGCGATTAACGGCACACCGAAACCCAATGATGATCAATTCGGTATTCCGAGTATGATTTTCCAAGGAACGTTAGATCATTTAAATGCAACAACACGAAATAAATTTGAACGCAGAATGTGCCAAAGCAGAGAAGTGTTGGCGCAATATCAACAGTTACCGGATTATCGTCCGTTAGAAAATGTGCAGCAGGAATTAAAATATCTCGATCAGCAGATTAAGCAGCGACCAACGACAACTTTTCTGTGGCATCAGGCGTGGATTGCGACTCAGGATCATATTTTCCCGGTGGCGAATCAACAAGCATACTGGCAATCTCATTGCCCAGTGAAAACCATCGAAGCCGGGCATTATGCTTTTCCCTATTTTCAACAATGGCAGCAGTTATGGCATTGATTGATAAAGAACAGGTAGCGAAGCGTTTTCAAACGGCACAATTCAGTTATGCGCAACAGGCGATAGCTCAGCAGAAAATTAATCAACGTTTGATTGAGTTATTGCAGACGAGCGGACGACATCAATTTGAGCGTGTGTTGGAGATCGGCTGTGGCACCGGAGATTTAACAGAACGATTAATAAAAGCAGTCAAAATAACCGAATTAGATCTGAACGATCTTTATTTTAGCGATAATGTGCGACAAAGCTTACAGCAAAATCGGTATGCTAATGTTGAACAGGTGCGTTTTATCGGCAGTGATATTGAGCAGTTAACGTTAACGCAACCGTATGATCTGATTATTTCCGCTTCAACAGTGCAGTGGTTACATCATAAAGCCGCTTTTTTAGCGAAATGTGCGCAGCATCTTAATGCTAATGGTATGCTGTTATTTAACACTTTTGCGCCAAATAACTTAACGGAAATCAGCACATTAACCGGAGTCGGTTTATCCTATCCGACAGCAGCCGAGTGGCAACAGTGGTTGAAACCTTACTTTGCATTGGAGCATTTATCCACAGAAACCATCCGTTTACGATTTGACTCGCCGCTGACAGTGTTACGTCATTTAAAAGCAACCGGCGTAACTGCAGTTGAGAAAACGATATGGACGAAAGGAAAACTGCAACAATTTTGCCAAGCATATCAGCAGCGGTACGCATTAGCGGATGGTTCTGTTTATTTGAGTTATGTGCCGATGTATTTTGTTGTGGGGAAATTAGTATTGGATTGATTCAACATTGTGCCACTTATCTAGTTAATTCCTTTGGCAAGTTTAGGTTTCGCCTAAAGGCGACCTACTTTTCTTTGCTTGTGCAAAGCAAAGTAGGCAAAAGAAACACACCCCTGACAACTTGCTGTTCTTCATTTCGCGGAGTGGCAGACGGAGAATTTTTAAACTCGCCCCCATTTTAATCGCCACTGCGTGGCAAAATGGGGACTCAAACACGAAAAATTCTCCTAGCCACTTCGCCGCTCATTCAGGCAAGTTGTAAAGGGGAAGGGGGGATTTTATTTAGATCTGTGCTTAGGTTTGATTTAGATAAAAATTTGCTCTCTTTCTCTTTTCAATCAATCTCTTGTTATTTAGTTTTAGGTTTCGCCTAAAGGCGACCTACTTTCTTACTTGTGTAAGAAAGTAGGCAAAGAACACACCCCCTGACAACTTGCTGTTCTTCATTTCGCGGAGTGGCAGACGGAGAATTTTTAAACTCGTCCCCATTTTAACTGCCACTGTGTGGCAAAATGGGGACTCAAACACGAAAAATTTTCCTAGCCACTTAGCCGCTCATTCAGGCAAGTTGTAAAGGGGGAACGGGGGATTTTATCTTGTTCAATGCAAAAATTTTAATCGTGAAATCGTGCTTTTAATTTATTTCCAATCACAAATTTTGATAAAAGCACCAATGGGTTCCCTTTAACGCTTGCCCGAATGCAGGGAAGATTTTCAGGCAAAAAAAGTGTTAATTTTTCGAGCTTGCTCGAAAAATCTGTTTTTTTGCCGCCCGGAAAATCTGACCGGAATGAGGAAAAGCAAGCGTTCAGGGTGCCTTTTCTTTTCCCCCATTTTCTTTGGGCAAGCAAAGAAAATGGGGTCGCCCTTTGGGCGAAACCAAAGTATCAATGCAAGGCACAGCCGCAGTAAAATAGAGTCCTCCTTTGGGCAAAACCCAAACTTGCCATAGAAAAATAAAATTGCCTTTTGAACGAAACCAAAGTATCAATGCAAGGCGAAGCCGCAGTAAAAGTAGGTCGTCCTTTGGTCGAAACCCAAACTTGCCACAGAAAAATGAAATCGCCTTTTGAACGAAACCAAAACATCAATGCAAGGCGAAGCCGCAGTAAAATGGGGTCGACCTTTGGGCGAAACCCAAACTTACCACAGAAAAATAAAATCGCTCTTTGGTCGAAACCCAAACTCGCCACAGCAAAAACTTCAACAAAACCCTTGCCCAAGTAAAAAATATATGTATAATACGCCACGTATTTCAGACGCGGGGTGGAGCAGCTTGGTAGCTCGTCGGGCTCATAACCCGAAGGTCGTTGGTTCAAATCCAGCCCCCGCAACCAATTTTAAAAATTAAAATTGGTTTAGTTTTAAGAGAGATAAGCCCCGTTAGGGGTTTTTTTGTGGAATAAATTTAAGTAGATAAATTTATTTGTTCAGTTTGGTTAACACGAAGAAACGGGGCTATAAGCCCTTTTTTTGTACCTTAATTTTGACAATTAACAAGGAGATTATCTTTGGCAACGCTAGAGCAAAAATTACAAGATTTATTACAACCTACTGTTGAGGATATGGGGTTTGAACTGCTCGGGATCGAATGTACCCGTGCCGGCCGTTATTCAACAGTCCGTTTATATATAGATAAAGAAAATGGCGTAACTATTGATGATTGTAGTGATGTGAGTCGTGAAGTCGGCGCAATTCTGGATGTTGAAGATCCGATTAGCGATAAATATAACCTTGAAGTGTCATCGCCAGGCTTGGATCGCCCTTTATTTACTTTAGCGCATTATCAACGTTTTGTTGGTGAAGAGGTTGTTATTCATTTACGTATCGCAATGTCAGGTCGCCGCAAATGGCAAGGTGATTTAATCAAAGTTGACGGCGATATGATTACGTTAAACGTGGAAGGACAAGAGCAGGTATTTGCTTTCAGTAATATTCAAAAAGCCAATATTGTGCCGAAAATTTCCTTCTAAATTAGAATTTAAGAGCTGATAGAGAGATAAAAATGAGTAAAGAAATTTTATTAGCGGCTGAAGCCGTATCAAACGAAAAGTTATTACCACGAGAGAAGATTTTTGAAGCGTTGGAAAGCGCACTTGCTATTTCAACCAAGAAAAAATATGAACAGGATATTGATGTACGGGTTTCAATCGATCAAAAAACCGGTGATTTTGTTACTTTCCGCCGTTGGTTGGTGGTAGAAAATGTGACTCACCCGACCAAAGAAATCACATTGGAAGCGGCGCAAATGGAAGAGCCGGAAATTCAATTAGGCGAATATATCGAAGATGAAATTGAATCTATCCCGTTTGACCGCATTACAATGCAAACCGTGCGTCAGGTGATCAGTGCCAAAATTCGTGATGCGGAACGTAATAAAGTGGTTGAACAATTCAAAGAGCGTGAAGGCGAAATCATCACCGGTATCGTGAAAAAAGTGAACCGTGAAAACGTGATTCTTGATTTGGGTAACCAAGCTGAAGCGATTATTTTGCGTGAAGATTTATTGCCACGTGAAAATTTCCGTGCCGGCGATCGTGTGCGAGGCGTGTTGTATCGTGTCAGTTCCGATCCTAAAGGGCCACAGCTTTTTGTTACTCGTTCTAAGCCGGAAATGCTGATTGAGTTGTTCAAAATCGAGGTGCCGGAAATCGGTGAAGGCGTGATCGAAATTAAAGCGGCAACGCGTGATGCCGGCGTGCGTGCCAAAATTGCGGTGAAGAGCCACGATAAACGTATTGACCCGGTGGGGGCTTGTGTCGGTATGCGTGGTGCGCGTGTTCAAGCCATTACTAACGAGCTTGACGGCGAGCGTGTCGATATCGTGCTTTGGGATGATAATCCGGCGCAATTTGTGATTAATGCAATGGCACCGGCAGATGTGGTTTCCATCGTGGTGGATGAAGACAAAAAATCAATGGATATTGCGGTTGAAGCAGCTAATTTGGCACAGGCAATCGGTCGTAATGGACAAAATGTGAACTTGGCTTCTCGTCTTACCGGTTGGAAATTAAATGTAATGAGCAGTGATGAGTTGGAAAACAAACATCAGCTTGAAAATCAAAAAACCGTAAACCTCTTTATGGAATCGCTTGATCTTGATGAAGAATTTGCCAACCTTCTTACTGAAGAAGGTTTCAGAACTTTGGAAGAGATCGCCTATGTGCCGACGGAAGAGTTGCTGGAAATTGACGGTTTTGATGAAGATCTTGCCGAAGAGTTACGCAATCGCGCGAAAGAAGTGTTGACCAAAATTGCATTGGCAGAAGAACAAGCATTGGCAAATATTGATGTGGAAGAGGCTTTACTTAAATTGGATGGAATGAACCGCCATTTGGCTGTGAAGTTGGCTGAAAAGAAAATTACCACATTGGAAGAACTTGCCGAACAGGGAGTTGATGATTTAGCGGATGTTGAAGGCTTATCGGCAGAACAGGCGGCGCAACTGATTATGGCAGCACGTAATATTTGCTGGTTCGGAAATGAAGAATAATAAGGTGGTGTACAGATGAGTGATAAAAAAACTGATACCCAAACAACAGAGAAAAAACCAACCAAGTTGAAATTAAAACGTTCAACACATAGCACTTTAACCGTGCAACAAAATGGCAGCGGTAAAAGCAAAGAGGTAAAAATCGAAACACGTAAAACCCGTGTGATCGATACCAACGTAGCGAAAGAAGAAGCGACAAAAGCAGTGGCAGCAGAAAAAGCACGCCAAGAAGCGGAAGCAAAAGCGAAAAAAGAAGCTGAAGAACAGGCGAAGAAAGCAGCTGCGGAAAAAGCACAAAAAGATGCTGAAGCGAAAAAAGCCGCAGAGCAAGCGAAAAAAGAGGCTGAACAGGCAAAAGCGGCAGATGCTAAAAAAGCTGAAGTGGCAAAGAAAACTAGCGTAAAAGACGAAAATAAACAGAAACGCAAAGCGGAAGAAGCGGAATTTCGTCGTAGAGCAGAAGAAGCAGCACGTCAAAAAGCGGAAGAACAGGCACGTAAAGCGGCAGAAGATGCCAAACGTTATGCCGATTTTGAAGATGACAATTTCAGCGATGATGATGCGGATGATTATTCCGATTACCACTTAACCTCTTCTTATGCAAGTGAAGCAGAAAATGAAGAAGAACGCCGCAATGAAAATCGTGGTCGTGGTAAGAAAGTGGCGAAAGCGAAGAAAAACAATCGTGATGAGGAGTCTTCCAAAAACGAACGTGAAGCGAATCGCCGTAATAATCAGCAACAAAATGCGAAAGGTAAAAAAGCCAATCGTAAGAGCGCATTGCAACAAGGCTTTACTAAACCGGCGCAACCTGTTACGCGTGATGTGGTCATTGGTGAAACCATTACGGTCGGCGAATTGGCAAATAAAATGGCTGTGAAAGCGACCGAAGTGATCAAAACAATGATGAAAATGGGCGCAATGGCAACCATCAACCAAGTTATCGACCAAGAAACCGCACAGTTAGTGGCGGAAGAAATGGGGCATAAAGTGGTGTTACGCCGTGAAAACGAATTGGAAGAAGCGGTATTGAGCGATCGTGATATGAATGCGGAAGCCGAACCACGCGCGCCGGTAGTGACTATTATGGGGCACGTTGACCACGGTAAAACGTCCTTGCTTGACTATATTCGTAAAGCGAAAGTGGCAGCAGGCGAAGCCGGTGGAATTACCCAACATATCGGGGCTTATCACGTACATACCCCGAACGGCGATATTACTTTCTTAGATACACCGGGACACGCGGCATTTACCTCAATGCGTGCGCGTGGTGCGCAAGCAACCGACATCGTAGTGTTGGTGGTCGCTGCGGATGACGGCGTGATGCCACAAACTATCGAAGCAATTCAACATGCTAAAGCGGCAAATGTGCCGTTAGTGGTGGCAGTGAACAAGATTGATAAACCGGAAGCAGATCCGGATCGTGTGAAAACTGAGCTTTCACAGCACGGTGTCATTTCGGAAGAGTGGGGCGGCGATACCCAATTCGTCAATGTTTCTGCGAAGAAAGGAATCGGTATTGATGAATTGTTGGATGCAATTCTGTTACAAGCCGAAGTGCTAGAATTAAAAGCGGTGAAAGACGGAATGGCAAGCGGCGTTGTCATTGAATCTTACCTTGATAAAGGTCGTGGTCCGGTGGCAACCGTATTAGTGCAATCCGGTACATTAAACCGTGGCGATATTGTGCTTTGCGGTTTAGAGTATGGTCGTGTGCGTGCGATGCGTAATGAAATCGGCAAAGAGGTGAAAAGTGCCGGCCCATCTATTCCGGTAGAGATTTTAGGACTTTCCGGCGTGCCTTCAGCCGGTGATGAAATGACGGTTGTTCGTGATGAGAAAAAAGCACGTGAAGTGGCGTTATATCGTCAAGGTAAATTCCGTGAAGTGAAATTGGCACGTCAACAGAAAGCGAAACTTGAAAATATGTTCAACAGTATGACTGAAGGCGATGTTTCAGAATTGAATATCATCGTCAAAGCGGACGTTCAAGGTTCGGTAGAAGCGATTTGCCAAGCATTGTTAGAACTTTCAACCGATGAGGTGAAAGTGAAAATTGTCGGTTCAGGTGTCGGTGGAATTACCGAAACCGATGCCACTTTGGCAGCTGCTTCCAACGCGATTATTGTTGGTTTCAACGTGCGTGCTGATGCTTCCGCGCGTAAAGTGGTCGAAGCGGAAAATCTCGATCTTCGTTATTACTCCGTTATTTATGATTTGATCAACGAAATCAAAGCGGCATTAAGCGGTATGCTTCAACCTGAATTTAAACAGGAAATTATCGGTCTTGCCGAAGTGCGTGATGTGTTCCGTTCACCGAAATTCGGTGCGATTGCCGGTTGTATGGTGATTGAAGGGGTGGTTAAACGTCATAATCCAATCCGCGTATTGCGTGATAATGTGGTGATTTATGAGGGTGAACTTGAATCATTGCGCCGCTTCAAAGATGACGTAACCGAAGTCCGTAACGGTATGGAATGCGGTATCGGCGTGAAGAACTATAATGACGTTCGTGTCGGCGACCAAATCGAAGTGTTTGAAACCGTTGAAGTAAAACGTTCAATCGAATAATCACAAGCCTATTTAACTTAAATTGAATGTCGGCGTAACAGCCGGCATTGGCGTTGATTAGCGTTGAAGAGAAAAATCCGCTATTTGCTGCGGAAACAAATGTTTAAGGTGGTAATCATTGCCACCTTTTTATTAAGGATGCAACTATGGCAAGAGAATTCAGCCGTGCACAACGTGTTG
>Ga0079226_10003478_pt1 | contig 12078 bp, 8 predicted proteins | sample Poulit2014_FD_76345 | JGI IMG/M metagenome (GOLD analysis project Ga0079226, IMG submission 76345) | Agricultural soil microbial communities from Georgia to study Nitrogen management - Poultry litter 2014 | ecosystem: Environmental > Terrestrial > Soil > Agricultural land | place: USA: Georgia... | reverse complement strand
CAAATAAGTAAGTGTGACACTATCTCGTCCATGTCCGAGATTTCTTGCTACGTCTTTCCGAGACTCTTTTTTATTCATGCCTTCGTGGATATTCTTTTCGTAATTCGTTCTTGTGTAACTATGTCGCAAACCATGAAATGTTAAATTACTTTTCTCACGTGTATCATTCACGTTAAATTTCTTATCATTTTGAAATTTAGAGCGGTTATTGATGAGCCAGTCTTGTATTCGTTTTATAGCTTTTGTGTGAGTGCGATTGTGTTTGATAAAAAGGCGGCCCTTATCGTTTTTAGCCAGTATTTTTTGTACAACGTCTTTTTGATGTGGCGTTTCGACAGGCACATCACGTTCTATTCCGTTTTTCGTGTTGTGTAATTCCAAGTATCCGTTTTTTAGAGTGTTTTCAAGCTGATTAGTATGCAGAGCTGTTGTTTCTTCAATTCGCAGTCCGAAATTATAACTTAATTGCATTGCATTTACTACATCATCACGTTTCATCTGGTGAGCTGTTTCTAAGGCTTTGTGGTATTCGTTGCCATTCCAAGCTCTATCCGTATTTTGGCTATTTTTCTCAGCTTGTGGAATGTTCAAATCTTTATTTTTAATCGCTAATTCATGTTTTTTCTTTGGCATGAGTTCATGCATTTTTCTGATTGCTGCAAGATTTGTTTCAATCGCTGATTTCGACAATCCACGTTCTGCACTTGCTTCGACATAACTTATAAGGTGCTGATCCCGTATATTTTTAAAGTTTTGTGAGCCGTATTCTTTTGCTAGATGTTTCGCAAAATCTTGGCAACCTGCTTTAAAACGTTCCTTTCCCGACCTTGATTGGCGTTTATTCGTCTTATATATTTTGTCGATTTGTTCGTTCAAATTCTGATATAAATTTTCTTCTCTTTTTGTCATTTTGTCAGCCACAAAATCATCCTTTCTAAAAAAGAGCGTACTTTCCCCATTTGTAAAAAGTGCCTGTTTCAGGTGAGTTTCATAGGTGAACAACTTGCGAAGTATTGAAACGACAACTTTTGTATATGCTCTCGCTGTCCGTCTCAATCGAGTTCGAGTTTAAAAAATAAATTTTTTCGAACATCGATTGAGACGGACAGCGAAACTATCATGCGGTTTTCTGGAAGTTAAGTAAAAAGCGTATCCTGTATTTGAAACCAGGTCAGTATTGACTGAGACGCTTATGCGTTTACTCTTTCGAGCGCTGCTTACGCAGCTACGCAAAACACAAGGTGCTGCTTGAATGAACGTAAGTGTGTCATGTTCACATTCATTTTTTATATAGACGAGCTTTTTGTTGTAGTCTAGCAACGCTTATCAGCCCGATTTTTTATAAGCATTGCTTTACTATTTCGCCATCAATAAAATAAATGGCTCTTTTAGTTGTCATACTCTCCTTTTATCTGTTTTTAAATATAAAAAAATTCTACGCATAAGATGAAGAGTTATATGCATGCTTAAACACACTAAAAAGTGTATTTAAAGTGCTTTTAAAAAACTCTTTTACTAATCTCTTTTGTAGAATTTCTGCTGCTTATTTGCGCTTTACCTTTGCGCTACTAAAGCTACTCTCCATTTTTTAATTTTTAATTATTCTCTTAGAAAAATTCAGAGAATAACAACAATAATTTTCGTCTTAATTTTAAGACTACACAACGATTACCATAGGTAAATTAAATGTTGCGTATAACAATCTTCTTACACTCAAAATGAGTGCATTGTTCACTAGCCAAAAGCAGTGAGTAAAATTTTATTGAATATACGCATATTATACCATTTTTTATAAATCCTTTTCAAATCACTGTCTTATTGAACGCTGCTGATCTAAATCACATTTAAACGCAAGGCGCATTCTTTTAAATCATCTCCTTTAGTATTTTTTATATAAAAAAGAGCTACCTGTATTATAGTCTATTAAAAACAGACATACCGGTAGCTCATTTAATATCCTGTTCAAAAAAATTTTGGCGTAATTTACACCTGTCCCGATATAACACTAGAAATAAGGGGACTACCCAATTTATGAGGATTCGCCGCAACGTTTGATTAGTCGACCATTCCACTATCACGAATCGCAAATAAAGCGATAGGTGAACAAAATTTAACTAATAAATACTATACATCTCTATTGTATCAAAAAATAAGGCTCATACAAGCTATTTTTTCTCTTTATTAAGTAGTTCAATTACTTTACTGATAATTTATAGCCCCTAATTGGTTTATATTTAGGGAGTGAGTTTTAGTGGGGTTAAAAAAGCGAAACAATATAATTATTACATTAATGGTATTACTGTTTATCGTCTCGAGGAAGTGAACGGTTATAATCTTTACTATTTTATTTCCTTGAATTATCAAATTTTAATTAAATACATTAAATATTATTTAGCATCCAATGTATGGGGGTATAAAAAGCAAATTCTTAAATACCTACATTAAATACTATTTTAGAATAGTTTATAAGTGTAGATATTTATTTTTAATAGACAGTGTCGCATATTTGAAAGATATGTTAAAATAAAAAATTCGTGTTGACTGTGTTTGAAAGTATTACTTTTGGACTTTAGTTTTTAGTACTATGAGGTAGCATGTATACTTTAAATAGCTGTTTTGTAAAATTATATAGTAATTCATAAGTGTTTTTTATACTTTCTTCAGTAGACAATGGTTGGTTAATAATAGAAAAGAAGGCGTCAAATTTTTCATTTAATCTACTAGAGTTGCGACCTATTGATCCAGATATCAATAAAATAGGTCGGTTATGACGTTTAGCTACATCGGCAACATATCCAGGAGCTTTTCCATATAATGTTTGCTCATCACTTCTTCCTTCACCAGTAATAACCAGTCTAGATATTTTTATTGCTTCTTCTAATTTTGCTAATTTTGCAATATACTGTGATCCGAGATGTAATTTTGCTCCTAGAATAAGAAGTGCAAACCCTAAACCTCCTGCAGCTCCTGATCCTTCGAGATATTGAAAATGCGTTTGTTTACTCTGACTGACTATTTCAGCAAATTTTTTTAAGGATTTGTCATATTGATAAACTTGCTCTAATGTTGCTCCTTTTTGAGGCCCAAAAATAAAACTAGCACCTTCTGTTCCATACAAACTATTTTTTACATCGCTGATTACTTTTATATTTGTTTCAATTAAACGAGGGTCTAGGTTAGAAAAATCAACATCTGCAATTTTTAGTAAATCTTCTCCAAAAAAATTTAATTGTTTTTGATTTTTGTCTAACATTTTTACACCTAATGCATTTAGCATACCTAATCCCCCATCAATAGTTGAACTTCCTCCGAGACCAACTATAATTGATTTACACCCTTTATCAAGAGCATCTTTAATTATTTCTCCTATTCCATAGCTAGTAGTTACATTAGGGTTCCGTTTCGTAGGAGGAATTAAGTCAAGTCCGGAAATATTTGCTACTTCTATAACTGCAGTTTTATCATGTAATATCCCATAATAAGTTTTAATTTTATTTCCTAAAGGACCAATACAAGTCGTTTGAATTCTATCCCCTCCAGAGTAGAGTAAAAGAGAATCTACAGTTCCTTCTCCTCCATCAGCCATAGGTTTCAAAAAAACTTTTTCGTTTTTATTAATTGTTTGAATAGCTTTTTGCATTGTTTGTGCTACTTGGATAGCAGATAAGCTTTCTTTAAAAGAATCAGGTGCCAGAACAATACTCACTTCTATCTCCTCATTTTTAAGTATTTAGAAAATAGTTTTGTTAACTAAAAAGTCAGGGGTTTCCCCATTTAATCCTTGTATTAAATTTTCGGCTGCTACAATAGACATGTTTATTCTTGTGTTCTTACTAGCACTTCCTATATGAGGAAGTGCTGTAACATTTTTTAAAGAAAGTAAAGGATTATTAAGTGAAACAGGTTCTTTTTCAAAAACATCTAAACCTGCTGCTTGTATATGATTATTTTTTAAAGCTGAATATAAAGCATGTTCGTCTATAATTTCTCCACGAGATGTATTAATAATAATTGCAGATGGTTTCATTTTTGTGAGCTCTTCTTTTCCTATAAAATGATGGGTATCATAATTATAGGGGATAAGAATACATATAAAATCAGATTTTTTTAAGACGCTATTTAAATCTAGATAATTTATGCCCAATTCTTTTTCTTTTTCTTTTTTACGAGTACGGCTGTAATAATATATATTCATATTGAATCCCTTTGCTCTTTTAGACAAAGCCTCTCCAATTCTACCTAAACCTATAATTCCTAAATTTGCCCCATGGATGTCTTGCCCTGCTAATAGCATGGGAGACCAAGTTTTCCATTTTCCATTTCGTAAATAATTTTCAGACTCACTTAGTCTGCGTGCGGTAGACATCAATAAGGCAAAAGTTAAGTCAGCAGTAGTCTCAGTAAGTATTTCAGGTGTATTAGTAACCATAATTTTCCGATTTGTTGCAGATTCAATGTCAATATTGTCAAAACCTACTGCCATATTGCTAATCACTTTTAAATTACTTGTTTTATCTATCAAACTTTTATCAATATTATCTGTTAACAGACATAATAACCCGTCTATATTTTTCATTTTTTCTTTTAAAATTCTTCTAGGAACAGGTTGATTTTTTTTATCCCATATAGATATGTTGAAATGCTTACTAAGCATTTCTATGGATTCGTCAGGTATGCGTCTAGTGATAAAAACATTTGGTTTCAAACGTCTTTGCATCCTTTCTTTTTTAATCTTTGGTTAATCCAAGAAGTATCTAAATTGTTTTTTTCAATAGAATCAACCATTTCTTCTTCTTTTTTTATTAACTCTTTTACTTTTGGAACAATGTCTTTAGAAACTTCTGAAGGAACAGATACAATCCCATCCATATCTCCTAATATTATGTTTCCAGGATTAATTAAAACTCCTCCTATTTGAATAGGGACATTGATTTCTCCGGGTCCATCTTTATAAGGTCCTTTATGGACAATTCCTTTAGCATAAACAGGATAATTCAATTCTTTTATTTCTGCTGAATCTCGTATTGCCCCATTTATAATAAAACCTTTTATTCCTCTTTTTTTTGCTGTACGGACCATCAATTCTCCGATTATAGCATTATTTAAATCGCCACCTGCATCAACTATAATAACATCATTGTCTCCTCCCATACTTATTGCTTTGTGCACTAATAAGTTATCTCCAGGGCGTGTTTTGACAGTTATGGCAGTTCCCAATAATTTTTTTTTAGTGTGTATAGGAAAAATGGAAGAACCTACTCCATTTAACCTATGCATGTTATCTGACAAATGGGGCGTCGCGAAGTTTTCATATTCTTTTAAAATAGATAATGGAACTTCTCTTTTTACTGGAAATATTCGAAAGCCTACATTATTCATTAAACCACCCTATTCTTACTTTATTTGTATTGAGTATAAATGACTTTAAGATCTGTATAAAAATCTTTAATTGTACTCCCAATAGAAAATGCTCCTAATCCTGAGTGCTTTATACCTCCAAAAGGCATATGTCCTTCACTATTTGTTCCATTATTGACGTGAACCATGCCAGATTCAACATCTTCTGTAAAATTAAATGCATATTCCCAGCTATCTGTAAATATAGAAGATGTTAATCCATATTCTGTGTTATTGCTTATATTCACAGCTTCTTCAAAAGAATGAGCGCGTATGATTACTAATAGTGGGCCAAATACTTCTTTTTTAGCAATTTCCATAGACGGGTCTACTTTGGTAAGAACAGTAGGTTCAAAATAAAAACCCTTTTTATATATATCACTATTCAATTGATTTCCCCCCGCAGCTATTTTCGCTCCATCTTGTACAGCTATTTTAATTTGCTGGGAAACAAAATCGACTGCATCTTGATTAATAAGAGGCCCCATATCATTATTTTTGTTCATTCCATCCCCTAGTGTATAGTTTTTAACTCGGTCAATAATTAACTCCTCTAATTTATCAGCTTCTTCATCTAATACAATAACTCGACTAATTGCGGTACATCGCTGTCCTGCATTTCCAAAGCATGCATTAACAATTTCATCAGCAACTTTATTTAATTGTTTACATTTTCCAACAACGGCAGGGTTTTTTCCGCCCATTTCTAATTGAACTTTTGTAAAATCTTTAGCAGCTATTTCATTAATTTTATGTCCAACAGAAGTTGATCCTGTAAACGAAACCCCTTTTACCAGCGGATGCCCAACTAAATAATTCCCTATCGTACTTCCTTTTCCAATTGTTAAATTTACTACCCCTTTTGGTATATTAGTTTTTTCTAATATTTCTGTTATGATAACAGATGTTAATGGAGTTTCACTAGCTGGCTTTAGTACGACTGTGCAACCAGCCATTATAGCTGGTAATATTTTACGTATCGGAGAAAGAACTGGAAAATTCCATGGGGTAATAGCTGCCACCACTCCTATAGGAGAACGTATAGATTTATTTTCAACTCCTATCCGATCGCTTGGAAGAGTAACCCCATCTAAACGTTCGGCTTCGCTAGCAATAAATCTAGATTCTCTCACTGCTCTAGTAACTTCTGATATAGCTTCTTTAATAGGTTTTCCCTGTTCTTTACAAAGAATTTCTGCTAGATAATTTATATTATTTTCAAGCTCTTGAGAAAATTTATAAATATATTCTGCTCTTTTTTTTGCTTGTGTTTTGCGCCATAATAGAAAAGCTTCTTGAGCGTGTTCGATAGCTCTCTTTAAATCTTCTTTTTCTGATAAAGGAAATTCACCAATAATTTCTGAATAATTGCTTGGATTTGATACAGAGTAGTATTTTTTTGATATAGATTCTGTCCATTCTCCATTAATAAAATTATTATATTGTGTGAATGTTTTATTCTCCATTTTAATTCTCCTTTTTAAATTTTATTTAAAGTGAATTTTTAACAATATTCTTTAAATCTTCTATAGAAGGAAATCTTGGGTTAACCAAAACGTTGTCATTGTTTATACTATTTTCAGCAATGTATTCAGCATCTTGCTCGGTTACTCCAAATTCTTTTAAGCTGCTTGGTATGCAAATGTCCTCGCTAAGTTGTTTTACAGCTGTTACTGCTAATTTTGCAGATTCTCTAAGTGATAGACCTTGGGTGTTTTCGCCAAAAATTTCTGCAATTTCTTTAAATTTTTCTAGATTTCCTGTCATATTATATTCCATAACTTTTGGTAATAAAATTGCGTTTGCAACTCCATGAGGAACCTGAAAATCAGCTCCTAAAGGCATACATAGAGCATGGGAAAGTCCTAAACGGGTAGGATTAAATGCTGTTGCAGCAATAGTGCTAGCTAGGAGCATATTTGATCTAGATTCTAAGTGATTTTTTTGATGAGTAGCATTTCGTAAATGTTTTGAAATTAACTTCATACTTTCGCGAGACATTGCCTCAGAAATTGGCTGTGTAGCTTTATTTACAAAAGATTCTAAAGCATGTGTGAGCGCATCCATACCCGTTGATGCAGTAATAGAAGAAGGTAAGCTTAATGTTAATTTAGGATCACATATAGCCAAGCTAGGCGCTATGTATTCTCCACCCACTCCTATTTTTTTATTGTTGTTTTTATCAGAAATGACAGTCCAAATTGTTACTTCACTACCTGTTCCAGCAGTTGTTGGAATGCATATAGTAGGTAGCCCAGGATTAGGAATTTTATTTAATCCAGCATAATCTGTAATGTCTCCCTCATTATTACTCATAACCGCAGACGCTTTAGCTGCATCTAAGGCGCTTCCCCCGCCAATGCCAACAACAATATCAAAGTTATTTTTTTTAATTAGTTGTCCAATTTGATTAATTGTATCTATATCTGGTTCACGATCAACTTCAGTATATACCTCATATTTTAAAGTAGAATCGTTCAGTATATCTGATATATTATCTAATATTCCTGAATCCTTAATGCCTTGGTCGGTAACTAATAAAACTTTAGATCCTTTTAAGCTCTTAATCTTTTTGGGTAATTCGTATACAGAATTAACGCCAAAGGTAATTTTTGTTGATAATTCATAATCAAATAAAGTGTTAGATAAAGTCATTTTATCTCCTCCATATAATTAATAGTGATATTCTTTTATATCTATACCAGAGTTTTCCCCAACTTTTTTAATATCTTCATATACTTTATTATCAATTGGAATTCCTTTTTCTTTTCTTTTTTGTTCAGTGTTATACTCTATTTCCCCTGGAAGGAATATTTCATTTTTTTCGCTTATTGCAGGGACATTTTTGATTTCATTAACCATTTGGTTTAATCTATTTTTAAAATTATTTATATTCATGAAATTATCAATATTAATAATCTTGAAAAAATGTCCTACGTTCTGCGTTTTGTCTAAATCACCATAAATGTTATTAACGTGAGTTCCGTATCCTGCCCCTGTCAAAACTCCGCTTAAGATATCTATCATTAATGATATTGCATATCCTTTTGGTCCACCGAAAGGTAATACTGTTCCATCAAGTGCTTCTTGAGCGTTTGTTGTAGAATTTCCTTTATTGTCTATTGCCCAACCATGTGGTATTTGCTCTCCTTTTTGTGCAGCCATTATAATTTTACCTCTAGCAACAATGCTAGTAGCCATATCTAAAATAATAGGAGGAGAATTAAGAGTAGGGAACCCAAAAGCATAAGGATTTGTTCCGAAGTAAGGCTTAACTCCCCCCCAAGGAGCCATTGTAGAAGGAGCATTCGACATAGCAAAAGCAATCATATCATGATTTAAAGCCTTCTGAATAAAATAAGCTGCAGATCCAAAATGGTTAGAGTTATTTATACCTACAAAAGCCCCTCCGTCTTTTTTTGCTTTTTTTACTCCCAAGTCAATTGCTTTATTACCTACTACCTGACCCATAGAATTATCTCCATCAATGAGTAAAGAGGTTTTTGTTTCTTTTACAACACTTATTTCTGGATTTTTATTTATAGCTCCAGCTGTTAGTCTCTTCATATATATGGGTAGCCTAGTGACACCATGAGAATCCACCCCTCTTAAGTTAGCGTAAATTAAACTATCTGATACAATATCGGAATTTTCTTTTGAAAGTCCTGTTGTCTGAAGGACTTTTGAAATGTATTCATATAGATGTTTAGAATTAAAAAGCAATATTACAACCTCCTTTAATCAAAAAAATTAAGTAACCACATATACGAAGTTGGTATAAACGTTATTAATAATAAAACTGCAAAAAGAGCTCCTAATAAAGGCAAAGAAGATTTAGAAGTTTTCAAAATTGTTGTATTAGCTATCTTACTGCTAATAAACAAACATAGCCCTACAGGAGGTGTTGTTAAACCTATAGCTAAAGCTACAACCAATATAATTCCAAAATGTACTGGATCTACTCCGATAGATGAAACAATAGGAAGTAGTATAGGTGTTAAAATAATCAAAGAGGCAGTTAAATCCATAAATAACCCCACTACTAATAAAAGTGCTAAGATAAGTAGCAAAATAATAAAGTAGTTAGATGAGAAACTTTGTATAGCATTACCAATCATCGCTGGTATCCTTTCATAAGAAATCACAAAGCCAAATAGAGAGGCGGCTCCTACAAGAAACATAACAGTAGATGTTCCACTAATTGTTTCATGTATTATTTCTTTGAATTGGCTAACTTTCAATTCGCGATGAACTAATCCACCAATGAGCAAAGCATAGACAACTGCAATTAGCGCTGCTTCTGTAGCAGTTACAATACCCAAAATAATTCCGCCTAAGACAATTATTGGCATTAACAACGAAAATATTCCTTTTTTAAAAGAAGACCATACTCTGGATATTGTAGGAAATTGCTCTTTAGGAAAAGTTTCAGGATACTTTAATGCCATGAGATAAGTAGCAAGCATAAGCGAAAGAGCAATTAATATACCTGGTATAATACCTGCTATAAATAATTGTTTTATAGAAACTCCTGCCATAACTCCGTATAAAATCATAGGAATACTGGGAGGTATTATAACTCCTATTGTTGAAGAAGCTGACGTTACTGCGGCTGAAAATTCTGCAGTATATTTTTTTTCTTTCATTGCTGGAATAAGTGCTGCTCCTATGGCTGTACTGTCTGCAACAGAAGATCCTGATATCCCTCCAAAAAAGATACTTGCAACAATATTAACCATAGCAAGTCCGCCTCGGATGAATCCCACCAAGCAACTTGCAAAATCAATCAACCTTTTCGCAATTCCTCCAGAATTCATTAGGTTTCCTGCTAATATAAAAAGAGGGATGGCTATTAAAGAGAAAGAATCAATACCGCTTATAAATTTTTGTGCAATCACTGGAAGTGGTGTGCCGATATATATAATAGACAATATCCCAGATAGCCCTATAGAAAAAGATATGGGAACACCTATTATAAGTAATAAAGCAAAAGATCCGATTAAAATTGAAATTACCATGATATATCCCTCCTAATTGTAAACACAATTAGACGTATTTTTTTATTTTATAAAAGAATAAATTTTGTAAAAAAAAGAGTATATTGTATTGATAATCATTAAAAACAACGTAATAGGAATTATCATATATACCCAATTTAAGTGAATCCCTAACGAAGGCGAAACTTTGCTTGTTGCTGATAAGGTAAGTTCTAGACCACTTTTGAATAACAAAATACAAAAAAGAATTATTACAGTATCAACAAATAAGTTTACAAACAATTTTTTAACCCCTGTAAAAGAATTAAATAAAAAATCTAAAGAGATATGTTCTTTTTTTCTTAATGCTATTTCTGATCCTAAAAATGTTATCCAAAGGAAAATATATCGCGAGACTTCTTCGGACCACGATAGAGAACTTGACATAATAAATCTAAAAAACACTTGAAGTCCTATTACTACAGTTATTGCAATTAATAGCATAACTGTTATTATATAAATAGATTTATTTAATAAGTTCCTCGTTTTATTCAAGTATATAATAATGATTCCCCCCTAAATAAAGCATTTTGTGAAGGTTTTCAATGTAAATTTTTAAATTGCTTCTCTCAATGTTCAAGTATTAAAGCATTTGAACATTGAGAAGCAAACTTAGCTTAAGCTCATTTTTTAATCTGTTTCTTTTTCTATTTTTTCTAAAAAATCTTCTCCTATATCGCTCTTGAACTCATCATAAACTTTTTCTGTTTCTTCTATAAAAGGTTCTTTATCCACCTCATTAACTTCAATTTCCTCTTCTAAATTTTCAATAATTTCTTCCTCTTGATTTTTACTTTCTTCTCTTTCATACTCTTTTGCTTTATCTGCTGCATCTTCTACTGTTTCTTGAAGGTCGCTAGGCATATCATCCCACACCTCTTCGCTAATTGTTAAAATCATTGGAGAATATATGTGCTCAGTCAAAGATACATAATCTTGTACTTCAGAAAAATTAGATGAATCAGTTAAAGCTAGAGGGTTTTCCTGGCCATCAACTACTCCCTGATCTAGGGCAGAATATAGTTCTCCGAAATCCATAGGAGTAGGGTTAGCTCCTAAAGATTCAAATATTGATAAAGAAATTGAACTTTCAGGAGTTCTGATATCTAATCCTTCAAGGTCCTGTGGTTTTTTTATTGCCCCTTTTGAGTTAGTAATATCTCGGAAACCGTTTTCAAAATATCCCAGAGCTCTAATATTTTGTTCATCTGGTAAATTCTCTACCATTTCCTCTCCTAATTCTCCATCTAAAACTCTATATGCTGTTTCACGATCATCGAATAAAAAAGGTAGATTTGTAGCCATTAATTTGGGAGATAAAGTTGTCATAGGTTCTACGCCTATCATTCCCATATCTATTGATCCTATACCCATACCTTCGATTAACTCATTATCATCACCTAGCTGGCCGTCAGTGTAAATTTCCACAGTTATTTTCCCATCGCTTTCTTTCTCAACTTCTTCTTTAAATTTTTCAGCTCCTATATTATATAGAGAATCTTCCGCTGTTCCATGACCAAGCTTTAGTTCATAGTCCTTCCCTTCATTATCTTCTGCTTCTGATGAATTGTCTGATCCACAGGCTGAAAGTAAAAGTGTTAATGCTAAGCAAATGCTTAAAAACAACTTTTTTTTCATTTTTTTT
>Ga0079226_10003477_pt1 | contig 12078 bp, 10 predicted proteins | sample Poulit2014_FD_76345 | JGI IMG/M metagenome (GOLD analysis project Ga0079226, IMG submission 76345) | Agricultural soil microbial communities from Georgia to study Nitrogen management - Poultry litter 2014 | ecosystem: Environmental > Terrestrial > Soil > Agricultural land | place: USA: Georgia... | reverse complement strand
GGAAGAAAAAGAATTAATGATTTGGCGGATGATGGTGGATAAGGACTATCAGGGCCAAGGATACGGCAAAGCGATTGTGGAGAAAGTGATGGAGATGTTTGAAAGTGATGACAGGTTTGATGTGCTCATTGCGGATTATGTTAAAGGCAATGACGTGATGGGCAAGCTTCTGGAATCGCTTGGATTTGAATATGGTGAGTTTGATGAAGTGAATAATGAATATGTGATGAAGATGAAGAGATCATTAAAGTAGCCCTGACATCAGGTCTGCTTTTTTTATTTTAAAATAAAACTTGCATATTTTTACCAGTGGATTACCAATTCAGGGGGAGGGTAAATAAACTAAGAGGGTGATAACTATGGCTGATATGATGACACCGGAACAAAGAAGGAAAAATATGCAGGCAATCAGGTCAATATCGAAGCTTGAAAGCATAGTCTCTAAAGAGCTGTGGAATAAAGGATACAGGTTCAGAAGAAATACAAAAGATCTCTTTGGAAAACCTGACATATCAATTAAAAAGTACAAGACCGTTATATTTATTGATTCATGTTTCTGGCATCAGTGTCCAATTCATGGGAATATGCCGAAAACTAATGTGGAATATTGGAAACCGAAGCTCGAAAGGAATGTAGAAAGGGATAAGGAAGTTGATGAATACTATAAACAAAAAGGATGGAATATAAAACGAATTTGGGAGCATGAGGTGAAAAAAGATTTGGAAAAAGTTGTAACAGAGATTGGAGATTTTATTGATAAATATCGAAAATTGTAGATTACTATTGTATCGTAAGTATTAGTTTGAAAATGCGCTATTTAAGATAAAATACTAAATAACATGAGTCAGGATATGAATTAAAGTATCTTTATTAAGGTTATTTTTGATAGTCCAATTAAGATAGTAATTATATAGAAACATTATTAATTTATTTGAAAATTTTATTTATTTCGAAAGCTATCTAAAATTTATGGGTAATATTGTAAGAAAGTAAAAATTTTATTAAGTTTACGTTATACTGAATTTAAAGAATGGTATTTGGATGGAGAGTGTTAAATGAATCTTAAAGATGATCAATATAAAAAAATTAGAAAATTTATAAATGAAGAATATAATGAGTATAATTCATGGAATGATGTAAAAGATATTAGAAGGTATACTGACGAAAATTTTGATTATGAATCTAGCTTGAGAATAATAGCGCTTCAAAATGGATTAGGTCAAAATCTGACATCAGAAACTTGGGAAGCATTGGTTTTGGATGTTAAAAGAGATAGAGAGATTAGCAATCCAACTATCATGGGAGAGAATGTAAAAAGTGAGGTTTCTGTGCCTACGGATGAATTTTCAGCTTGGAGAGTTTATGTTGATAATCTCGTAAATAAAGGCTGGGCAGAGTCAGCACGGATAAATATTGAAACATCAGCGTTCAAGATACTTGAAAGACTTTCACAGGATACAAGAGGCAGACAGGCTAATAAAGGCTTAGTAGTCGGAGATGTGCAATCAGGTAAGACAGCCAATATGGCCGGGTTAATGGCAATGGCTGCTGATCATGGATACAATTTTTTTATTATCCTGTCAGGAGTAATAGAAAACTTGCGACAGCAGACATCAGACAGATTGTATAAAGATTTAAATGGGGATGGGAGCTCTAATATAAAATGGAGACAGGTTAACAAACCGAGTGTAAGATCAAGAGAACCTGAACATAATATGATGAATTATAATTTGAATAGTTCTGAAGCATACTTTACGGTTAGTTTGAAAAATAGCAGTAGATTGCAAAACCTTAAACAATGGCTATTCCAGGATGAGAAGAAATCTAAGCAGCTGAAAATACTTGTTATTGATGATGAAGCGGATCAGGCCAGTATAAATACAAAAGATATCAGAGACGAAGCATCTACTATTAATAGATTAATAAAAGAAATAGTTAATAACAGAGATGTCAGAGCAATGAACTACATAGCTTATACAGCGACACCGTACGCTAATGTTTTGAATGAAACCAGCCCGGAGTCATTATATCCCAAAGATTTTATAACTGTACTTCCTCAATCAGGAGATTATATAGGAGCGAAAGAGCTGTTTGGTATAACAAATCCCGATAAGGGACCTGCGCTGGATATAGTTAATTTAATCAGTGATGGAGAAACCGATTACATAAGGTCTCACACGTTTAGCCAGCATTATTTTCCAAAGAATTTATCAGAGTCTGTTAATTGGTTTCTAATAAGTCTTGCAATGGGAAGAATTTTGAATTTAAATATGCCAATTTCTATGTTAGTTCATTCTAGCATGAAGATTGATGATCACAGAGATATTTCTAAGCTGATATTAGACTACTTGAAACATTTTAAGGAAAATTACGATAATCTATCTAAGAATCTTGAGGTGCTGTACCATGAAGAAACCAGAGCTTTATCCCGAGAGAAGTTTATAAATGGTATGACTGATTATACCAACAAAGAAGAAGTGATGAATTACCCTGAGTGGAGAGAAGTAAAAAATGAACTTGATAAGTTGTTTTCGTTGGAGAAAGAAGAATTTGTCAGTCACTTGAATATTTGTGACGAAGGGAAACCGGTATATCATGAAGGGATTCATTTGGTGATAGATAACAGCAGCTCGAGCAGTCTGTTTGAAGAGCAGGAAAATTTCAGGCTGGTTTATCCTAAAGATGACGAAGACTTGTCCAAGGTCCCCGGTTTTATTGTAGTAGGGGGTAACACTTTATCAAGAGGACTGACACTGGAAGGATTATCGGCGACATATTTTATAAGGAACACCAAACAAGTTGATACGCTGATGCAGATGGGCAGATGGTTTGGGTACAGGAAAGGCTATGAGCTTCTTCCAAGAATTTGGATGGATGAGACATCTCTATTCAGGTTTACTGAAATATCTCAAATCAATGAGGAATTAAGGGAAGAAATTAAAACATTTTCTGAAAATGGAGTGTTGCCAATAAATTATGCCCTGAGAGTTAAGAACTCTCCAAATCATAAATTATTAAGGATTACATCTAGTAATAAGATGCAGTCAGCTGTTGCAAAAGAGTTTAATTTTATCGGATTTAACTCTCAAACAATCTATTTCAAGAAAGATACAGAAGAATTGCAAAACAATCTGGAATGTACAAGGGAGTTTTTAAATAGCTTGCCTAATGATATGGATATAGAATCCAGTCATTTGATATGGAGAGATGTATCTTCGAGAAAAGTAGCAGCTTATTTTAAAGAATTTAAGTTTAATGAGCATGATTTGAAAATGCAAAGCATACCTCAGCTTACGGAATGGATACTAAAAGATAATATTGAATTAGACGACTGGAATATCGTATTGTCCGGCAGAAAAGGTATTTATAAAAATCCTGATTATGAATGGAGTATTAAAGGTTATGAAACAAAGAGTGTAAAACGCTCTCGGCTTAAGAAGAGAAGTACAGAAAAAATTGCAAATATTGGAGCGCTAAGGACCCCATCTGACTTAACTGTTGATTTAAAAAGTAAACTTCAGGATGACGAGAAGAAGATGTCGAGGTCCGCAGACATCATCAATATGAGGAATAAATATGGTTATGGCAAGACTCCGCTTTTAGTGATTTACAGAATTGACAGCGGGATTTATGATCAGCCTTCAAACTACAAAGATGATATAAGAGGACCCCTGAATTTTCCAAAAGATGTAATAGGTTTAAATATATTAATTCCAGGTGATGCAGAGGATAGTTCATTTGCAACTTATATATCTGCAGACATAAGACTAAGTGAAACAGATGATGATTTTTATGAGGAGGATGAATAATGAGAATTAAAATTGCACCGGACGACCCTCAAAGCATGTCGCAGGATGGGGATTCAATACTCAGATCGCTACAAAACAAAAGTTTACCTATGGTAGATTTGATGGTCCGTGAATCACTTCAAAACAGCCTTGATGCAACTATGCAAAATTCTGAAAAAATTACGGTTGATTTTTCAGTTAATAAATTCAAATCAGAGCCTCTGGCGGAATGCTTAGAAGGGATTACAGAAGTTCTTAAAGAGAAATACAGCGGCCATCAAAAATATATTGCAATCCGTGATATGAACACGACAGGGCTCACTGGTGAGTACTTATCTAAAGATATTAATGTTTTAAATAACAGTAATTTTCATAAATTAGTTTTCGGAATAGGGAAAAATCAAAGTAAAGAGGGTGCCGGGGGCAGCTGGGGACTGGGGAAGACAAGTTATTTCCGGATGGGAATAGGAGTTGTCATTTACTATACTCGTATTAAAACGGATACAGGATTTGAAGAAAGACTGGTGGGTTCTCTCATTGAAAGTCCGAAAACAGATGAAAGAATTCTTTTAATGAGTGACCGGGGGATAGCCTGGTGGGGAACCTATAAAGATGCTAATGAAGAAATCATTTCACCAATTACTGATAAAGAAGAGATATCAAACATTTTAAATATATTTGGTATAAAGCAGTATAGAGAGGAAGAAACTGGTACAACAATAATTATTCCGTACGTAAATGATTTGTATCAGGGTAAAGATGCCGAGACAAGAATGCCGTGGGAATATAAAGATAAAAATATGATAGATATGGCAGTGCAAAGATGGTATATACCTAGACTATTCAATCCTCACTATGAAGAAGCTATTGGTAAAAGTGTACTGGAGTGCAGTGTAGATAGCAGTCCAATTATACCTCAGGTAAATACCGAACCTATTTTTGAGATATTCCAGAATCTATATAATGCAGCTTTAAAGAAAAACAGTAAGGATGAAGAAATTACAGTAGAGGATATTTATTTAGGATCCAATGCAATGAAAAATCAAAAGAATCCAGTTGGAACAGTAGCATTTAAAGAAGTAAGTAAAGAAGAGCTTATGATGGGACCACCTCATAATAAAAAGAGTGCAATGGAATTTCTCGGTTACAGAGATTCTGAAGTGAATGAGAAGCATAATTATAAAATAATGGCATATTCACGTTCACCCGGAATGATTGTAGAATATGATGTTAATGGAGAATGGTTCCCTAAAGAAGTTATTCAGAAAGAGGATCACTTATTATGCGCTTTCTTCGTGCCCAATTCAGCAGGTGAACTTTCAAGGATTTTTGAAGAGAGAGGTTTAAAGAACCTGGAAGCATATTTAAGATCTACTGAAAATGCAGATCATGCCAACTGGACTGATGAAGACGGCCTTACGTTAGTGAAAAGAACTAAAAATTATACATCAAGGGCAATTATGCAAAAGTATCAGACAGGAGAGGATAAAGCGAACAACTCTGCAACTTCAGCATTGTCCAGGAAATTCGGAGGAATTCTAATGCCTCCATCAGGGTTTGGAAAAGTGTCATCATCTAAGAAAAACAAACAGAAAAAAGAAACGACAAATCTTTCCAGGAGTGCAAAATCAGACCTATCAGTACTGAACTCTGCTATTAAATCTGATTCGGAAGTCCTGATAAACATTCGACTTAATCTGAGAAACTTCCAAAATTACAAAGTTTTTATACAGATTATAACACAAGACCAAAAAATGGATTTTCATGGATGGAAAAAGATAATGGGAGAAGAGGTAGCATTTCCATTTTCAATAAAAAATATAAATGTCGTGAGAGTTAATGAGTCTGAAAAGATGGCTGACGATTTGTTGGTAATGGAGCAGAATTTGAATGATTTCATAATTGAGAATAATATAAAAAAGAATTTATCTGTTGAACTGGAGTTGCTGGTTAAAACAACGTCAGAATCATTTATTCCGGGAATAGCAATAAGAGCGATATAAAGGAGGTAAATCAATTTGATTCAATCAAGTAATCAAATAAATATTTACAGAAAAGCATCTGAAAAGATGTTTGAAGATGCAGGTTTTGGATTTCAGCCTCCGCAGTTTTCATACAATGATGATAATGAAGTAAGAATCATAAGTGGAGTAGAGGAAGATGATACAAAAATCCTTATTAACAAGTATGATTCTAATTGGACACCTGTGGAGCATAATTTAATTCTGAAGCAAAAGTTTTATATTAGTAAACCTGACTTACTTTTCGGAGATAACGGTATTGTGGCACACGATAACTTGATTGGAATTGGTGTACATATATCTTCACAAAGATCATTTTTTCAGGAGACAAGAGAGTTTGGAACTATAAATTTTTCTGAAGAATTGATGGAGTTTGAATTCCACGCTGACTTTCCTTTGAAATCTTTGAGGGGCGAGATTCATTTTGAATATTTTATATATTTAAAACAAAGAAAATCAGTAATAAGCGGACAAGCTACAACAATAGGATTAAAACTTTGTGAAGAAAATATTCATGAGCTGAGCATTGTTATAGATGGGGACGGGTCAGCATTCCCTATTTTAGACTTTGCAGAAAAAGATGGACCACTATGGAAGATTGAAAAGAACTGGGTCGATGCATCTGATGATATTTTCGATGCATCAAATGTCTATATTGCCTTAAACACTAAACATTACCTATTTGACAGGATTAAAACTAATAAAACTTGGGGTTCAAAAGCGCTAATGGCTGAAATCATCCTACAGTCACTCACCATGATAGTTAATGAAGTGGTAAATGTCGAAAATCATGATTTAAATTCAGCAGACATTATGCCAGGTACAATATTGATGGCTGTAAAGTACTGGGTAGAAACATTTGAAATCCAAACTGAATCAATTTATAGTATTTCAAATTCATTACGGATGAATCAAGGGGACCTGTTATATGGATGCTAATATAATTAGATGGGAAAATATAAACTATAACTCTCAGCAGGCAAAAGAAGAGTTTGAAAGCATGGAAATCAGTACAAGAAGTTTTAATCCAATTATCCTGGACAGTAACTTTCAAGAACTTAGAGATAAGTTGATTCAGTCCAGAAATTATGTTTTTGAAGAATATAATTTAGAATATGTTAATAAGCTTGATTATAAATTCGATTTATTATATGGACTTGAGATTTATAAAATATTAAATTCTCATATAGGATTCAGCAATAGAGTGGCTACATCTGATGATATATGGAGATATCTTTCGGTTAAAGTGATACCTGATATCGTTCATTCTAGATGGGGGTGGAGCCAGGAAAGATACTTCGCTACTACCAGAAGAATCTGGCTGAAATCTATTTGGTGGTACATTCATCTTGCATGGAAAGGTGATTCGGAAAGCACTTACGAAATTTTAAAAGGTAATACAACGGATACAATTTTAAATCTAGTTGAACGGCCGGGGCTTGGGTATTATGTAGAGGTTTACAGAGAGTTGATGAATCAATATTATAATTACGAAGATAAGTCACGTGAGTTATTCAGAGCAGTTCTCAAATTAAATACTGCTAAATTATTAACAACATCTCCCGAGCTTGTTGAGGGAGGTATAAATAAATACGTTCATTCACTATTTTTATCCGCGGGTGCTGTTCAGGATAATGAATCATGATTATTGAGAATCTATATGAAAATATTATCAAGGCATACTTTAAGGAGAACAGCAGAATCAATATCCTGAGCGGCTATGGTTCAGGGGCTTTTCTTCAACGTGTTATAGAGGAATGTCCGCCATTAAAAATAGACCTCTATCTGGGGATGACTCATGAAGGTATTTCTAAAAGCAGTCATGATATCTTTCAAAATATTACTCGGGAAAATGAAGATATAAATGTACATTATCAAATTGAAGGATCGCCTAATCACATGAAAATTTACAGTGTTTTCGAAGATAAAGCCCTGAAAAAATCTTTTGTGGGATCTGCAAACTTTACTGAAAATGGTTTTGTAAATAATAAAGAGATTTTATTAAAATCAGATATAGATTTTAAAGAGGTTTTTGAGGCGCAATCTATTAATTCATTAATTTGTACAGATATTGATATTGAGAAATATGTTAATATCTATAGGGAGCCTTTAACTGATTATGAAGAAATTGAGAAACCACAGGAAGGAATCACATTTGCTAGTACTGGAGATGAAAGATTTAATCCGGGTTTCAGGAAGCTGATTAGTATGAGGAATAAAGCAAGTGTTAAATATTTCAAAGAGTTCGATATTGAAGTTGTAAAATCCAATGATGAAAACTGGAAATTTACAGGTATTAATACGGCATTATATGGGGGTGTCCCACATATAACACTTGGAAATACTCTGTATTTAAAAAAAGTGTTTCCAAAAGGGGCGGAATTCACCTTAGTCACGGAAGACGATAAAGAATATAAAGTAAGAACATCTGCAAAGTATAGAAATGCTTTATATTTTGTTGACATAAACATTTATGAGTATTTCAGAGATAAGTTAGGACTGGAAGAAAAAAGACCTATCAGTTCTCAAGATTTGAAAGAAATCGAATCTAATCAGATGAAATTTATCAGATTGGACGAATTAAGATATTATACAGAATTTTATTAAATTATAAGTTGGTGTTCTAATGTTAAGAATGATTGAGACTTTTAGTGGCATTGGAAGCCAAGCACAGGCACTCAGGAATATAGAAGCGGATTATGAGATAGGCTCCATAGTGGAATGGGAAATAGGAGCAATGTATGCCTATGATATTATTCATAATGGGAAACAGGATTTAAGTGTGTACAGACATCATAATAAAGATTCACTCATCCAAGAAGTTTCAAAATACAATATCTCAAATGATGGAAAAGAACCTCTGAGTGAAAGAGGAATTGCAGGTCTGAATGTCCAACAATTAAAAGCTATTTTACATTCTATAGAAAATAATAATAATCTGGTTGATATCACAGAAGTACATGCGGAAGACTTGCCCGATACAGACATTCTGACATACTCATTCCCTTGTCAGGACTTATCTGTGAGTAGTCGATGGCACTTTAATTCAAGTGGTATCGATAGAGATGCTGAAAATAAATCTACTTTACTTTGGCAGATTGAGAGAATTTTAATAGAATATTCTCAATCCAGCAAAGAGCTTCCAAAATTCTTATTAATGGAAAATGTAAGTAATATTTTATCAGATAAACATATTCATAATTTTCAGGAATGGCAAAGATTTCTGGAAAGCATAGGATATTATAACCAGGTTTATACACTTGATGCCAGGAATTTTGGAGTACCGCAGTCACGTGTAAGGACTTATATGGTATCTGTTTTAGCGCCTGATCAAGAAGTAAGACAGAAACTGGATGATTACTTTTTTGGAAATAATCTGGAAACATTTTATTCTGAAAAAAATACAAAAACTTTAGAGGATTATCTGAAGGTAGATTATTCAAATGAATTATATAAAGCAGAAGCGATCGCCAGTACCCCAACTTTTACACCTTCAAGGGAAAAGATATATTTAAACAATCCGATACTGGCTACTGATGCAGCAATAAGAAATACATATGCTCGCACGGTGACCACAAAGCAGGATCGTCATCCTAACTCAGGAATTATAGAATATAAAGATATTATTCTCACAGATACAAATAAAAACTACCGTAATTTAACACCGAGAGAATGTTTTCTATTGATGGGTTTTAATGAAGAACAATATAATTTATTAATGGAGAATAATTTCAAAATTGGTGTTAACCGAAGAATGTTATCCTCATCAAAATTAATCCAGCTAGCAGGGAACAGTATTGTTGTGCCAGTACTGGAAGTCATATTTAGGCAGATGATAGAAATAAAGGAAAAATATTTAAACACTATTGGAAGTATAAAATTATAAATACATTTTAGGCGGGAATCTTGAATTTAGATTTCCGTCTTTATATTTTATTTATTTTTAAAATTTAATTTTGGTCAATGGGTTAAAAAAGTGAAATGACGGATAAAGGTTTTAGAAGAATGATATATTACTGATATAACGATATCAATAGATTAATAAAAAGCTGTCAAGAATATGAGGTAATTGTCAGTTGTGCCTCTTAAATGTGGTAATAAATATTATTAACTAATAAGAATAACCTAATAAGAATAACAAAGAAAATGAAAGTTTATATTTGATTAAAGATAATTGAGATGATTATAACTATTTGAGTACTTTTAAAATAGTTCATAAGAAAATGGAAAAGATTATTATGCAGACACTTTAAATTTGGCTCCTATAACATATGATAGTTCGAAAAACAGAGAGTTGTGAACGAAGAGAAGGTAAATGAAATTAATTAGAAAATACATATTATTAGGTGGAGATAAAGTGAAAAATATTGATATAGATAACACGTCACTGTTACCGACTAAAATACGTGCATTTATAGGAAATAATGGAACAGGTAAAAAAAGGTTTCTACAAAATATTACTTTGGCATGTGATGATGAATTTGGGTATGAACGCGAAGTTTTTGAAGGGCGATATATATTTACTACATCAAATAATAAATCAAGAAGTGAGTATTTTGCAGGATTCAGAATATGCAGTGACAATGACGAAGATATTTCTTAAAAAGCCTCAATTGCTAATGTGATTTATTTCTCTGCAGGCCCTTTGATGACTACAATTGTTTTAAAGAGACAAATATTAAGAAAATTGTATAGAAGAAATAGAATCTAGAAATTCGATCAATAAATATATGTTAGATAATACACTTAATCATGAAAATGACTATAACGATGGTAGTTTCAAAGATAGAGCTGTTATTAGGAAGCAAATTAGAAGTAGCTCTGTGGAACAGTATGATAGAGATTTTGAACTTCGATAAGAAATCCAACCGAATTCCCTATAATTTAATATTTGAAATGGAGAATAGTAATAGTAAATTTAAAAGAATAAAAAGGTTTAAAATTGAATTACTCAGCTTGGGACAAAAAATATTATTATTAAGTTTAGCAAAGTTGATCAACAAAGCTATTGAAAGATCTATCATAATATCTGACGAAGAGTTATTTCTCCATTCGCTTTTAATAACATCTTATGTTAGAGAGACATCAAATGTACTAAAGACAACTAATAAGTTTATGTTTAATTACAATTCATGCCTTTTTCACATTTAAAAAGTATAAAAGGGTGTTCGATATGTGATCTCAAAATAGGTAATTCATTAGATCATTATTTACTGAGGAGTAAATTTTATCACTTCGCGTTGACACCTATCAATCTTATTCCATTGTGTACTGCATATAATATAAAAAAGATAACATCTCTGTCAATAACAAAGCAAAGGCTCCATTTCATCTATACTTTGAGAATTTTGATTTTATAAAATATGTATTGGTGGAAATAAAACTAGATGATGAAATATATTTAAATATTAAAATTATAGAGAGAAGAACTATATAGAGGGTGCAAAGAGAAATATAAATTATTTAAATTAAATGAACAATATAATGTGATGGCTGAACGTACACTAAACGCTTTCATAGAGGTTCTTATAAAGAATCGTATAGCACTTAATGAAAGAAGTATTAAAAGAAAAATCGAATCGAAGTATAAGAAAGTTCAAAACGATCTGTTCTTATACTTCGATTCAGCAATCAAAACCACATAAAATATATCTACTGTACTTAAAGTTTATTACAGTATTAGAGAAGAAAAATTTATGAAGACTCTTAATTAAGATGCTAGAAGATGCTTATAATCGCACTCTATAAGATCTATCTATATAATGAGTAACTAAGAAATATTGGAAGAAGTTAAAAGTTTGATTGTAATTTCTTCTAGTGTAAATTTTAAAAATTGTTAATTTAATATACAAATGATAAATTGTCTATAATTACCAAAAAATAAGATTCTAATGGTATCATCATAGTAGACATATTTAAGCTAACGGAGACAGTCATATGAATAAAGTATATAACAGAGGATTTATAAACGATTTAAATACACAGAATATATCTGCCGGTATTATAACGGGTACCCTCGGTATTGTCGGCGCCCCGATTATCGTCATTGAAGCGGCAGCTGCGGGCGGGTTTACTCACATCGAGACTATCTCATGGTTTTACGCCGTACAGTTTTTCGGCGCCTTATTCGGTTTAATTATGGCATTTTATTACCGGATGCCGATTGTCGGCGCCCATTCTATTACAGGCGCCGCATTTTTAGTCACGGTCACTCCGCATTTTACATATTCAGAACTGGTCGGCGGTTTTATTATCACCGGGATTATTAT
>Ga0079226_10003476_pt1 | contig 12081 bp, 10 predicted proteins | sample Poulit2014_FD_76345 | JGI IMG/M metagenome (GOLD analysis project Ga0079226, IMG submission 76345) | Agricultural soil microbial communities from Georgia to study Nitrogen management - Poultry litter 2014 | ecosystem: Environmental > Terrestrial > Soil > Agricultural land | place: USA: Georgia... | reverse complement strand
TGGTTCGCGTGCTATGTTATTTGGCGGAGGACGCCGTGGTGGTGGAAATCGGAAAGCGAATCCGATTCTCATACTAGTAGCACTCATTTTTGTTATTTTAGCTCCTATTGCGGCTCAATTTGTCAAGCTGGCTGTTTCAAGGAATCGAGAATACTTAGCAGACGCTACAGCAGTTGAATTCACACGTAATCCTGTTGGTTTGATTCGTGCTTTAAAGAAAATTAGTGGTGTACCTAAAGATGTAAAAGACGCAAAAGAGGCAACTGCATCCATGTATATTGTCAGTCCATTTGGAGGCAAACGGCGCAAAACTAGGAGAAAAAGCAGCAGCCTTTGGGCAACACATCCATCAACAGATGATCGTATTAAGCGTTTGGAAAGTATGTAGATATCCGCATTTTATGTAGGTCTCTTTTTGATACAATGAATGTATTACAATAAAGAGGGTATGATTAAATTAATAGGATACTAATTAGAAAAGGACAATTATTTATGGCTTATATTTTCTTATTAATTGGGTTTGTATTGCTAATTAAAGGTGCAGATTTATTTGTTGATGGTTCATCGAATATTGCAACATTACTCCGGATATCTCCAGTGTTAATTGGATTGACAATTGTTGCATTCGGGACAAGTTCACCGGAGGCAACTGTAAGTATTATTGCAGCGCTAAAAGGAAATGCCGGCGTTTCATTGGGGAATGTTATTGGAAGCAGTATTTTTAATATTACGCTTGTTGTTGGCATTGCGGCATTTATATATCCTTTAAAAGTCGAAAGTGAGACTACAAAAAAGGAAATTCCGTTTACACTTTTAGCCAGTGTTGTATTACTTGTTCTTAGTAGTGATATGATATTACAAGGATTTGATAATAACGCATTAACCCGTAGTGATGGTCTCATATTTTTATTGTTTTTAAGTATTTTTATTTATTACGTCTTTGAGGTTGCAATGAAGAACAGACAAAAAGCAGACGATAGAAAAATACCGGATAGTGTAAAGTGGGGAAAGAGTATCTTATTCGCTGTATTGGGACTAGCTGGTATTATTTTGGGCGGGGAAATGGTTGTTAGAAATGGTACAAAGATTGCCTATTCCCTTGGAATGAGTGAAACACTAGTTGGTTTAACGATTATAGCTATAGGAACTTCACTTCCTGAACTAGTCACATCTATTGCTGCTGCGCTGAAAAAGCAAAGTGAGATAGCTTTAGGTAATATCGTTGGAAGTAATATCTTTAACATTCTATTTGTATTAGGTTCAGCATCTGTTATATCCCCGTTGGTGGTTGATGGGAAGGTGTTTATAGATCTACTTGTACTGATTTTTCTGACCGTATTACTACTTATTTTTTCAAGAACGAATTATAAAATTGGGAAAATAGAAGGAATGCTCCTTGTTTTTGGCTACCTTATATATATCGTATATATTATTTTACGCAATTAAAAAGCGGCTGTATCCCAGGTTCCGTCCTGAGATGCACAGCCGCTTTTTAATTTTCAATATTAAAAGGGATAGATATTTTTCTATTTTCATAATCTTTACATTTTATTTATGGCATCTTAATACTACCTTAATAGTCAGTTGATAAGCTAGTTATTAAAGAGAGGCAATACTGGATTTAAATGGTTATGTTGGAGGTGAGGCAGTTTAATAAAGATGTGTCAAAGCATTGATGAAGGAGATTTTTCTAATACTAAAAATGGAGGAATGATCATTGAGAAAAATACTATTCGCGATGGTTGTAACATTTATTATCTTTATGTCCGTTGCATGTCAGTCTAATAAAGACGAAAAAAATTCCTCAAGTGATAAGACAGCCAAAGCAAGTGGAGACAAAGTAGAAATTACATATTGGTACGCGTGGGGAGATAAAATTGGAGAAAACAATGAAAAACTAACTGAAATGTTTAATGAATCTCAGGATGAAATTCATGTGACTGCGGAATACCAAGGTACATATGAAGATCTTCATGCGAAAACACAGGCAGCATTCGCAGCGGGAAATGCTCCTGAAGTAACGTTAAATGAAATCGCATCAATTGGTGTATTTGCAAAATCAGGAATGACAGAAAATTTAACTCCATTTGTTGAGAATGACGATATAAATCTCGGTGATTTTATCCCAGGACTTATGGGGAACTCTTATGTGGATGATGAATTATATGGTTTACCTTATTTACGGAGTACACCAATTCTTTATATGAATACGACAATGCTAAAAGAGGCTGGATTAGACCCTGAAGGACCGAAAACGTGGGAAGAATTTGAAACGTACTTAAAAAAGCTTACAAAAGAAGGAGAGCATGTTGGTATGAGTATGCCGGCTGGGATTTGGTTTTATGAAGCATTTGTCGCACAAAGTGGCGGACAAATGATTTCGGATGACGGAACGGAAGTAGAATTCAATGGGGATGCTGGTGTAGAAGCGCTTGAATTTTGGAAAAAAATTGAAGACAAAGAATATGTTAAAGTTCCTGAAGGAGATGAAGCGGGAGATATTGCCAAGCAGGACTTTGCTAACGAACGTGCGGCTATGATCTTTTCATCCACTGCAGACCTCTCTTACATGCTTACACTTGCAGAGGATAATGACTTTGCGTTAAATACAGCATTCATGCCATCCAATGAAACGCATGCTGTTCCAACAGGTGGTGCGAATATGGTTATGACAGCTGGGTTGGATAAAGAAAAGCAGAACGCTGCTTGGGAATTTATTAAATGGATGACTGCAAAAGAACAGACGATTTTTGCAAGTAAATATACGGGGTATCTACCAAGCCGTTTATCAGCGGTAGAATCTGAAGAAATGAAAGAATTATATAAAGAAATGCCTCAATTTAAAGTGGCAGTCGATCAATTGGAATATGGTCACGCACGGCCAATGGAAGAAGCGTATCCAGAGATTTCGATGACACTTCAAGATGAGATTTTAAGAACACTGCTTGATGAAGATTTAGACCCTCAAGAAGCATTAGGTACTGCAGCTGAAAAAGCAAATGGAATGCTTCAACAATGATATAGGGTTTACTTTGCCATTAATATTGTGGCGTTTGGCGCAAAAGGAGAGCGTTTTGAATTGCCAGCCCTTCGTAATGCGATAATTCTTTTTTAAAAGGAGATGGTACGTATGGCGGAGATCATACTGAAAAATATATCAAAAAAGTTTAAAGAAGAGGAGGTAGTGAAGAATCTAAATGTAACGATTCGTGATGGGTCTTTTACTGTGCTGGTAGGCCCTTCAGGTTGTGGCAAGTCAACTACGCTCCGAATGATTGCTGGACTTGAGCAGCAGTCTAGTGGGGATATTTGGATCGGGGATGAGTGTGTCAATGACCTCCCCCCTGGGAAACGAAATATTGCAATGGTTTTTCAAAATTATGCTTTGTATCCAACGATGACTGTGAAGGGAAATATAGAGTTCGGTCTTAAAAATAAAAAGGATCCTAAGAAGGAACGGGAGAAATTGATTAGAGAAATCTCAGAGATTGTCGGCTTGACAGACTACCTTGATAAAAAGCCAAATAAATTATCAGGGGGACAAAGGCAACGTGTTGCCTTAGCACGTGCTATGGTTAAAAAGCCGAAAGTTTTTATTTTAGATGAACCGCTGTCGAACTTAGATGCAAAGCTGCGCAGCCAAATGCGGTCTGAACTAATTCAACTGCATAAAAAATTAGGAACTACGTTTGTTTACGTTACCCACGATCAGGTGGAAGCAATGTCGATGGGTGATGAGATTGCTATTTTAAATAAAGGAACCATTCAGCAAATGGGGAGCCCGATGAACGTATACCATGAGCCAAATAATATCTTCACAGCTGAATTTATTGGAACACCGGCAATGAATATCTTTGAATACAACAAGGTAAAAGATCATTTATCCAATTTAAGCAGAAAAGTTAAATTTGTTGGTTTCCGACCTGAACATGCATTACTAGCTCTTACAGAAAAAGAGAAGGACGCCGGTTACCTCAAACTGGCCAGTGAGATTATAACAATGGAAACATTAGGAGCTGAAACGATTTATACAGTAAAAAATGAAGCTGGAGTTATGCATATAAAAAGCTTTATTCCTCCTTTTGAGAATGCTAAAGAACTCTTGGTTTCCATTCCATACGAAAAGCTATACTTCTTCGACCAGGAAGGGAAGCGATATCGTTCTGTCTCCACTAGACAAATGGATACTGCTTTAGCAGGTGGAGCCTAATTATGACGTGGAATAAGATTCGTCCTTATCTAATGATCTCTCCAGCAATTCTAGTATTTAGTTTGTTTTTCATCTACCCGATCTGCTACATGATTTATTTAAGTATGCATGATTGGAACTTCGTTAGCCCGGAGAAAAACTTTGTTGGTACAGCTAATTTTACAAACCTTGTTTCTGAAAAAGAGTTTATTGAAGTGATGCAAAACACGTTTGTATATACAGCTTTAACCGTATCATTAACGATTATTATAGCACTGATACTCGCTGTTTGGCTTAATAAATCAGGGACAATATATGGATTTGTTCAAGGAGCCATCTTCAGTCCGCACATTATATCGCTTGTTTCTATTTCAATGTTGTGGATGTGGTTAATGGATACGGATTATGGACTCTTAAACTGGTTTTTAAACTTGTTTGGTCTCCCGAGTGTTCCTTGGTTGACAGACCCGAGCACATCACTTCTATCTCTTGCTATCGTTGCAATTTGGAAAGGAATTGGTTTTAATACGCTAATTTTTATAGCAGGGCTGCAAAGTATTCCACGTGATATTTATGAAGCGGCTGCATTGGATGGAACGAATAGAATTCGTACGTTTATTAAGCTGACATTGCCGATGCTCTCACCTACTTTGTTTTTCCTGACGATTATAGGTATCATTAATTCGTTTCAGGTATTTGAAACAATTTCGATCATGACTCAGGGTGGTCCTATTAATTCCACCAATACATTTGTTTATTACATTTATGAATATGGATTCCGTTTCTTTAAAATCGGGTACGCTTCAGCAGCTGGTGTTATCTTGCTCGTTATTATTAGCATATTTACGATCATGTATTTCCGATTGCTCGCCCGCCGTGTACATTATCAATAAGGAAGGAAGGGAGTTAAATGAATACTACCATTCCGTATAAACTCCTGAATGGTATAGGGATTCTCATTGTTGTCAGTATTTTTGCATTTCCATTTGTCTGGATGATATCTACATCGTTCAAATCGTTAGGGGAGACAATGATTTTTCCTCCTGCATGGCTGCCGGAAAGTCTACATTGGGAGAATTTTACTGCTGCATGGAATTCTGGACCTTTTTTAACCTATTTTAAGAACAGTATATTTGTTTCAATAAGTATATTAATCTTGCAATTTTTGACTATTATACCTGCAGCATATGCTTTTGCCAGGTATCAATTTAAAGGCAATAAATTCTTTTTTGCACTTACAATGATTACATTGATGATCCCTGCACAACTCATATTTCTGCCAGTCTACTTACAATTTAGTGCATGGGGGCTGCTTGATACACTTTGGGCACTAATTCTCCCCTTTGCTTCCAGTGCGTTTGGTATCTTTTTGCTGCGCCAATCGTTTAAACAGGTACCAGAAGAATTGTTGGAAGCTGCACGTTTGGATGGGGCAAGTGAATGGAAAATTATTTTAAAAATTATGATACCTATTGCTAAACCAGTATTGATAACGTTCGGACTTTTTAGTTTTATTACACACTGGAATGATTATTTCTGGCCACTTGTCATGACAACAAGTGATGTGACACGAACGCTTCCATTGGGAATTGCAAAGCTTCGTGAAGTAGAGGGTGGTGTTGCCTGGCATATTCTTATGGCAGGGAATATGATCCTTGTTATTCCAATATTAATTGTATTTTTCTTCGCACAACGCCAAATTATCCGTGCCTTTGTTTATACAGGTATAAAGTAAAATGATAATCCATGAAAAGGGGAGTGTAAGGGATGAATAGTTGCATTGCACACCGCGGATGGTCGAGTAGAGCACCTGAGAATACAATAGCTGCATTTATACTAGCTCTGAATGAATCAAAAATTTCTGCGATTGAACTAGATGTGCATCTTTCTAAAGACGGGGTCCCTGTTGTCATTCATGACCATACACTGGAACGTACTACGAATGGGAAAGGCCCAGTAAGTACACAAAGTGCACTTGATTTAGTTCAACTGGATGCAGGAATATCATTTGGACCGCAATTTGTTGGACAAAAGATCCCTTTATTGGAAGAAGTAATGGCATTAGCAAAGGGAAAAAAGCGGCTTTTGATTGAGTTAAAGCAAATGGGTGAGTTGTATGTGGGACTGGAAGAAAAAGTTGCCGAGCTCATCAATAAATATAACATGTATCATCAAGTAGTAGTTATTTCTTTTGACCATGAATCAGTAAGAAAAGTGAAAGAATATGATCCGAAAGTTGAAATAGGCTTGGTTTTCACAGGACGGTTAACAATGCTAGCTGAGCAAGTAGATTATACAGGAGCTAGCTATCTATCAATCCAGCATAGGTTTATTACTAAGGAATTAGTAGAATTGTTTCAAGATAAGTGTGTGCAACTTGTGGCATGGACGATCGATGACGTCGGATCTCTAAATCGTATGAAGGGAATAAGTGGAAACATCCACATTACAACCAACCGCCCAGAAATAATGATAGAAGATGTTAAGAAAGCGAAAAGCGAATTTATAGGCTTAGAACATCGTCCTGTCGTTTCAACGGAAAAAACAAATGAATTACGGGTATTTAAAAATAAAAAGTAGGTGAAACGATGAAACAATTAACAGTTTCCTTTATTATTCCCTCTTTTAATGAAGCTTTAAATGTTGCCGCTGTGCTTGAAGCAATCAGAAGAGAAATGGTTCAGTTGCACTATAAATATTATGATTATGAAGTACTTTTTATTGATGATGGCAGTACGGACGGAACGATAGAAACGATTCAAAGCTTGGCATTTGATTATCCGGAAGTGAAATACTTGTCTTTTACACGGAATTTTGGCAAGGAATCAGCAGTATTAGCTGGGTTGGAGCATGCTGTTGGGGAAGCAGTTATCCTAATGGATGCTGATTTGCAGCATCCCCCTTTCCTGATTCATAAACTGATAAAGGGATTTGAAGATGGATATGATCAGGTAATTGCTAAACGCAATCGTAAGGGTGAATCTCGTGTACGTTCGCTGCTTACTTCCCTGTATTACCGCTTTGTAAATAAAGCCATTGATGTTGAGTTAGCAGATGGTGAGGGGGACTTTCGGTTATTAAGCCGAAGAGCAGTCAACTCTCTTTTGTTGCTTAGTGAGGGCAATCGATTTTCAAAAGGGTTATACTCTTGGATCGGGTTAGACCAGACAACCGTCTGCTATGATAATATTGAACGGGAAAACGGAAAGACAAAATGGACTTTCTCAAAGCTGTTGAATTACGGAATTGATGGGATTGTTTCGTTTAACAGAAAGCCGTTAAGAATTTGTGTATATTTCGGTGCTATTATATTAATTTTATCGCTAGTCTATTTGGTAACTACTTATTTTCGTGTATGGAATAATGGTGTTTCTGTTCCTAGTTACTTTATAGCATTATTTGCCATTCTATTTTTAGGGGGGATCCAACTTATTTGTCTGGGCGTTATTGGAGAATATATTGGCCGTATTTATAGTGAAACAAAAAAGAGACCACATTATTTGGTTAAACAGACAAATATTGAAGAGAGGGAACAGTATGCGATACATCAACAATGAATTTACAAAATTTATAATAGTAGGGGGTATTAACACGCTTCATTATTATCTCATTTATATTTTGTGTCTGTCTGTTTTCCAACTTCACTATTTTTTAGCACACACTCTAGGGTTTTTTGTTAGTCTAGTGGGATCTTTCTTTTTAAATTCATTTTTTACATATAAAATAAAACCTACATTAAGAAAGTTTCTTCGATTCCCGCTAACTCAGGTGGTTAATACGGGACTATCGACGGTTCTTCTGTTTCTTTTTGTTGATATTCTTAGAATAGAAAGCAGCATTGCTCCAATTATAGCAGTATGTTTCACGGTTCCCGCCACATTCATAACTACGGGAAAAGTTTTGAAGCCGTCATGTTAAGAAAAATATCAGGTTGGAGAGAAAAACTGCAAAAATACCCAGGCTTGTGTCTGTTTATTTCTCTTTTTGTAATCAGTTTAGTAGTGGCCTTTTTTAGTCATTTGTTTTTTGTGAAAGAGTGGATGGATGGGCGTTATATGACGGGAATCAATGATGGTCTTTCACAAATGCTACCCTTTAAAAAGTTGCTTTATGATGAATATACAAATGGGAATTTTTTTTATTCCAATGCATTTGGATTAGGGGGAGGGATATATTCTCAATTAAGCTATTATTTTTCTACATCGATTATCTTTCTGATAACAACTTTGATTACATTTTTACTAGAACTTCTTCATCTGATGGAAGAGCCTGATATTTTTTATTGGGCAAATATTACTTTGATTATTAGTGTCATTCGGATGGCACTCATTATCTCATTTACCACTTTGTTTTTCCGTTATATGAAGCTGGAAATTATTCCGGCGTATATTGGGGCAGCATTATACGGAACAAGTGTCATTTACTTCAGGCATGTTACATACTGGGAATTTTTCGCAGATGCTATGTTGTGGCTCCCATTGCTATTACTTGGAATTGAAAAAATTATGAGGGAAAAGAAACCAGGCTTATTTACACTGATTGTCTCTATTAGCCTGTTTGATAACTTTTATTTTTCCTATGTTCATTTTTTGCTTGCAGCAATTTACATTTTGGTGCGTTGGAGTGTACCGCAGATACAGGATGAGACAGGTAAAATACAGCAAATAAAAACATATATTTGGAGCGGTTTAGTTGGATTAGGGATTAGTGCCGTGTCTTTTATCCCAGCTGTTTATGGGTATCTGAATAATCATCGTCCTCCATATGAGGAACAGGTACCGTTATACAGTTTTCCGGATAACCCACTTTTAGATGGTAGAATTATTATTATCCCAGCCTTTGTTATTTTATGCTTATTTATGTTTTCGTTTTACAAAAACCGTTTATTTTCCCTTTTTGCTGGATTAACTATAATCACTATCTTCATGCATTTCAGTCCAATGGTTGCTAGTGTTTTTAATGGATTTTCTGCACCACAATATCGCTGGGAATATTTTTTGGCTTTAGCAGCCGGAGGGACAGCTGCTTCAGGCTTGCAGCTGATGCATAAAGTCAAATGGTGGCAAATGGGTGTAGCATTAGGCGGTGCATTTGGTTTGTATGTTGCTTTTTATCTAGATGATGAAACGCTTGTTTTTTCTTCATTAAAAGATGCTTATGAGGCTGTTGCGGCTATTTTTATCGTTGTTCCTTTTCTATTGTACGGTTTTTTTAAAAATCGGAAGATGCTAGCATTCTTTTCATTAACAATTCTGGCAACCAACTTATACATAGCAAATTTTTATCAGAAAGACACCATTTCCGAAGGAGGGGATGTTCAAACAGTATCTAAAGAATTTTTGTTGAGCGAGGAATATAACGGGAAAAATCAACGTGATTTAATAAAGCAAATTAAGCAAAAGGAGAATGATCCATTTGCCAGGATTGACTGGATGATAGAAACTAGAAATAATACACCAATTGTCCAGGATTTTAAAGGTTTAAGTGTGTATTCGAGCATTTTAAACAAGCATTTGCTTTATTTTTATTTATATGATTTAGAAATTGATATGGGAAGAGAAAGTGTAAGCCGCTACGCATCATTGGGAGATCGCGCGAATCTGTATAGCATACTCGGGGGAAAATACTATATTGCAAAAGAAGAAAAAAGTTTAATCCCATACGGGTTTGAACAAATTTTCAAAGAAGGAAACTATGTTGCCTATAAGAATCAAAACCAACTACCGTCTATTCGAACAACAGATACTGTTTTTCTTGAAAAGGATTTAATGAATGCTTCCCCAGTGGCAAAAGAGAGGGCGATGTTACAAGGGATTATTTTAAATGATGACGATATAAAGGGGGAAACGGTACCTGAAAATGAGAACATCATTAGGCAGACAAAGGTAAAAGAAGTTGGTGCTACATATGAGGGAAATGTGTTAGATGTGACAGCTGAAGAAGGGGGATTGAATCTCATTCCTGAACAAACAAACCCAGCTGTTAAAGATTATTATGTATCATTTTATTTAAAGAGTTTGGAAAAAAGTCAACGATCCCATGATAAAATTGATGAATTCCGCTTAATGGTAAATGACTTTGAAACGTACCGGAAATCGAATGATTCTATTTATAAAACAAATAGGAATAAAATCACCATCAGGGTTCCAAAGGATAAAAGTATTTCCATTCGCCTTCCTAAAGGCAAATACAAATTGAGTAACTTAGAGTTGTATGGGGAAGACTATCAATTACTTGAATCAGCAAAGAAAAAAAATGAAAGCAACTCTAATGTACCAATTTCATGGTCAGGAAACAAAGTGAATATATCGTATGATAATCAAACAAACCAACAGTATATGACATTGCCCATTCCATATGAAAAAGGATGGCGTGTTTATATTAATGGTAAGGAAAAAGAGGTAAAACAAGCTAATTACGCTTTTATTGGTATTGCATTAAAAGAAGGAATGAATAAAATTACGCTTGTTTATTATCCGCCTTCCTTTTTCTTATCACTCTTTATAACTTGTATGTCTTTGATTACATTTCTATTTATTAGGAAAAACAGGATAAAATGGTTGAGGTAAAGGATAAAAAATTAATAAATACCCAAATATCATCAAGTTCAGTTTCCCTTTTTCTTCCGTATTTATGGGCTGCTTCCAGGTGATATTTGGGTGTTTATGTTGTAACATATTAGTATTTTATTGTAAGGATAAATTTATTCTATGAAGTTTGGTCTATTATGGGCAGCAAAGGGATGCGACATTGTCGGTCCGACTCTTGTCCACGGGCATTCGGATTGTGTCTAAAATAATTGATATTATTGTAAATAATAGAGGCACTTTCTGTTAAGTCTTTATCAATAATATCAAGTGAAGCGATGTTTATTTCTTCTTTTTCAATATCGATGATCCTGAATGATTGTTGATCAAGACAGGCAGAGGTTTGGAGAAATGTCCAATTCTTTTCTTGGACAATAGAATCGACATGTGTATGACCGTTTAAATATACGCCAATACCTTCCTTTTGCTCTAAAATTTTCCACATATCAATACTTGGATGTATAGAACTTTTATCAAGTTCAGAGTTTTTTGTTGTATTATAAACAGGATGGTGTGCAAACACGAACAATGGTTTTGTTCCTGATGTTTGAACTATATTTTCAAACCACTGCAGTTGCTCGTCGTCAATCCAGCCCCCATAATCTTCTAGGTCCATTTCTCTGGCAGTATCCAAGAAGGCGAATATTGCTTCATCTGTTGAAATAGTATGATATCGGCATTGTCCAGTAAGTGTGAGCACGTCTTTTCTTGGGAGTGCGTATAAATCGTGATTGCCTAAGGCATGGTAAAAGTTTCTATCCCTTTGGTTTAAAAGATTGTAAACTCCGATTAGTTCAGAGGCATGGCCAAAGTTTGTTAGATCCCCAATGGATACGTGCATATGAGCATCAATTTCTAAAAAGTGCTCAATCAATGACTGAAAAAACCTGCTGTGTGCATCGGCCAATCCTGGAACTGTTTCGTCAATTGCTGGATAATGTAAATCTCCCATTAAAGCAACTCTCATTTAAATTCTCCTTCCCAATTTTTAAATAGGGGATAATAGTCTAAAGTAAGTGGTCACTATTATCTTCACTTACAAGTATAATAGTGTAGTATTAATTTGTGATTAACTGTGCATTAAAAGATTGTAAAGTTACTTCTGAAGTTTGTATGATTTGTATGATTTTTTAATAAATATGATTGCAACAACACTCAATCTGCTATAAAATTTCCTGGAAAAATTCACCTAGTCATTTTTATCTATATTGCTTGCTAATATCTCTTTTTCCTATGTCTTTTCATGACTTTTATCGCAGAAATATAGACTTAAAATAACAAGTTATTACAAACTATGATAAAATA
>Ga0079226_10003475_pt1 | contig 12084 bp, 11 predicted proteins | sample Poulit2014_FD_76345 | JGI IMG/M metagenome (GOLD analysis project Ga0079226, IMG submission 76345) | Agricultural soil microbial communities from Georgia to study Nitrogen management - Poultry litter 2014 | ecosystem: Environmental > Terrestrial > Soil > Agricultural land | place: USA: Georgia... | reverse complement strand
TGATCTAGTCATTAATGTCGAACAAATTCATTTTCGTCAACAAATCATCCAAACGTTTAAACAACGTTTTTCAACATACGGTTACCATGAAATCTATACACCGACATTTGAAGCGTATGATTTATATGCACATTTGAATGGAACAGTAAATCAACATGAAATGATTAAAACAATCGATAATACTGGTAAAGTTCTCGTCCTAAGACCAGATATAACGATTCCCATTACTAAATTAATTGCTAACAGTAATCAACAGTTACACGAAGATTTAAGATACTTCTATATTCAAAATGTATTTCGTCAAACGGCGGAACATAAAGAGTATCGTGAAAAAACGCAAGCTGGTGTGGAATACTTCGGCAATAACACACCAGAAGCTGATGCAGAAATTATTGCCTTAGCTATTGGTTTAATGAAAGATTTACAAATTGATAACTTTAAAATTGAATTAGGGCATGCTGCGTTTTTCGAACAGACTATTCAGCATATGCAGTTAAATAAAGATGATTTGCAATCATTACAACAAGCGATTCAAGCAAAAAACATTACTGAACTTGAGGAGATTTTATCTAGACTCGCTGTCGCTTCAGATATTAAGGAAGTCGTAACATCATTACCTTTCTTATATGGTGATCCTGACCATGTCATAGAAAGAGCTAAACGATTACCTTTAAATCAAGCACAAAGAGAAACTTTAGATAATATTCGCCAAATATACGATATGTTAAAAGCATACGGTGTCGCCCAACATATTGTGGTTGATTTAAGTTTAATTAACCATATGGATTATTATTCTGATATGATTTTTCAAGGATTTATTGGTAAGGTTGGTAAACCAATATTAATGGGTGGGCGATACAATACATTGGCTAAGCAATTTAAAGCAGATATTCCTGCGATTGGCTTTGCCTTTGACCTTGACTTATTATTAGATGGCGTAAACGAAACACTAAACTTTGAGTTAGAAAGATTAGACGCTATTATTCTATTTGATAAAAGACAAGAAACAAAGGCATTAACATTAGCAAATGAACTACGTTTGAATGATATTCGCCTTGTCACGTATCGTCAGGATACGACTAAGAAGCAAATGCCAACAGCGATGTTTGAAATTCATATAACAGAAGAACAAATTATAATGAAAAAAGGTACAGAATCGATTATATATGAAAATATAACTGATATTTTACCTGCATTAATTGAACGGAGGTAGAAAACTTAAGTGGCACAACTTACAATAGCCGTAGCTAAAGGAAGAACTGCAAAAGACACTTTAGCATTACTTAAAAAAGCAAATATTACATTCCCCGACTTTCATAAAGATAGTCGTAAGCTCGTTTTTTATAACGAAGATCAATCTATTAAAATGATATACGTCAAAGCAATTGATGTGACCACATATGTTGAACAAGGTGCAGCAGATATCGGCATTGTCGGTCGTGATAACATTTTAGAAGCAAATGCAGATATTTATGAATTACTTGATTTAAAGTTTGGTAAGTGCCGTTTCGTAATTGCTAGTTTAAAAGAGCTTGTTTTATCTAAAGGAAGTACGATCAAAGTTGCATCCAAATATCCGAGAGTTACGGAAGCTTTCTTTAGAAGGAAAGGAATGAATGCTGAGACGATTAAGTTAAATGGATCTGTAGAATTAGCACCTATCATCGATATGGCCGATTGCATTATGGACATCGTTGAAACAGGAAGCACTATTAAAGAGAATGGACTGTCAATTGTAGAAGATGTCGAAACAATTAGCACGCGTCTTGTTGTGAACAAAGCGAGCTTTGCTACAAAAACAACAGACGTCCAACAGTTTGTTGAGCAATTACAAAAGGTTTTGGAGTGAATACAATGAAAATAATGACAAGTAATCAATTCCAACAGCAAGACAAACAAAGTGAAGTAGATCGTAATGAAGCGATAGATGCAACTGTCTTATCGGTCATTCAACAAGTTCGCAATAATAAAGATGAAGCTCTTTATGAATTTTCTAAAGAGTTTGATGATGTTGCATTAGAGCAATTCACCGTTACCAAGCAAGAAATGACCGAAGCTCGCAGCAAAGTAAGTAATTCATTTATTGAAGCGATTCAAGTTGCCAAGGAAAACATTACTACTTTTCATGAAGCACAATTAGAAAAGTCATGGTTCTTCCATAAACCAAACGGCGTCATGCTTGGACAACAAGTGACTCCAATCGATCGTATTGGTATTTATGTACCTGGAGGGAAAGCTGCTTACCCTTCCACTGTGTTAATGAATGCCATTCCTGCAGTGATAGCTGGTGTTTCATCTATTGCAATAGCTACACCACCCCAAAAAGATGGCACCATCAACCCACACGTACTTGTAGCAGCTGAAGAAGCTGGTGTCAAAACGATTTATAAAGTTGGTGGAGCACAAGCCATTGCTGCCTTTGCATATGGAACGGAAACCATTCAAAAAGTAGATAAAATTGTCGGTCCTGGAAATGATTATGTGGCTCGTGCAAAAAAATGGGTGTATGGCGATGTTGCCATTGACATGATTGCTGGTCCTAGTGAGATTTGTGTTGTCGCTGATGATAGCGCTCGTGCTGATTTTGTTGCTGCTGACTTACTTTCCCAAGCCGAACATGATGAAGCTGCAACCGCTATTTGTATTACACTCAATGAAACAAAGGCAAGCGAAATACAAACAGAAGTGATGAGTCAATTAGCAGAGCTAGAGCGAAAAGATGTGGCAAAAGCGTCACTAGAGGCTAATGGAAAAATCATTATCGCCGATTCTTTAGACGAAGCCTTTACCCTTGTGAATGACATCGCACCTGAACATTTACAACTTATGATTCGTGATGCGACAAGTCATTTAGCAAATGTGAAACATGCGGGTGCAATATTTTTAGGACATTATTCTCCTGAACCTTTAGGGGATTATATCGCCGGCCCAAATCATACACTGCCGACAAGTGGTACAGCAAAGTTTGCTTCACCATTAGGTGTGTATGATTTTATGAAAAAATCGAGTTTTATTCATTATTCTGAAACAGCCTTATTACAAGAAGCTAACCATATTGAAACGATTGCGAATATGGAAGGATTAGAAGCACACGCTAAATCGATAGCGATACGGAGAAAATAACGTAACAAATATTGCTATATTTGATGAAAGGATGAAAAACTTGAGAAAACATACCATTTCACGCGATACAGCGGAAACAAAAATTAATCTAACTTATACAGTAGATGGAACTGGTGAAGGAGAAATTGATACAGGGGTAGGCTTTTTAGACCATATGCTTGTACTATTTAAAGGACATGGCTTGTTTGATTTAGACGTATCATGTGATGGGGATACGGTCGTAGATGATCATCATACAACAGAAGATATCGGTATTGCTTTGGGGCAAGCATTTAACAAAGCGATGGGAGACAAAGTTGGAATTACACGCTATGCATCGATATCCATTCCCATGGATGAAGCACTAGCAACAGTTCATATCGATATTAGTGGTAGGTCTCACCTTGTTTACCGTGTCGAAGGGTTAAAAGATAAAGTAGGACAGTTTGATACAGAATTAGTACAAGAATTTTTTCAAGGTTTCGTAAATCATGCAGGTGTAACTTTACATATTCAATTGGAATATGGCACAAATACACACCATATGATTGAAGCTATTTTTAAAGCATTTGCTCGTACATTAGATAAAGCAAGTAGCATTAATCCACGAGTGAAAGGGATCCCATCAACTAAAGGAGTACTTTAATATCTTAAAATAAAATGAAGGAGTGCCAACATGATTATTTTTCCAGCAATTGATATTTTAAATGGGCAATGTGTGCGCCTTATTCAAGGCGATTATAATCAAGAGAAAGTGTATAGTGATTCACCAGTAAACATGGCAAAGAAATGGGAAGAAAAAGGTGCAGCATATATTCATATCGTTGACTTAGACGGAGCCAAAACGGGTGATTCGATTAATAAATCTATCATTCAAGATATTGCAAAGTCAGTAAATATTCCCATACAAGTCGGTGGTGGCATTCGTTCATTAGACATCATCTCTACTTATTTAGACAATGGAGTAAGCAGGGTTATTATTGGAACGGCCGCCATTTCCGATCCTGATTTTTTAAAAGCTGCTGTTAAGAAATATGGAGACAAAATTGCTGTATCACTTGATGCAAGAAACGGCTTTGTTGCAACAGATGGATGGACAGATACGAGCGAAGTAAAAGCACTCGATTTAGTAAAAAATTTAGAAAAAATTGGTGTTAAAACAATCGTGTATACAGATATTGCTAAAGACGGCATGTTACAAGGTCCAAATTTAGAGGAACAACAAACCATTAATGAAGCAACAGCCATGAATGTGATTGCTTCTGGTGGTGTAACGACAAAAGAGGACGTAGAAAATTTACAGGCATTGAATATGTATGGCACGATTATTGGAAAGGCATTATATGATGGCAAACTAGACTTTGAAGATGTCGTGGAGGCGAAATAAACATGAGAAAACGAATCATCCCATGTTTAGATATACGTGATGGACGTGTAGTAAAAGGGAAAAAGTTTCAAAATGTGCAAGACGTTGCAAATCCTATCGATTTAGCAAAGCAATATGAAAATGACCAAGCTGATGGTTTATTTTTACTAGATATTAGTGGAAAAGATAGGATGAAATTTTTACAAGTTGTTAAAGATATTGCAGACCATACGACTTTTCCATTATATGTTGGAGGTGGAATTCGTAGTATAGAAGATATTAGGGAAGTGATTGACAGCGGTGCAAAAAAAACATCGATAACAAGCGCCGCTATTGACCAGCCATACTTGTTAAAAGAAGCTGTGGATATCTTTGGAGGCAAACATATTATTTTATCCATCGATGCAAAACAAATTGCTCCTAATACATGGCATGCTTTTACAAAAGGTGGAAGACAAGACTCCGGACTTGATGCTATTGAATGGGCGAAGCAAGGAGAATCATTGGGAGTAAGCGAAATCTTACTTAATTCCATCGATGCAGATGGCGTCAAAACAGGCTATGATCTCGCTTTAAATAAAGCTGTCTCAAGCGCAGTCAACATCCCTGTCATTGCCAGCGGGGGTGCTGGGGAATTTTACCATTTCCGTGATGTACTAAATGAAGGGAAGGCAAGTGCTGCTTTAGCCGCTTCTGTATTCCACTATAATGAAATCCAAATAACGGATTTAAAAGAGTATTTACTGAATTTCGATATTGCTGTAGAGGAGATTTAATCATGTTAGACAAAATAAACTATGATGAAAATGGGCTAATTCCCGCCATCGTACAAGATGATACATCCGGCAAAGTATTGATGCTAGCTTACATGAATGAAGAAGCATTAAAAAAGACGATGGAAACAAAAGAAACATGGTTTTATAGTCGTTCTCGTCAAGAACTTTGGCATAAAGGTGCAACATCTGGTAACACACAACAGGTTAAACATATTGCTTTAGATTGTGATCAAGATACGATTTTATTAACTGTTGTACCAAATGGACCTGCTTGCCATACTGGAGCAACTTCTTGTTTTTACAATACGTTAGATGAAAGTACAAAAACGAAACATGATGTCATTCACCGCATCGTAGAAGTCATTGAAGATCGTCGCAACAATCCTGTAGAAGGCGCTTATACGACATATTTATTTAACGAAGGAATCGATAAAGTTTTAAAGAAAGTCGGAGAAGAGACGAGTGAAGTCATTATCGGCGCAAAAAACAATGACAAAGAGGAAATAAAATGGGAAGTTGCTGACCTTGTGTACCATACACTTGTCTTATTAAATATGACAGACGTCTCGATTGATGATATTAAAGAAGTGCTTTATGAGCGTCATATGAAAAAAAGGAACGATATAGATGACTAAATTTTGGAGTGAGATGGCAAAACGTGCAGAACCATATGTACCAGGCGAACAAATTAATAAGGAAAACATTATCAAGTTAAATACGAATGAAAATCCATATCCGCCATCTCCTCATGTAATCACAGCAATTACAAACGAGGTTGGAAATAATTTACGCTTATATCCTTCTCCAACAATGGAGGGACTCCGAACAACGATTGCGGCTTATTATAATGTCACAAAAGAGAATGTATTTGTTGGAAATGGATCAGATGAAGTATTAGCTTTTTCCTTTATGGGCTTTTTCGATCCAGGTAAAACCATTCTTTTTCCTGACATTACATACAGCTTTTACCCTGTGTATGCACAAGTATTTGATATAGCTTACAAAACCATTCCATTGCAAGCTGATTTTACAATGGATGTGGAGGCCTTTTTTAACTCAGAAGGTGGCGTCATTTTTCCAAATCCAAACGCACCAACTAGTCTCTATTTAGGATTAGACGATATAGAAGCAATCGTTGAGCACAATGAAGACAACATTGTCGTTGTGGATGAGGCGTATATTGATTTTGCAACAGAATCTGCCGTTAGTCTAACAAAAAAATATGACAATTTACTCGTTATTCAAACGATGTCCAAATCAAGAGCGCTAGCAGGGTTACGAATTGGTTTTGTGATTGGTAATGAGGAGTTAATTGCCGCACTAATTCGTATGAAAGATTCTTTCAACTCTTACCCGGTTGATCGGCTTGCCTTGGCAGGCGCGACTACTGCCATCCAAGATGACGATTATTTTCAGTGGACAACGCAAAAAATCATCACAACCCGAGAGCGAACAAGGCAAACTTTAACTTCTCTTGGATTTCACGTTCTACCGTCAGCAGCGAACTTTGTTTTTGCAACGCATGAAACAATGCCTGCTAAAGCTTTATATGAACAGTTGCGCGAGCGTGATATATTAATTCGCTATTTTGGTACAGAACCTATTGAAAATTATGTACGCATATCGATTGGAACAGATGAGGAAATGGACATGTTCATTGAAGCAGTTACAGAAATTATAGAGCGTTAAGTACAATGTCACATAAGTTGAGGGCGCATAAACCGGTCTGAGAGCGCATATAATCAGTTCAGCGCGTATAATTCGGTCTGAGGACGCATAAATCTAGTTCAACGCGCATAACCCGATCTGAGAGCGCATAAATCTAGTTCAGCGCGCATAAACCGATCTGAGAGCGCATATAATCAGTACAGCGCGTATAATTCGGTCTGAGGGCGCATAAATCTAGTTCAGCGCGCATAACCCGATCTGAGAGCGCATATAATCTGTTCAGCGCGCATAACACGGTCTGAGGGCGCATATAATCAGTTCAGCGCGCATAACACGGTCTGAGGGCGCATACCATTCTATTACAAATACAAAAAATGAGGGAAAACAGCTTGTCTGTCTTCCCTCATTTTTTATCAGCTATCTAATTTTCATTATCGCTCTATTTCACCACTGTTTTTATTTGTTTAACATAGAAATATCGTACAATAAAGAAGTAAATAATCTGAATTACAAAGAATGCTCCTAATACAAGGGAGGCTTCTTGCACTAAACTTTGATTAAACATATGAGATAGTGCTGTTAAGGCAACTGCCCCGTGAATGAGTGCAACAATAATTGGTGTAAAGAAAAGTATCGCAACTTGTTTCGTGATTACTTTACTCATTTCTTTTGCTGTTAAACCAATTTTACTAATGGCACTAAACTTCGCTTTATCTTCATCTAAATCTGTATACAATCTAAAGTATAAAAAGCTTCCTGCTGAGACAAAGAATACAATCCCAATAAATAAACCGACAAACAAAATGGGACTCCACATTTTTGTTACTTCATATATTGTATAGTCAATCGCATTGACAGCGTACATTTCTGCTTTCATAAAATCTTCCCCTGCTGCAATTAATGCATCTTGATCAACTTTTTTGGCATGCCAAGCTATATGCTTATCTATATCAACTGGATCTGGAAGTTGTGCGAATACATCTTCATGAACGATATAGTAAGCAGCCATTATCGGAAGTATATTTTTATCTACTGCAACATCGTCATTATTCGCATTTACATCTATTTGCGCACCATCTTTTAATATAATTGGATATTTTTCTAAAGGTACTTCTATCATCATATTTCCATCACTTTGCCCAACCGTCATCACTTCGCCAGAGGATAAATCTATTTCCTCTTTCCCTAACAATTGTGCTGATGTATTATATATTTCCGGTGTTATAATCGCAACGTATTCATTCAAGTTACTCTGCTCATAATATGGAATATCAATCATGACTTTCTCATACTCTATCTCATGTTTTCTTAATGTATCTTCAATAACTTCGACATCAGCTTGTTCTGTCTCCTCATCGACATAATATACAAACGACATTGGGTTCGCCGCTTCTACTCCCTTCGTTAATAACGAATGAAAACCGACTAGCGATCCAATTGCACTAAAGGCAACAGTCGAAATGATTGCCACCATAAAAAAAGCACGTGCATTATCTTTCATTCGATAAGACAAATCCGAAAATAGTAACATATTCGTTTTCTTCCAAAACAATGACCGATTACTTTTCAACTTCCGAATGACAAAAACGCTAAGTTGTGAAAACAATAAATACGTTCCTAATATAACTAGTAATACTACCGGAAATAAAGCTACGACAACATGCACGCCTTCTACTATCAATGCGATGGCATAACCACTTCCAAGTAAAACAATAGCTAACAATGTTAGCCAAATATTTGCTTTTGGTTCTGATTTTTCTATTTTGTCCCCTTTTAATAACGTCACTAATTTATTTGTGCGTAAAACAACGGTAACAAAAATAGAAATAACAAAGAATAAAATAATAAAGGAGAAGAAAGTTAATACCATCGCCAACGTTGGAAAGTAAAACTGTAAACTCCCCTCAATAACAAGTACATTTTCAGCAATTAACAAAATTCCTTTAGAAAAGACTAACCCTAATAATATTCCGATAACCGTTGCCATAAAGCCAATGAGCATATTTTCCAAAAAGACCATCCAACGAATTTGACTGTTCGACATTCCTTGAATCATTAACACTCCAAATTCCTTTTTTCTAGAACGTAAAAAGGCACTCATGGAATAAAGGATGAAGAAGAAGGAAAACACATAAATAATCCCACCAGCTACTAACATACCTGTTGTCACATTTGCATTCATATTATCCCCTGTTAAAGCTGGATGAAAGCCAAAATTAGCAAATGTAAAAAAGACCATGACGGTAAATAAACTACTTAAAAAATAAGCTGCATATAACCGTTTATTACGGAGGACATTATTAAACGCGAACTGACGGAAAGTCATTGTCATTGCCCCCCATAAGTGATAACGTATCTATGATCTTTTGAAAGAAAACTTGTCTGCTATCTCCTTGATGAATCTCAGAATATAGCGATCCATCGCGAATGAAGATGACACGATCACAATAACTTGCTGCTTGTGCGTCATGAGTTACTAAAAGCATCGTCGTTTCTTTCTGCTTATTCATTAATGTAAGTAACTCCATGACATCTTTTGAAGATTTAGAATCTAAATTCCCTGTCGGCTCGTCCGCTAACACTAATTTGGGGTCATGAATCATCGCTCTTGCTACTGCTGCTCGCTGTGCTTGCCCTCCAGAAATTTCATATGTTCTTTTTGGTAAAATATCAGTTATCCCTAATGTGTCCGCAATGGCTGTAACTTTTTCCTTCATTTCCTTAACAGGCTTTCCATCTAACGTTAAAGGTAAGATGATATTTTCTTCTACTGTTAGCGTGTGTAATAAATTAAAATCTTGAAAAACAAAACCTAATTGTCTGCGACGAAATGTTGCTAGTTTTTTCCTTGATAATGTGTGAGGATTTTCGCCTTCTATTAAAACTTCACCAGTTGTCGGCTCATCAATCGTAGCAATCGTATTTAATAACGTTGTCTTACCGCTACCGGATGGTCCCATAATACCGACAAATTCTCCTTTTTCGACTGCAATATTTATATCCGATAAAGCACGATAAGGTACTTTTCCTTCATACACTTTACTCATATGATTCACTTGTAACATAAAAAATCTCCTCTCGTTCATTTCTATATATAGTGTATAACGTGCGTTATCTTAGCTCCATCGAATTTCCTTTCACTTTTCTTACAAGATTGTAAGGTTAAAATATGATTCGAAATGTCGCTCCTTCTCCAACTGTCGACTCTACTTCTAATTGATGTCCTAAATAATCAGCAACTTCTTTTACTAAATACAAACCAACCCCTGTTGACTCACGAAATTCCCGGCCATTTTCTCCTGTGAAAAACAAATCAAATATACGGTGTCTATCTTCAGGTGGAATACCAACTCCATAATCCGTAATCTCACAAACGACATGTGGGGGCCTTCTGTATAAATGAATGAATACTTTATCAGACTCTTGTGCTGTATATTTCACGGCATTTTGAATAATTTGCGAAAAAATAAAAAAAAGCCATTTCTCATCTGTCTCCACCATCATATTTTGTTCCTCTTCTTCGATTTCCGGGTATACTTTATTACGAATGAACAGCCGTTTGTTGTCATTATTTACTTCTTGAATAAGCGACCGTAAGTTCACCCTTTTAATATGAAAATCAGCTTGAACAGAACGAAGTCGTGCCATATATAATACGGTGTTTAAACCTGTTTTTAATCGTTCCGTTTCTTCGCGAATATCGGAAGCATCTGGTTCGTCTAAATCCTGGGCAAGTAGTTCGATAACAGATACCGGTGTTTTCATCTGATGGATCCAACGATCTAAAAAAACGTGATGTTCATCCTGCTTTGTCCTTAAACGTTCCAATTCTTCTTCATATAATTTATATTGGGATTTCAATAAACGTTGTAAGGCAAACGAAATGGGTGCTTGTTCCAATGCTTGATTAGATTGATCAAACGTTTGAACAGGACTCTGTAACCGTGTATAAAACGCCTTTCTACTTAGATAATGATAAGTTAAATAACAACCAAGAAAAAAGAGCCCAATAAAAATACTATAAAAAGCCAATGCCAGATCACGCATTCCTGCTAAATAAAACAACCCAACAATAACAATAAACTGCACACATTGTGTGATGATCAATAATGCGTGTTCACGTAAGAATAATGCCACAATCCTCCCTCCTTACCAAGTTACATGTAAACGATAGCCGACACCTCTAACTGTTTCTATCGCATCGTTTACACCAATTTGTTGAAACTTCTTTCTTACTCTCGTAATGTTCACATTTAACGTATTTTCATCTACAAAAGATTGGTCATCCCAAATTTTTTCGAGTAATGCCTCTCTTCCTGCGACACGCGGATGACGTTCTAATAACATGCCGATAATTTCAGCTTCGTTTTTCGATACCGTTACGACTTCACCGTTATAAGCAAGTTCAAGTCGTTCTTTAAAAAGCTGTACCCCTTCTAATTCAATAATTCTTTCCTGTTCTTTCACGGCATATTCCCCATATGCTCTTCTAATTTGACTACGAATCTTTGCTAATACAATTTCGGGATGGAATGGCTTTGTTATAAAATCATCTCCACCATTTTCGATTGCCATAACTTGATCCATTTCTCCTGTACGCGCTGAGATAAAAATAACGGGACAAGTAGAAACAAGCCGTATTTGCCGACACCAATAAAACCCATCAAAACTCGGTAAATTAATATCTAATAAAACGAGATGTGGGGAAAATTGATTAAACTCTTTCATCACATCAGAAAAATGGACTACTTTTCGAACTGCATATCCGTATTTTTCGATATCTTTTGCTAAATAATTCGCTAACTTTGGATCATCTTCCACAATTAGTATTTTTTGCATTTATAACCCTCCAAAGACAAAAAACATACCTTTTCTACTAGTATATAGTAAAAAGATATGTTTGTATTTGTTCATCTTATCCTCTTTCAGACAGCCTAATACCAAATGTACATGCAATAGATAATGCTATAACTAATGCTGCCGGTAAAAGCCATCCTAATCCTGCTTCATATAATGGCAAAACGTCTATATAAAAGTGCACAATTGGCTTCATCCAAAAGAAGTCGTCTATCCCCAATGATTCTGTTAATGTTTGCAAACCGTTGAACATACTTATACAAAATGTCACACCTATCGCTATTATATATACGATACGTGCATGTCGAAATAATT
>Ga0079226_10003474_pt1 | contig 12085 bp, 10 predicted proteins | sample Poulit2014_FD_76345 | JGI IMG/M metagenome (GOLD analysis project Ga0079226, IMG submission 76345) | Agricultural soil microbial communities from Georgia to study Nitrogen management - Poultry litter 2014 | ecosystem: Environmental > Terrestrial > Soil > Agricultural land | place: USA: Georgia... | reverse complement strand
TAGAAGATCGTCTATTGACAATCTTCTATTGTCCAACTAATGCTTATTATAATGTTGCACATTATATAAAAGATACTGATATATTAAGTTCTCTACATTATTTATTGACTTTTAATAAAACTTTATGAGTGGTTTGTTATTAAGTAAATTTATGATTGTTTTTTATTATGTTTATTCAAAATCTTATTAAGAGCCTGTTCATGTGCTTTAACTGTGAATTTAATGTCTGCAAGGGAATGAACAGTAGACATAGAGTAACGATTTAATGGCTTTAAGTAAATACCTAAACTTAATAATTCTCTGTCAATTTCTTGTCTCAATTCAATATCAGCTTTCCACATGTCGCGATAGCTATGTATTGGCTGATCAGTGAAGACAATGTTAAAAATACTTCCCATTCCAATTGTTTGCATTTTTATATTATAAGATGCGTACATTTTTTCTAATGATTTTCTTAAATGCATTGTTTGTGAAAAAAGCGATGCCATTTGAGTGTGCTCCTCAAGCATGTCTAAAGTTTCTAATCCGATAGCCATAACTAAGGGATGTCCGTTGTATGTGCCGCTATGAAAGACTGTTCCTGCCGTTTTTTCACTTTTGCTTCCTACAGAAAAAACATCACCATCTTGACTTGCAGCACTTAACATCATAATATCTTTTCGACCGCCAACAGCCCCAACCGGTAACCCACCACCTAAGACTTTTCCTAAAGTAGTTAAATCAGGTTTAATATTATAAATAGATTGTGCCCCACCTAAAGCAACTCTAAATCCTGTTTTAACCTCATCAAAAATTAAAACGATATTTAATTCATCTGTTAACTTTTTTAATCCATGTAAAAATTCTGTTTGAGCAGGAATAAAACCACCTTGGATTGGTTCTAAAATTACAGCTGCTAAATCGTCGGCATTTTCTCTTAAGATCGTTTCCGTAGCATTTAAATTGTTAAAAGGTAGCACTATTGTATTTTCGCGTTCATCTTCAGGAATCCCATTTGATTCAAAGACGGCATTTGGGCGCTCCTCATCACCTGCATTATCTTTGCTAGGATTAATACTTGCAAGCATGTTGTTTATGCCACCATGATAGTGTCCTTCAAACTTAGCGATTTTATTTTTATTCGTATGCGCAACTGCTAATCTCATTGCCAGTATGACTGCTTCTGTACCTGAATTTGTAAATCTAACTTGTTCAATACCATTATAGAGAGTGATAATCCGTTTAGCCAATTCAATTTCTAAAGCATGTGGCGTACCAAAAATCATTGTTCCTGAATGTGTCAGATATTCTTGTGCTTTATTGATAATTCTTTTATGTCCGTGTCCTGTAATTAATGCACCATAACAAAGAGAATAATCAATATAGCTTTCATTATCTTCATCAATTAATTTACTTCCGTGTGCTTGCTTCATAAAAATGGGATAAGGTGCAAAGTTCTTAATGTTTGCAGTAACCCCACCAGGAATTACTTTTTTGGCAGCTTGAAAAAGTTTTATTGATGATTGTTTATGATAAGATGTTAAAGTTTCTGTGGTTAACATATTTCTCACCCTTATAATTGTATTTTAAATAAGTATAGGGAAGAGAGAACAATTATGCAATGATAATTTCATTATTTAGAGTAAGATGAAAGAAAGAAATCATTTTTAGTTATGATCATCTAAAAAGACATTATAACGATCCCAAATAACTTCAAAATCTTCTAATCGTTTATCAATGTTAATGGATTCATGATTTCCAATATATGTTACAAGCACATTAATTAAACTCAGCGGAGCAACAAAAGAATCTAAAAATGAAGGCATAGAGCTTGAAGCAAATAAAGAAATATCGGCATAAGCTGTAATGGGTGAAGCATATTCATCAGTTAAAGCAATAATAGTAGCATTTTTTTCTTGGGCATATGAAATAACATCTAAAGTACTTTTAGTATATCTTGCATAACTAATACCAATGACAACATCGTTTTCATCTACATTATGTATACGATCAAACGCAGCAGCTGTTGTGTGAATCAATTCACTTTTTCCAAATAATAAATCTAAGTAGTATTGGAGGAAAAACCCAAGTGAAACTGCTGAACGATTAGCTATAATATAAATACGTTTAGCTTCAACAATTTTTTCAGAAGCATGTTGAATATCGGTATGATTTAAATTATTCATCGTAGCTTTTATATTTTTAACATCACTTTCAAAAATGTCATATATAGAACGTTCAGATTCACTGTGGACAGAACGAGACATTTTTAAACGATCAACTGTATTTAACTGTTTTTCAACAGAGTGAGCTAAATTGTTTTGAAAATCGTTATATCCTGAAAAACCAAGAAAATTAGCAAACCTGACAATAGTTGCTTCACTAACACCTACAAGTTTTGCAAGTTTTGCTCCAGTTAAAAATGCAACTGAATGTGTATTATCTAGTATGTAATCAGCAATTTTATGTTGTGACTTACTCATTTTATTTCGGTATTCGGCAATTGTTTTATAAATATCTTTTTCTTTCATTAAAAATCAATCCTTTCTAAACATAAAGTAATCCTTAATAATAACTATATACTATTCTAGAAGTAAGCTAAACTAAAATAAAAAAACATAATTAAGGACTTATACACAAAAAAAAATTTAAAAGAAGGCGTTATCAATCAATAGCAGTAAGGAAAAATAAAATCAATCCACGTTATCCACACTATCAACAGTGTTATCCACAAGATAGAGTCAACAAGATAAACCTTGTTATGACGGTGTTTTGACAATTTATCCCCAAAAAAGAACGTATGTTTGTTAATAAGGCGTAAAAAAAAGGGGGTACTTGAAACCCCCTTCTGTAAGTTATTTAGATTTAGCTATTTTTTTCTTTACTCTACTTCCAAATTTACGTTTGTGCATTAGTATGAAATATGACAATGTTAATAACATTGAAATAATCGCAAAAATACTTAATATTCCTGCATTACTCCACATAACACTATAATTCCCACTAGAAATAACAGCTTTAAATCCTTTAATAGAATATGTCATAGGTAAGAAAATATTTAAAGGTTGTAATATTTTAGGAATTAATTCAAGTGGATAAGTACCAGCACTTGACGTTAATTGAAGGATAAGAATTAACATTGCTACAAACCGACCTGGGTCTCCAAAGCATGTTACTAAAAATTGAATAATTGTCATAAAGACAATACTTGTAATAATCGCAAAGATAAAGAAGCGTGGTATACTTTGTACTTCTAAACCTAAACCTAAAATTAAAATTGCTCCAGCAATAATTGCTTGTGCAATACCAATGGTAAGTATCCCGAGTAATTTACGTAAAAACCACGTGAATCCATTTGATGGAACAACAGATGGTTCAGTTAATGGGTAAACAATTGTTAAAACTAAAGCACCAACATATAAGCCCAGAGATAAGAAATAAGGCGCAAATCCTGTTCCGTAGTTAGGAACGTCGTTAATACTTTTATTTTTCACATTAACTGGGTTAGCAATCATATTATTATTCTCGCTTGTAGACTCTATATCATTAGCTTCATCTGCGGCGTCATGCATCTCTATATTAAATTCATTTGTTCCATCAGATAAAGTATACAATCCATCTGTTAATTCAGAAGAACCATCTGCTAATTGATTTGAAGCGTCGTTTAGTTGTAATGAACCATCTTTTAATGTAAATAACCCATCTGTTAAATCATTTGTTCCATCAACAAGTTCTTGAGTCCCATCATTAGCTTTAGCAAAACTGTTAGTAAATTTCTGCATGTTAGCAACATAAGCATTTTGACCTTTTAGTAATTCATTTGAACCAGATTTTAATTGATTTGTTCCATCTGCAAGTTGATTTACACCATTTAAGAGAGCGCTTTGCCCATCATTAATAGCTGTTAACCCTTCTTGTAATTGACCAATTGGTCCATCTAAAGCTAATTTAATTTCTTTGTTTAATTGTTTAGTGGCATCATCAATCTTTGTGTCTGCAACATTTCTATAGGATTTTAAATCTTCATCGATTTTCTTATTCACAGCTTGCTGTTTTTTATTTATTTCTTTTTCAATTGGATTGATATTAGTTTCAACTGCAGCTATTATTTTATTTTCATAATCAGTCTGTTTCATAATATAAGAGACTGAGTCTTTAATATCTGCTTCTAATTCAGTATAATCTATATCAACTCTTTGCTGATCAAAAGCTTGATTAATAGCTTGTTTTGTTTCTTCAGATACATTTTCATCCTCGTCGAGAACAGACATAACATAAGAGTTTAAAGCATCAGCTTGTTGAATGTCATCTATCATTGTTTTAATAGAACCTGTGATGTCCTTAGCTACTATTTGAGGTAATTGATCAACTTCAGCAATAACTTTTTGAGAGATAACATGAGAAATATCGTTAATATTACTAATTCCAAAATCAGCTAATTCATTTTCAATATCTGTTTGAACATCACTAATTTTTTGGTCTATAGCACCAAATGCAATTTCTGTTGTAGCATTTAATTGGTTGCCAATTTCTTTTGACATTTCTTCAGGAAGCTTTTCATTTAATTGATTTAATCCATCTTTAACTTGATTCGTACCATCAATTAAATCTGGTACTTTGTTTTGCATTTCATTTAAACCAGCATCAGCTTCTGAAATTCCATTAGCTAATTGATTACTACCTTCTTGTAAATCTTTAGAAGCATCGAATAATTTATTACTATTATCATATAATTCATAAATACCCGCGGCTAATGTGTCAGCTCCATCCGCAAGATCACCTGACCCATTATAGGCTTGGTCCACACCATCATGAAACTCTACTGTTTTACCAGAAAAAGTAATCAGATTATCCTCTAAGGTTTCAGAGCCATCTTTTAAATCATGAGCCCCATCATTTAATTCATTTGTAGCATCACTAGCATCATTTAAACCTTCAGCAACTTCCTCAATTTTATCAAAGATAGCCTCAGCGTAGGTTTCAGTGATTTTTTCTTCTAAGGCTTGTTCTATATTAAGTAGAGCGGTATCACCAATTTGTGAAGCTAAAAAGTTAGAACCCTCATTTGGTTTATAGATCAAATTAAGCTGTTGAGGTGTATCATCCATAACTGTTGCTGCATTTTTAGAGAAATCTTCAGGGATTTCAATTAAAAGATAATAATCTTCATCTTGTAATCCTTGATAACCAACGGTTTTATCAACAAAATGAAAATTAAAGTCTGGCTCATCTTTTAAATTATCCACAAACTCGTTACCTAGATTGAGTTCTTCCCCTTCAAATTCATAAGCTTTATCTTCATTGACTATGGCAACAGGTAAATCTTCTAACTGGTCATAGGGGTCCCAAAATGCCCATAAAAACATCCCAGCATATAGCATCGGAACAAAAATAATTGCTATGATAGCAATTATTAATTGTTTGTCAGCTAAGACACTAAAATTCTCCTTAGTAAAAAAATTTTTCATTATTTTATACTCCTTCTAGTTAACAAAATTAAATCATTTATAAAGCTAATCCGTTAATAATGTATAGTTCAAATAAATCAGAAATATCTTCTTTAGTTAATGGATCGCGTTCTTTTTCCCAATCAACAATTAAAGCGATGTATAATTTAAGTAAAATAAATGCAGTGATCTCAGAATCGCATGGTTTAATTTCATTTTTATCAATCGCTTTTTCAATTTTCTCTTTGATAAAAGTTAAAATTGCCGACTCAAGCTTTTTCATGCCATTTTGAACAATAGGTGTTCCGAAATTTTTATCTTCTTCGAAAAGCTTGAGTGTTAATTGATGTTCTAAGCGAAATTCTAACATTTTATATAGAGCATCATGTAAATTATCTTTAAAAGGTTTTTCAGATGAAATTGCTTCAAGTGCTTTATTTTCCATATCAGAAATTAAAGTCATAATAATATCATCGAATAATTCTTCTTTATTTTTAAAAAAAGTATAAATTGTACCTTTTCCAACATTAGCCATTTTAGCGACTTGATTCATAGTAGTAGCTTTATAACCAAAAGAAGAAAATGATTTTGTAGCAGCTTTAATAATTTCTTGTTTACGATTAATAGACATATTATACCTCCGAAAATGACCAAATGAATAAAATGGTCAGTTAGACTAATAAATAATTTAACATAGGTGAAAAAAGAAAGCAATCTATTTTTATGATAACTTTCAAATTAATTAAAAAAGATTGCTTAAAGTTATATGTAAACGCTATAATAAATAAAAGAAAGATAATAGGAGTGAATGGAATTGCCGATAAATATTCCCCATGGATTGCCAGCAGTAGAAAAGCTAAAAGAAGAAAAAATCTTTACAATGGATGAAGCAAGAGCTAAAACACAAGATATCCGACCATTAAACATTGTTATTTTAAATTTAATGCCTGAAAAAGAAAAAACAGAATTACAACTTCTTCGATTGTTAGGGAACTCTCCATTACAAGTAAATGTTACATTTATGAATACCGCAACACATAAATCTAAAAATGTTAGTTCGTCACATTTAAATACGTTTTACTCGACATTTGATGAAATAAAACATCGTCGTTTTGATGGCATGATAGTTACTGGTGCACCGATTGAGCATTTGGAATTCGAAGATGTTAATTATTGGGATGAACTAGTCAAAGTGATGGAGTGGTCTAAAGAGTCAGTCACCTCAGTATTTAATATATGTTGGGGAGCACAAGCAGCACTTTATTATCATTATGGTATTAATAAATATGAATTACCGAAAAAGTGTTCTGGAATATATGAACATACAGTAAGGGATCACAAAGTTGAACTTGTTAGAGGGTTTAATGAATTATATTTAGCCCCACATTCAAGATATACTGAAGTAAGAAGAGAAGATATTGAAAAAAATGATGAGTTAGTAATTCTCTCAGAATCAGAAGATGCTGGCGTGTTTCTTGTAATGTCAAAAGATGGCAAGCAAATCATGGTAACAGGCCATTTAGAGTATGATGCAATGACTCTTGCTGAGGAATATGAACGAGACTTAGCTAAAGGAATAGACATAGATATGCCAGAAAATTATTTCCCGGGTAATAATCCAGCAAATCGGCCACTTAATAATTGGCGCTCCCATACACATTTATTATTTTCAAATTGGTTGAATTATTATGTCTACCAAGCTACACCTTATCAGTGGGAATAAACAAAAAAGCGTTCTACTATGTTTAGTAGAACGCTTTTTATTTTGTAATCACTAAAATAAATTTAATATTTCATTACCTAAAAAAGTTGTTAAAAAACCACTTAAAAATACACCTATGCTTAGAGAAATTAAAATAAGTATGGGGCGTAATCTAAGTGCAACACCAACTGCAACGCCGACATAAACACCAATAAAAGGAACTAAAAAAATCAAACTGTATAATCCAAACTTTCCATATTTTATGCTAATTGAATCAGCTTTTTTTAAATGATGATTTAACCATTGCCATTTGTTAATCAAAGTGTCAAATGCGGTAATTAAAAAAGGTGCCAAGGCAATATTACTTATACTTGCTATTAGAGCTCCTGAAATAGGATGAAACCCAAAGGGGATTGATGCGGCAGCACCAAAAACCACTTCGAATAAGATACTGGGAATGATAACAGAGGTAATGGCTTGGATACTATGGGTTGTTAAGCCGATTAAATAAGCTAATATAATAAGTGATAATCCAAATAATAAACTTATAGTTATTTTAAATTGTAAATACTTATTTAATTTGGGCTTTTCAGACATAACCTTTCCACCTACTTAATTTATAGTGACTTGTCCATCAGGATTTACTTTAATAATACGATTATCAGTTAAAAAAATAGTTAAAGGTGAAATAATAGCTGGTTCATTAGCGAACTCCCATTTTATACTTTCAGGTGTGAGAACGATAAAAGAATCATCGCGCCCTAAGTAATTTACATTATCTTCATCGATTTTAGAGTTAAAATACAGTGGAATACCAGCATCTTGAAGCTCTTCACCAACTTCAATGAGAGATGTTGTTACTATACTTATTTCACTTAAATTGTAAAATGCTTCTAATGTAAACGTGCCAAGGAAGTCACGTGATCTCCTCCCAATAAACTCAATCAAATTACCCGAAGGATCTTTTATATAAAAAGAATCTGCATTAAATTGAACGTGGTAAATTTCATCTAGCCCTTCGTTTATTTCTAAAGGATAGTTATTACTTATCCAGTTTTTAATAATCGTAAATTGATTGCCAGGAATGTTGATTGCAAAATGATAATTTGCTTTTTCTTTTTGTTCAATAAAAGTAATAACTGATTTCCCTATTTGAACGCTAAATTGAGTTTCTGTCATTTCATTTATTGGAAAGTTAAGGACATTCATATAAAAACGTTTAAGTTGTTTGATTTCATTTGTGTAAAGGATTACTTTTTTTAACAAGTCAATCACCTCTTATTTAAATTATAACATTAAAAATCGGGATAATGATTAATAGAATTATTTATTTATAAAAAAGACTTCAACATTATAATGCTGAAGTCTTTTATTCAAGTTGATTATTATTTTTAGCAATAAAGCCGATAAACACAGCGATTGAAATCATGAGAATTGCACTAACGAGAAATGGTAGACCAAGGTTTTCTGCAACCCATCCAGAAATTGATGAACCTGCAACAACGCCTAATGAAAAGAAGGCATAAAATATACCATAAGCTTTTCCACGATCAACATCAGCTGACGCATCAGCTACAATTTTGTTCATAGAAGGGAAAATAAGTGCAAAACCTAATCCATAAATAATCATTGCAAGAAAACTTAAAGGTAGAGTGATTATAAAACTTAAAGAAATTAAAGAAATACCAATTAATAATAGTCCCGATAGAACTAACTTAATATCGTCTACTTGATCAAAAATCCTATTCATAGGTGTTAAAAAGACGAGCAATGCAACGATACCAAAAGTACTAAGTAACATACCTGTTGTTTCAGTTGTTCTACCCATAAGTTCAACATTAATAGGCAGGGCAAAGGCTAGAGTTCCGTTGCTAATCATTAAAGCAAAAGCTGCAAGTGATGCTTGAATTAATAATGGATGTTTCAGTAAAGGTAAAAAATCATTAAAATTAAATTTGCCACGTTCTGTCGTAACATATGATTCTTTAATAAATATTGTAATAAGTAAAGCAGTGATTAAAAACAAAACTGCGACTAAAATAAAAACATTAGTTATTGAAGATCTTGCTGCCATTGCACCACCAATCGCTGGACCAGCAATTGCGGCGATTCCTATTCCTGCTCCAGTGTATGCCATCGTTTTACCACGAGATTCAATTTTAGAGTTATCGCCAACATAAGCAAAAGCTGCAGGAATTAAAACACCACCAGCTAATCCATGAAAGAATCGAGCGATAAATAATTGCCAACCTGTTTGAGCTAGAGGATAAAGAAATAATATCCCACTTACTAAAAGCATACCTGTTAATAACATCTTTTTACGACCAAATTTGTCAATCCAATGGCCACCTAAAATATTACCAATCATATTCGTTAATGAATAAACGGCAACAATAGCACCCGTTAACGCATAAGAAGCACCTAACTCTTGTGAGTAAGGTGTAATAATAGGTAATTGGATAAAAGTATCTAGAAATGCCACAACAATGACAAGATAAAGCATCCGAGTCATGAAAATCCCTTCTTTCTCTAAAATCTATTATACATAAAAAATTTCAAGGTGCCTAATGGAATGTCACATAAGTCACGAGAAGTAGTGATAATTAAGTGAACAAATTAAAAGTAAAATTATCTGAATTATATAATTCTTGCAACAATTTACAAATATAGTATAATAAATGAATCTATAACCGGAGATTCGGTTGATTTATAAGGGGGATTATTAAATGAGAAAATGGTTACAATTATTTGTCATTACTATAATAAGTATTCTTGTATTAGGAGCGTGTAGTGATGATACAAGTGGTAACGATGACACAGAAGAAACAGCTAAAGATGGAAGTGAATCATATGTAATAGGTGTAACTCAACTTTTAGAGCACCCTTCATTAGATAATGCCTATAAAGGTTTTCAAGATGCAATTGAAGAAGCAGGTCTTGATGTAGAATATGATTACCAAAATGCTCAAAATGATCAAAATAACGTAAAGTCGATAGCAGATAACTTTGTAGCAGATGATGTTGATTTGATTTTTGCAAACTCTACGCCAAGTGCTTTAGGTGCATTAAATGCTACAAGTGATATTCCGATTCTATTTACATCAGTTACAGATGCAGTAGATGCTGGTCTTGTATCATCACTGGAAGGTCATGATAGTAATATATCAGGTGTACTTGATTTGCATCCTGATGCGATTACTAAGACTGTAGAATTTATTGATAATTATTTTGAAGATGCAAAAGTAGGACTAATCTATAATGCTGGTGAAGCTAACTCAGTTACACAAATTAAAGCGGATGAAGAAGCAATGGAAGGAACTAGTCTAACTTCTTCAGAACGAACAGTTGCAAACTCATCAGAAGTTCAACAAGCTGCATCAACATTAGCAGGAGATGTTGATGTTATGTATATAGTTACAGATAATACAGTTGTATCAGCTCTTGATAGCGTTGTTGAAGTTGCGAACTCACAAGGCATTCCGCTTATTGTAGGTGAACCTGATTCTCTACAAAAAGGTGGTTTTGCAACATATGGTATTGATTATTATACAATTGGAAAACGTACTGGTGAGATGGCAGTTGAAGTATTAACAGGTGAAACAGAAATTGAAAAGCTTGATGTAGAATATCCACCTGAAATACAATTATTTATTAATAAAGAAGCAGCTGAAGCTCAAAATGTTCAATGGAATAAAGCTTGGGATGATGAAGCTGAATTTGTTGAAGCAGAATAAGGTTTATTTGAAGCTCAAACTTTCTAAATAGGAGAATATTTAGTAAACTATTAAGGAGGCAGATGATTTCTGCTTCCTTATTTACATTTAAAAATGACATTTTAAAATAGACAATAATTTGAAATAGAGAAGCAAAACAAGGAGGACATTATGTTTTTATCATTATCTGGAGCTGTTGAATCAGGTGTTATTTATGCAATTATGGCATTGGGTGTGTACTTATCTTTTAGAATTTTAGATTTTCCTGTCTTAACAGTTGATGGGAGTTTTGTAACAGGAGCTGCCGTTGCTACCATCTCAATTATCAATGGTGTGCCGCCTGTCCTCGCAACGATTATTGGCGCACTAGCAGGATTTATAGCAGGATGTATTACGGGGATCTTACATACTAAAGGAAAAATTAATCCATTACTATCAGGTATTCTCATGATGATTGCTTTATATTCAATTAATTTACGTATTATGGGCAGACCACAATTATCTTTATTAAATGAAACAACAATTAAAGATCAGCTAACAAATTTATGGGAGTTAACAGGAATTGATCCATTAATCAATGGTCTATTAAGTTCAATAGGGGTGGAGCGTTTTCCTAATACTTGGGCACTAGTTATTATTATGTTAATTGTGACACTTGTGATTAAATTTATGGTTGATTATTATTTAAAAACAGAAATAGGTCTTGCATTAAGAGCGACAGGAAATAACCAAAAAATGATTCGCAGCTTTTCTGCTAATACAGATATATTAATTATTATGGGAATTGGTTTATCTAATGGTTTGGTTGCTTTATCGGGTGCTTTACTCGCTCAACATGGTGGATTTGCTGATGTGGGTATGGGAATTGGAATGATCATCATTGGTTTAGCTTCTGTAATTATTGGAGAAGCGCTCTTTGGTGTTAAAACGATTGCTCGAGCGACACTGGCAGTTATTGGTGGAGCAATTGTTTATCGTATTGTTGTAACCCTCGCATTAAGATTTGAATTTTTAGATACAGGCGATATGAAATTAATTACAGCTTTACTCGTTATTGTAGCTCTTATTACGCCTAAAATAATGCAAAACCATCGTGAAAAGAAACGTAGAAAAGAAAAACGAGCATTACTTGAAAGTGAGGGTGCTTAAATGTTGAATTTAAAACATATTTCAATGACATTTAACGAAGGCACTTTAGATGAAAAACGTGCATTAAAATCAATTAATTTGAATTTAAAACAAGG
>Ga0079226_10003473_pt1 | contig 12087 bp, 10 predicted proteins | sample Poulit2014_FD_76345 | JGI IMG/M metagenome (GOLD analysis project Ga0079226, IMG submission 76345) | Agricultural soil microbial communities from Georgia to study Nitrogen management - Poultry litter 2014 | ecosystem: Environmental > Terrestrial > Soil > Agricultural land | place: USA: Georgia... | reverse complement strand
TTCACGTAGTCGATGATTGCTTCTTTATTGCCGCCGATTTTCGCTTCTCTTTTATCGTCTGCTTCCATTTTTGCCTTTGCGCCTTCAAGCACTTCTTCTGCTCTATCGCGAGGGATGACGACTACTCCATCGGCATCGCCGACGATGATATCGCCAGGATTCACAGGCGCTCCGCCGCATGAAATCGGCACGTTTGTATCTCCAGGTCCCGTTTTTCCTCCAGATGATACGGTCGAACCTTTTGAAAATACTGGGAAGTTGAGCGCTTTAATGTCAATGATGTCTCGAATGACTCCATCGACAACGAGACCGCCAAGCTCCATCGTTTGCATCATGCCAACGACGAAGTCCCCGGCAATTGCCCGGTATGTATCTCCTTTTACATCGACGACGAGGACGTCTCCAGGCTTTGCTTCTTTCAACGATTTTAAGAGCATGAGGTTATCGCCGACTGGAAGCTTCACTGTATACGCTTGTCCAGCGATTTTGTACTCTTCTTTCAATGGTTTGATTGTTGAACTGATATTGTTCATTCCTTTTAAAACATCGGAAATAGCCGTTGTCGGCACTTTTTTCAATTGTTCTATAACAGAATCCATATGCACAGCCCCTTCATGTAGATTTAAATCTATTATAAATCGGATAATAGGCTGAATGCAATAGTTATCATCCATTTGTTATAATACAGATTCGCAATTGTTATAGGCTGATAGGGAATTTGAATGAGAAGTTACATTTTCGGCAGTGAGGAAGGATTTTTCACCGAGAGTGCGAATATTCGGCGAACGAGAGCGCATTTTCACGATAAAGCAGCATCTTTTTAAGCGAAGCGAGTATCATTCTGTTCGCAAAGTTCACGACCATTCGTTATGTCTTTGCATGTTTTCGCTTCACGCAAAAATAAAAAACATGCCACCCTCAGGCAGCATGCTCGTCTTTTCGATCATTTACTTTTTTCCATTTCATATACTTGGTTAACGTCCTTATCGCCGCGTCCGGAAAGATTGACGACAATGACGTCATCTTCCTGCAATTCTTTCGCCAATTTCATTGCCTGGGCAATTGCATGGGAACTTTCAAGCGCCGGAATGATCCCTTCCACTTTTGATAGCTCTTTGAAAGCATCTAAAGCTTCGTCCCCTGAAACCGTGACGTATTCCGCCCGTCCGGTCGCATCGAAATGGCTATGTTCGGGTCCGACGCCTGGATAGTCAAGCCCAGCTGCAATCGAGTAAGTCGGAGCCGGTTCTCCGTCTTCCCCAAGCAATGTCAAACATTTGAATCCATGGATGACTGCCGGGACTCCTTTTGCAATAGTCGCTGCTTCCGCTGGCTCGACACCGATCAAACGGACACCTGCTTCATTGACATAGTGGGCGAATGCCCCGATAGCATTGCTGCCTCCGCCGACACAAGCGACTACGGCAGTCGGAAGCTTTCCTTCTTTCTCCATAATTTGCTTTTTCGACTCTTCGCTGATGATAGATTGGAAATGTTTCACCATCGTCGGATAAGGATGCGGGCCTACAGCAGAGCCGAGCAAATAGAAGGTAGTTTCATAGTTTTCGACCAAATCGGCGAGCGCAGCATCGACCGCTTCTTTTAACCGGCCTTGTCCCGCTTCCACAGGCACCACTTCCGCTCCTAACAATTCCATCCGGAATACGTTCAGCGCCTGTCTTTCTATGTCAAGTTTTCCCATATAAATCGTGCATGGAATATTGAACATTGCGCATGCAGTCGCTGTTGCGACCCCGTGCTGTCCGGCACCAGTTTCTGCGATGATGCGGTTAGCGCCCATTCGTTTTGCCAACAGGATTTGTCCAATGGCATTATTGATCTTATGCGCGCCAGTATGGTTCAGGTCTTCGCGTTTCAAGTATATTTTGGCGCCGCCGAGTTTTTCAGTCAGATTTTGGGCGAATGTAAGCGGGTTTTCCCTGCCGACATATTCTTTCAAATAATACCGGAAATCTTCCTGGAAATCACGGTCATCTTTGTATGTTTCAAAAGCTTCTGCCAGCCTGTCCATCACCGCTTGCAAATCTTCTGGGACATAGCTGCCGCCAAATTCACCAAAAAGCCCTTTGTCAACTTTTTCTACCATCTCGCATCCACTCCTTTTAAACATAGATTATATCCGAAAAATAGGGGAAAGGCTATAGGGAGAAAGAAAAAGTTTATCAAACTTTAAAAAGTGAATCAACTTATTCATTTCACTCATTTGTCAAGTTGAAAACTTCCAATAATTTAAAAAAGAGACCTAGTATAATCGCTACAACTGTCGCCAATCCCATGCCTGTCAAAGCGACTTCACCGATATTGATGGATGCGCCGCTAATTCCGATGACAAGGACGACACAAGTCAAAATTAGATTTTGCGATTTAGAGTAATCCACTTTCGCTTCCACGAGCATCCGAATCCCGCTAGCAGCAATGATTCCGAATAATAATAACGATATTCCGCCCATTACCGGAGCAGGAATCGATTGGATAAGCGCTGCAAGCTTGCCGATAAAGGATAGAATGATGGCCATCAATGCTGCTATTCCAATGACCCAAGTCGAGTAGACACGCGTGATGGCGAGAACGCCGATGTTTTCGCCATAGGTGGTGTTCGGTGTAGAGCCGAAGAAGCTGGAAATGATGGTCGAAATACCATTTCCCATGAACGAGCGGTCGAGACCAGGATCCTTCATCAAATCTTTTCCGACGATATTGCTTGTCACAAATAAGTGTCCGATATGTTCCGGTATCAATACGAGCGCTGCCGGCAAGATGATCAAGATTGCCGACCAATCAAATTTCATCGCATAAAATTGCGGCATCGATAACCATGTCGCTTCTTCAACGAGCCCGAAATCGAGCAAGCCGAAGAAATAAGCGATGATATAACCAGAAATGATACCTAGCAATATCGGAATGATTTTTAAAAATCCGCGCATCGTCACCCAAAAAACAATCGTGATCAGCAGCGTCAAAAGAGCGACCGTAGCCGAGGCGAGATCCATCGTCCAATCATCGCCTGCATCCGCCGGGGCGATCCAACCAGCCATTTCCGCCGCTACAGGGACAAGTTCCAGGCCGATTACGGCAACGATTGCACCCATGGCAGCCGGCGGGAAAATGACGTCGATCCAGGCTGTGCCGGCAAACTTGACGAGAACGCCGACGAGGGTGAGGACAACGCCGACCATCAAAAAGCCGCCAAGCGCATAGCCGAAACCGTCCTCTCCGTTATATTTTCCTAAAACGACCAAGACAGGTGAAATAAATGCGAAACTTGAACCTAAATAAGCAGGGATTTTCCCTTTTGTAATGAATAAATAAAGAATCGTTCCAATTCCGTTCATGAGCAAAATCGTAGCCGGATTCACTCCGAATAAAATCGGGACCAAAACAGTCGAACCGAACATCGCGAACAAATGTTGGATGCCTAGAGGGATGCTTTGCTGCAATGGAGGTCTTTCGTGAACTTGAATTACCTTATGCTTTACCATCGTTTACTCTCCTTTTCTTTATTTTCCTCATCGTGGCAAGCAGGCCAGATTTTGCTTAAACAATAAAAAACACCTTCAACAAGGTGTTTTGTGCATGCTTATCAATCGGCGCGCCAAATGGACACGCGCTCGTTTGCCTTCACCTTGTTAGCCTCACGGGACTAATTTAAAGGAAAATAATTTTTGATTATTAAATTTATTGTTGCATAAAAGCGAAAAATGTCAACAATAAACTACTCGTTTATGTCAGCGACACGAGCTTGCACACTGTCTTTTCCGCTTGAAAATTTGTATAATGAGCATGATGGAGATGATAAAGTGGATACGAACTATATTTTAGAGCAGTTGAGCAATCGGAAACCTGCGATGATGGGCGAGAGGAATTATCGGAAATATGCTATTTTGCTTCCTCTAGTTGAACAAGACAAAGAGCCGCACCTGTTGTTTGAAGTGCGTTCTCTTAAAATGCGGAGCCAGCCAGGAGATATTTGTTTTCCAGGCGGAAGAATCGATGAGAGCGATAAGACAGAAGAACAATGCGCGATTCGGGAAACAACCGAAGAGCTCGGCATCGAGCCGTCCAATATTCATCAGGTGCAGCCGCTCGACTATATCATTGCGAATGATGGAAGGATCATTCATCCATTTGCGGGGAAAATCACGACGTTGGAAACGTTGAAGCTGAATAAAGCAGAAGTTGCCGAAGTGTTTACGGTCCCGCTACGTTATTTTCTCGAAACGGAACCTAAGTTATATAAAGTGAATCTAGAAGTTGTCCCGGAACCGAATTTTCCGTTCGATTTGATTCATAATGGAAAGGATTATGATTGGCGGACGAGACAAATAGATGAATTGTTCTATCTATATGAAGATCGAGTGATATGGGGGCTGACCGCAAAAATAATCAATCATTTCATCGAGTTGATCAAGAGGGGCGAGTAGCAGATGGAAAGTAACAGAAATAGGGTCAAGCTTGAATTTTACACGAAAGAAAATTGCTCTTTATGCGAGGACGCATACGCACTGATCATGATGTTGCAAAACGATTATCCATTCGAAGTGGATGAGCGAGACATTTATACGAACGATGAATGGCTGGAAGAATATCAATTGCTCATTCCTGCTGTGAGAATAAATGATACGTTTTTGACATGCGAACAAATGAGTTTTCAAGCATTGGAAATCGCATTGAAAGAAAATGTCAAAAAGGATTGATATACGCTAGTTCGTATGTTGAATTTTTAAAAACGACAACATACGATGTTTATTTTTTGCACAAAGTGGGACAAAAATTAAGTTAATGGGACATTTTCATCCCAATGTAAGCATCTCATGCGTTTTAAAGGAGCTATAATCGATGAAAGAGTTAATCCAGCTGCAAAAAGTAATGTATCCCGATTTATTGGAAATGATGCAACATAGATATTCAGTTTTATACACCGTTTATCTGTTTCAGCCGATAGGGAGAAGAGGCATCGTCAACCATACAAGTTTTCCGGAAAGGTTCATCCGGAATGAAACGCAATTTCTAGAGAGTCAAGGCTTGGTGGAAATGACGACAAAAGGAATGCTTATTACGGAAGAAGGAAAAAGTATCACCGAACGGCTTCATGGATTCAATCGCGAGATTTCCGGATTGACCGCTTTGGAAGGAGATTTGCAGGCGAAAACGAATGTAGACAAATGCATCATTGTCCCAGGGGATAGCGATGAAGAGGATTTTGTGAAACGGGCGCTAGGAAGAGCTGCCGTTCAATTTTTAAAACGAACAGTGATAAAGGACGTCACGATTGCTGTCACGGGAGGCACGACGATGGCGGCGGTTGCAAATGCGATGGTCCCATTTGATGATATCCGCTGTTTGTTCGTACCTGCCAGGGGCGGGGTCGGGGAAAAGGTGGAATATCAGGCGAACACTATCGTCGCAGAAATGGCGAAAGCCGAAAAGGGCGACTATCGTCTGTTTCATGTTCCCGATCCTTTGAGCGAATCATTGTATCAGTCGATGGTGAAAGAACGGACGATTATGGAAACATTGGATTTGATCAAAAATGCTCGCATCGTCTTGCATGGAATCGGCGGAGCTCTTTCGATGGCCAAAAAAAGAAAAACATCCGCCGAAATCGTCAACAAGTTAAAAGAAGAAGGAGCGGTAACCGAAGCCTTCGGATATTATTTCGATCAAGCAGGGAATATCGTCCATAAAGCAAGGACGATCGGCATCCAGCTGGAGGATTTGGAGACGGCCGAACATGTCATTGCGGTTGCTGGAGGAACTTCGAAAGCCCAAGCGATCGCCTCTTTCATGAGGCAAGGGAAAAGCGATGTGCTCATCACGGATGAAGGTGCAGCAAAGGAAATCATTGAGAAACATTTGCTTTAAATAAGAGAACAAGAAACAAGGAGGAAAACAAAATGACTGTAAAAATTGGAATCAATGGGTTTGGCCGAATTGGGAGAAACATGTTTAGGCAAGCGTTGGAGATCGATGCTGTCGAGATAGTTGCCATCAATGATTTGACAGATGCCGATATGCTGGCGCATTTGCTCAAATACGATTCTGTCCATGGAAAACTGGATAGAGAGGTGAAAACAGATGGCGATGACATCGTAGTCGACGGCAAAAAAATTCCTGTCTCTTCTGAGCATGATCCGGCAAATATCCAATGGAAGGAACATGGCGTCGAAGTGGTTCTGGAGTCGACAGGCAGATTCACCAATCGCAAAGAAGCGAGCAAACATATCGAAGCTGGAGCGAAAAAAGTGATCATTTCCGCACCTGCAAGCGATGTCGATCTTACCGTCGTCATGGGAGTGAATGAGGGTTTATACGACCCTGAAAATCATCATGTCATTTCCAATGCTTCGTGCACGACGAACTGTTTAGCGCCATTTGCAAAAGTGCTGCATGAAAAATTCGGCATCAAACGCGGATTGATGACGACGGTCCATGCGTATACGAATGACCAGCAAATTTTGGATTTGCCGCATAAAGATTACCGCCGATCCCGTGCAGCCGCAGCAAATATCATTCCGACATCGACCGGCGCAGCGAAAGCGGTCGGAACAGTGCTTCCTGAACTGGACGGGAAATTGAACGGCATGGCGGTTCGCGTTCCGGTTCCTAACGGTTCTGTCGTGGACTTGGTTGCGGAGCTTAAAGAAAATGTGACGGCTGAACAAATCAATGACGCATTCAAAGAGGCGGCTCGAGGGGATTTGAAAGGCATTCTCGACTATTCGGAAGAGCCGCTCGTATCGACGGACATTATCGGAAGCACGCATTCCTCTATTATCGACGGGCTGTCGACGATGGTGCTGGAGGACTCATTGGTGAAAGTCGTTTCTTGGTATGACAATGAAATGGGGTATTCTGCACGGTGCATTGATTTGACGATATTTTTAAAAGAAAAAGGAATGTGAGACTGTAAACGGGGGCATGAATCTCCCCGTTTTTTTATGGCATATTCGCCAAAAAATGTCAATTTCTACCGAATCTTTGGTGTTTTTCTATGTAATTTTTGAAGTCTGACGTATAATGTAAAAGGATACGAAACTATGGGAATATGTTGAAGGGGTTTTTGGGATATGAACAAAAAGACATTGAAAGATATGGCGGTCAATGGAAAAAGAGTATTTTGTCGGGTAGATTTCAATGTTCCGATGCAAGATGGCAAGGTTACGGATGATACGCGCATCCGAGCTGTGCTTCCGACAATCACCTATTTATTGGACAATGGCGCAAAAGTGATTTTGGCGTCTCATTTAGGAAGGCCAAAAGGAAAAGCGGCCGAGGAACTTCGTCTTGATCCTGTGGCGGAAAGGCTAGGCGAGCTCATCGGGAAACATGTCGAAAAGACGGACGAAGTATACGGCGAAAAAGTCGATCAAGCAATTTCCTCCATGGAGAATGGGGATGTTTTGCTTTTAGAAAATGTCCGCTTTGAAATTGGGGAAGAAAAAAATGACCCGGAACTTGTCCAAGCATTTGCAAAAATGGCCGATATTTACATAAATGATGCTTTTGGAACGTCGCATCGCAGACATGCTTCTACAGCTGGTGTAGCGGAGTTGCTGCCATCAGCGGCAGGCTTTTTGCTCGAGCAAGAAATTGAGTCGTTAGGCAAAGCGTTGGAAAATCCAGATCGTCCTTTTACGGCGATCATCGGCGGATCGAAAGTGAAGGACAAAATAAATGTGATCGATAATTTGTTAGATAAAGTAGATTATTTATTGATCGGCGGAGGACTCGCTTGCACATTTTTAAAAGCGAAAGGCTATGAAATTGGCAATTCGCTTCTCGAAGAAGATAAAATTTCTCTAGCGCAACAATTCATGAATAAAGCAGAAGAAAATGGAGTTCATTTTTATATTCAAGAAGATGCAGTCGTTGCCGATAAATTCGATAAGGATGCGAACAGCAAAGTTGTCGCAGCGGACGAAATACCGGAAGGGTGGATGTGCCTCGATATCGGACCGAAAACGGCAGTTAAGTATCGGGAAGCGATTTCGGCTTCGAAGTTGATCGTTTGGAATGGTCCGATGGGAGTATTTGAAATGGAACCGTTCAGCAATGGGACGAAAGCTGTTGCACAAAGCTTAGCGGATACAGACGGCTACACGGTCATCGGCGGTGGCGATTCAGCGGCCGCAATCGAAAAATTCGGGCTTGCGGACAAAATGGATCATGTGTCAACAGGCGGCGGTGCTTCTTTGCAATTTATGGAAGGAAGGGAACTCCCGGGAATCAGTGCGCTAGACGATAAAAAATGAATTGGGTGAAGGAGTGAAAAGAATGCGGAAAAAAGTGATTGCAGGAAATTGGAAGATGCATAAAACGAAACGAGATGCCGAACAGTTCATCGAAGAAATATCAGACCTTCAGCTGAATGGAAAGACGGAGGCAATCGTGTGCGCCCCTTTTGTCCATTTAGCGGCTTTAGTGGAAAAAACGAAAGGCTCCGCCGTGAAAATCGCTGCACAAACGATGCATTTTGAATCGGAAGGAGCTTTTACCGGAGAAATTAGCCCGGCGATGCTGAAAGATATCGGAGTGACTCATGTTATCATCGGCCATTCGGAACGCCGTGCATATTTTAATGAAACGAATGAAACAGTAAACAAAAAGACAATCGCCGCATTTGAAAACGGCTTGATTCCAATCATCTGTGTCGGCGAGTCATTAAAGCAGCGCGAGGCGAATGAAACGCTATCTCATATTGAAAAACAAGTGAATGTGGCACTTTCCGGTTTGGATGAGAAGCAAGCGCAAAAAGCAATCATTGCATACGAACCGATTTGGGCGATAGGAACAGGGAAAACAGCTTCGAACGAAGATGCAAATGATGTGTGCGTCCATATCCGAAATGTTATCGGAAAGAAATTTACAAAACAGACGGCAGAGAAAACCACAATCCAATACGGCGGGAGCGTCAAGCCTGGCAACATCGATGAACTGCTTTCGATGAGCGATATCGATGGCGCTTTAGTCGGGGGAGCGAGCCTTGATGCCGAATCTTATAAACAATTAGTGGAAGCAGGGAAGAATGCGTCATGGCAAATTTAGCAGCACTGATTATTTTAGACGGATTCGGGTGTCGGGATGAAGAGCAAGGAAATGCAGTCGCTCAAGCGAACAAGCCGAATTTTGATCGCTACTGGAACAGTTTCCCTCATAACGAGCTCCATGTGAGCGGCTTATCGGTAGGGCTTCCGGATGGGCAAATGGGAAATTCGGAAGTGGGACATTTAAATATCGGTGCCGGCCGAATCGTATTTCAAAGTTTGACGAGAATCAATAATGCGATTGCGTCCGGCGAATTTTATAAAAATGAAACATTTTTGGAAGCGATTCAGCAAGTGAAAAGCAAAAACAGCGCTCTTCATCTGTTCGGGCTATTGTCCGATGGCGGGGTCCATAGCCATATCGACCACTTATTTGCGCTTTTGGAATTGGCCAAACAAAAAGAAGTGGATAACGTGTATGTCCACGCATTTTTGGACGGACGCGATGTCGGGCCGCAGACGGCGTTGGAATACATAGAGCAGACGGAGAGCAAGATGAAAGAAATCGGTGTCGGTAAACTTGCCACCATTTCGGGACGATATTACGCGATGGACCGCGATAAGCGATGGCAAAGAGTGAAGTTGGCCTATGATGCGATAAAAGACGGAAAAGGGCCGCGATTCAACAGTGCAGAAGCAGTTGTCCACGAATCATATGAAAATGAAGTTTACGATGAGTTTGTGCTGCCGTCTGTTATAATGAATGAACAGAAAGAAGCGGTCGGGCCGATTCAAGACGATGATGCCATCATCTTTTTCAATTTCAGGCCGGACCGAGCGATTCAATTATCGCAAAGCTTTGCGAGTGATGATTTTAGCGAATTCGACCGCGGCGAACGGAAACTGGAAAACCTCTCATTCGTGCAAATGACGAACTATAGTGACACAATCAAAGCTCCGGTCGCATTTGGCACGATTGATTTGACGAATACGCTCGGGGAAGTCCTTTCTGATAATGGCAAGAAGCAGTTGCGAATCGCAGAAACGGAAAAATACCCACATGTCACTTATTTCATGAGCGGCGGACGAGAGGAAGAGTTTGCGGGCGAAAAACGAATTTTAATTGATTCGCCAAAAGTAGCAACCTATGATTTGCAGCCGGAGATGAGCGCCTATGAAGTGACAGAGTCGTTGCTGGAAGAGTTGGAGAAGGACGAACTGAATGCAATCATCTTGAATTTTGCCAATCCGGACATGGTCGGTCATTCCGGGAAGCTCGAACCGACAATCAAAGCGATTGAAGCGGTCGATGAATGTTTGGGAAAAGTGATCGATAAGATTTTGGAGCTTGGCGGAGAGGCAATCATCACGGCCGACCATGGCAATTCCGATGAAGTGGTGACGCCGGATGGGAAGCCGATGACTGCGCATACGACCAATCCAGTCCCCGTCATCATTACGAAAGAGGGGATTCAAGTCCGCGATGGCGGAATTTTAGCTGATTTGGCGCCGACGCTGTTAGATTTGCTCGGCATCAAGCAGCCGCAAGAAATGACAGGAAAAACGTTGATTGTCGATTGAATTTCAACGATATAAGGATGAAGGAGAGATAATTATGCCGTATATTACAGATGTGTATGCTCGTGAAGTATTGGATTCACGGGGAAATCCGACCGTGGAAGTGGAAATCATGACAGAATCGGGTGCTTTCGGCACTGCTTTAGTACCAAGCGGAGCATCGACAGGAGAATATGAAGCTGTCGAACTGAGGGATGGAGAGAAGGACCGCTATTTGGGCAAAGGCGTTTTGAAAGCTGTTGCAAATGTCAATGAAAAAGTTGCGCCGGAGCTTCTCGGAATCCCTGTCACACGGCAAAATATCATCGATGCAGTGATGATTGAGCTTGACGACACCGAAAACAAAGGAAACCTAGGTGCAAACGCGATTTTAGGCGTATCGATCGCAGCAGCGAGAACGGCAGCGAATTATTTGGAGTTGCCGCTCTACAATTATTTGGGCGGATTCAACGCAAATGAACTGCCGGTGCCGATGATGAACATTTTAAATGGCGGCGAACATGCAGACAATAACGTCGATATCCAAGAATTCATGATCATGCCAGTGGCTGCAGCTTCTTTTAAAGAATCCGTGCAAATCGGTGCAGAAGTTTTTCATGCGCTTAAAAAAGTGTTGCAAGATAAAGGGCTGAATACCGCAGTCGGAGATGAAGGCGGCTTTGCACCGAATTTATCTTCGAACGAAGAAGCGCTCGAGACGATTGCGGAAGCGATTGAAGCAGCGGGCTATAAAGTCGGGGAAGAAGTCCAGCTGGCGATGGATGTCGCCTCTTCCGAGTTTTACGAAGATGGCAAATACAACTTGAAAGGCGAAGGCGTCGTACGGACTTCCGAAGAAATGGTCGATTGGTATGAACAATTGATTGAAAAGTATCCAATCATATCGATTGAAGATGGGTTGGACGAAAATGATTGGAAAGGACATAAGCTGCTGACGGAGCGAATCGGCGACAAAGTGCAATTGGTCGGAGACGATTTGTTCGTGACAAACACAGAAAAATTGGCGCAAGGAATCGAACAAGGCGTCGGCAACTCCATTTTGATCAAAGTGAACCAAATCGGGACATTGACCGAAACATTTGAAGCGATTGAAATGGCAAAACGAGCAGGATATACAGCCGTCATTTCCCACCGTTCAGGGGAAACGGAAGACGCAACTATCGCAGATATCGCGGTGGCGACAAATGCGGGCCAAATCAAAACAGGCGCACCTTCCCGGACGGACCGCGTGGCAAAATACAACCAGCTAATCCGCATCGAAGACAGGCTCGATGGCATCGGCGAATACGCTGGCTGGAGCGCATTTTATAATTTGAAACGATAAAAAGGTTGAAAATCATCAGCATCCATCATAGATGCTGGTGATTTTTTTAACGGAGAATGCTTGAAATCCTAGTTCCATTTCTGCGATTTTTGCACACACTCCGTGATTAAATTCCGTTCTTCGTGATTAAATCGTAAATTAGCTGATTAAATTGCAATTTGGCTGATGAAACCGCTATTC
>Ga0079226_10003472_pt1 | contig 12087 bp, 8 predicted proteins | sample Poulit2014_FD_76345 | JGI IMG/M metagenome (GOLD analysis project Ga0079226, IMG submission 76345) | Agricultural soil microbial communities from Georgia to study Nitrogen management - Poultry litter 2014 | ecosystem: Environmental > Terrestrial > Soil > Agricultural land | place: USA: Georgia... | reverse complement strand
CTTTTTTTGGTTGACCATACAGTCAGTAATATCGAGGCTATCGACATGCAGTTGACGATGCTGAAAGGGAAGATTCATCGCGCGACCGTCACCCGCGTGGAACGCGACTATGAAGGCTCATGCGCCATTGACGAGGATCTGCTTGATGCGGCAGGAATTCTCGAGCATGAACAGATACATATATACAACGTGACCAGCGGCGAACGCTTCGTAACCTACGCCATTCGCGGCCAGCGCGGAAGCGGCATGATTTCGGTCAACGGCGCAGCAGCGCACCGGGCCAGCGAAGGCGATCTGGTCATCATCGCCGCCTATGTGCGGCTCGACCAGGCGGAAGCGCGCGAGCATGTCCCCAGCCTGGTGTATCCCGACGCCAGCAACCGGATAAAGCGCACGGCAGGGCGCGTTCCCATCCAGGCCGCCTGAATCGCCACCAATTGTTGTTTTTAGGCAACAATCTTCATGACCAACCAGTCATCCGCCACCACGCTTAAAGAAAATTTCATCTGCCAGGACGGCAGCTGGACACTGGACTTTTCCGCGCTGCAGATGACGGCACAGCAGCTGGAGGCTCTCGGCCAGCTGCCGCAGCAGCACGGTTTGCCGGCCGCCATCAGGCGCCTGTTTTCCGGTCAGGTTGTCAATCCTTCCGAAAACCGGGCGGCCCTGCATGCGCTGCTGCGGGCATCCGGGCCGCAGCCGGGCATTGACCGCTCCATCTGTCTGGAAGTACAGGATCAGCGCCATCGATTTTTACAGCTGGCCGATCAGCTTTACAGCGGCCGGACGCCGCTGCGGGACCTGATCCATGTTGGCATTGGCGGCTCGCTGCTGGGCCCCAGGCTGGTGGCCGATGCGCTGGACGAGGGCGAAAGCGCTGTTCGGGTGCACTGGCTGTCAACCCTGGACGGACGGCGCCTTGAACGACTTTTGCGTCAGCTTGATCCGGCCACTACCGGCATGCTGGCGGCATCCCGCTCCTTTGGCACTGAAGAAACCCTGGAGCTGGCCCGGGCCGTGCGCGACTGGCTGGGGGCTGACTGGGCCAGGCGCAGCTGGGCGGCTACCGCCAGCCATGCCCGGGCACGAAGCTTCGGATTTAAGGATGAGCATGTTCTCGGCTTTCCGGAAACGGTGGGCGGACGGTTTTCGCTGTGGTCGTCAACCGGCACCAGCAGCGCGGCGCTGATTGGGCCCAAACGATTTGAAGAACTGCTGGCCGGTGCCGGGCAGGCCGATGCGGCCTTCAGCCAGGGCTCTGTGCATACCTCCATGGCGGTTGTTCTGGCCCTGCTGTTGCATCACTTGCGCCGTGGCCTGAACCTGCCCACGCTGGGGGTCATAAGCTATGCGCCGCGCCTTGCGCTGCTGGCGGACCATGCCCAGCAGCTGATCATGGAAAGCCTGGGCAAGCGCATTGATCTTGACGGCCGCCTGGTTGACAAACCAACCGCGCCGCTGGTGTTTGGCGGTTGCGGAACCGACCTTCAGCATTCCATCTTTCAGGCACTGCACCAGGGCAGCGACAGCCATCCACTGCTGCTGGTTGGATCACGCATCGACAATCACGGCCACCCCGACTGGCACCGCCGGCAGCTGGCGCACCTGTATGCCCAGGCGGAATGCCTTGTGAAGGGTAAAAGCTCGGGCAGCAGCCATCAGCGCATGCCGGGCAACCGGCCGGTCATGACCCTGCTGACCGAGCGTGTGAATGCCCATGCCCTGGGACAGCTTCTGGCCACTCTTGAGCACGCTGTTTACGCTCTGGCGGTGCTGTGGAATATCAACCCCTTTGACCAGTGGGGCGTTGAGGAAGGCAAGCGTCTGGCCGCAGAAATCCGCCAGCGGCCTGAGCGCTAGTTCAGCAAGCCGTTTCAGTCTCCACCCTGGTCGCGGCGATTGATGCTTGAAATCGGAATGGTGATGATGGGCAGGCCGATGGCATCGGTGCGGGTGCGCGCCTGGAGCACATCGCCCCGCCGCTCGCTGCCCGATTGTCCAATGAAGTAGTACATTTCAGCCACGCCGTGAAACTGCTCCAGCGAAATGAGATTGATTTGCGCCGTTTCATTGAAGCCGGGCATGAAACCCAGCGGAATGTGGAACCCCTTGGTGCCAAAGTCGGTCCCCAGGGCGGTGTAGAACACGTTGAGCGTCAGTTCGGCATCGTCGGCGCTGTCTGCAATCTGCATGCTGAAGCGCCGCTGCAGTTCCACCGCCAGGCGCTGGTCGGCGTAATCCCTGAGATCGGATTCAGCCAGAAAATGGCTGGTCAGAAAAACGCTTTTTCCCGCATGGGGCAAAAAATCGGCTTCGGGAAGATGGCGGGCCAGATCGTCAATGCTGTGACTGACCAGCATCTGGGCCGTGGCGCCGGTCAGGGAGTCCTGAATCTGGCGGCTGCCGCAGGCGCTCAGCAGCAGGGCCAGCAGACAGGCGACAAGCAGGAGTTTGATTGTTTTCAGCATGTTGGGGCTACCGTGGTCGAAATTTGAGTCGATGCGATTGGGGGTGGAGGGGATGGAGGACGTGGAAAAGAATAGCAGGACTTGCTTGCGGACATGGGATAGACCATCGACAATTCCGCAATCATTTTGTTCTGGAAATGGCCAGCCGCATGAGCATTGCACGCAACAGTTTCAGCCTTGGAAATGAAGTCAGGCGCACGGCGCTGCTGGCGGGGCCGCTGATTGTCGAGCAGGTCACCAGCTACGGCACCAGCGTGGTCAACACCGTCATGGCGGGCCGTCTGGGGTCGCTGGAGCTGGGCGCCGTGGCGGTTGGCTCGTCCATTTTTGGAGCCGGCCTGATGTTTACCGCCGGCACCATGATGGCCGTGTCGGCAACCGTGTCCCAGCTGGTCGGTGCCGGGCACAAACACAGGGTGGGTGAGCAGACCCGCCAGTCGCTGTGGCTGGCGGCCATGATTTCCGCCCTGCTGTGGTTTCTCATCCGTCAGGGAGATCTGGTGATGGGCATGATCGGGGTCTCGCCCAAAGTGGCGGCGGTGGCCACCGGTTATCTGCGCGCAATCAGCTGGGGCATTCCGGCATTGACAGGGTTGTTTGTGCTGCGGTTTTTTTCCGAGGGCATTGGATACACGCGGCCGACCATGTATATCGGCCTGTTTGGAATTGCCCTCAACATTCCGCTCAATTACGTCTGCATGTTCGGCAAGCTCGGTCTGCCGCAGCTGGGTGCGGTGGGCTGTGGTTGGGCCACGGCCATTGTGTTCTGGCTGCAGCTGCTGGCCCTGACAGGCTGGATAGGCTGGCGCGGGCACTACCGGCCGTTTGCCCTGTTTGGGCGTTTCAGCGCGCCCAACTGGCGTGCAATTCGGGACCTGGCCCGGCTGGGTGTGCCCATAGGGGTGACCATTTTTTTGGAAGGCAGCCTGTTTGTTGGCAGCGCGCTGCTGATAGGCACCCTGGGTTCCGTGCCGGTGGCCGCCCACCAGGTGGCCGTCAATTTTGCCGGGCTCATGTTCATGGTGCCGCTGGGAATTTCAGGGGCAATCACCGTGCGCGTGGGCCACGCTGCCGGTCGGGGCGATGGTCCGGGCGTGTTTTGTGCCGGCATCACGGGCATTGGCCTGGCGCTGTCTTTCGGAGTGTTTTCACTGACCGCCATGCTGCTGTTTCCAAAGCTGATCGTCGGCTTTTACACCAGCGACCCCGAAGTGTCCCGTCTGGCGGTCAGGCTGCTGTTCCTGGCGGCCGTTTTTCAGCTGGCCGACTGTATCCAGGTGTCGTCTGCAGGCGCGCTGCGCGGGCTCAAGGATACCCGCATGCCCATGCTTTACTGTCTGCTGGCCTATTGGGCGGTGGGCATGTCGCTGGGCTGGTGGCTGACTTTTGTGCGCGGCTGGGGGCCGGCCGGCATGTGGTGCGGAATTATTGCCGGGCTCAGCGTTGCAGCGTTGCTTTTGAGCAGCCGCTTTTTGCGCACGGCCGGTGGTTTTCGTCAGCTTTCACGGGCTTCGGCAACGGGGTGACCTATGGCCTATTTTCAACCCGCCGAGAAGGCCGGTAGAATGGCGGGTTTGTGAGGACGGAAGGGAGAACGAAATGAGCGCCAACAAGAGACCGAATATTCTGATCCGGATATGGCTGGGGTTCTGGCGCGGCCTGACGGCGTTTCGCATGGCCGTCTTCAACGTCATATTCCTGATTGTGGTGGTCTGGCTGCTCAGCGTCATGTTGTCATCGTCCGATGATGTCGTCATCAGGGACAAGACAACGCTGGTCGTGGCGCCGCAGGGCGTGATTGTCGAGGAGTTTACGGGGTCACCGGCCGAGCGGGCCTTCAGGCAGGCTTTTGGTAAAACACAGGAAGAGACCCGGCTGCGGGATGTGCTGACCGCTCTGAATTCCGCAGCGGATGATGAGCGCATCGTTCAGGTGTTGATCAAGACAGATGGTTTGCTGGGCCTGGCGCCGGGCATGCAAACCGAGCTGGCGTCTGCATTCGAGGCGTTCCGCAAGTCGGGCAAAACAGTTATTGCCTATGGCGGCAACATGCTGCAGGCCCAGTACATGCTGGCCTCCATGGCCGATGAAATCTGGCTTGAGCGCAGCGGCATGCTGCTGCTGGAAGGCTATGGAAGTTTCAGACAGTATTTTGCCGAGGGGCTGGACAAGCTCAAGGTCGACGTCAATCTGTTTCGCGTTGGTCACTACAAGTCGGCCATGGAACCGTTCATTCGCGACGACATGTCCGACGAAGACCGTGAGGCAACCCGGACCTGGCTGGGCGATCTGTGGCAGGCCTGGCTGGACCAGGTGGCCATGCATCGCGGCATGCCGGTGGAAGTGCTGGCCGGGCTGACCGAAAGCTATTCGTCGGCTATTGAAGCGGCTGACGGTGATTTTGGCGCCATGGCGCTTGAGCATGGCCTGGTCGACAAGCTGGTTACGCGCCAGCAGCTGCGCACCGAGCTGGCGCGGCGCGGCGCACCGGCCCAGAAAAAGCATTTCCGCCAGATCGGCTTTGAATCATACGCGCGCCTTCAGCGCCACTGGAAACCCGGAACCGACCGCGTGGGCGTTATTGTCGCCAGCGGCGCGATTACCGAAGGCGATCAGCCATCGGGTTACATAGGCTCGGAATCCATGGAGCGCTTGATTCAGCAGGCGGTGCGCGACGAGCGCGTCAAGGCGGTGGTGCTGCGCATTGATTCGGGCGGCGGCAGCGCATTTGCGTCCGAGCTGATCCGCAATGAGCTGGCCACGCTCAGGGATGCCGGCAAACCGCTGGTGGTCAGCATGGGCAACGTGGCGGCGTCCGGCGGCTACTGGATTGCCATGGGCGCCGATGAAGTGTGGGCCTATCCGACCACGCTCACCGGCTCAATCGGAATCTTTGGCTTTGTGCCCACTTTTCAGGACACCCTGTCGGCAATCGGTGTTCACGCCGACGGTGTTGGGACAACGCCGCTGTCGGGCAACCTGCGGCTGGACCGCAAGCTGGGCCCGGAAGCAGCCGATTTGCTGCAAAGCACCATTGAGCACGGCTATGATGAGTTCATCTCTTTGGTGGCCGAGCACCGCGAAATGTCCTGGAATGAAGTTGATCAAGTGGCCCAGGGCAGGGTTTGGAGCGGTGCCCAGGCCCGTCGCCACGGACTGGTCGATCAGCTGGGAACGCTTGGCGATGCCATTGATTCGGCCGCACGGGCTGCCGGTCTGGGTGATGACTACGAGATTGGCTACATCGAGCGTGAACTCGGCGCCATTGAAAGGTTTTTTGTTGATGCGGCCGTCGCGTCCATCAAGCTGGCGGGTGTTGACTTGCCCGCCGGTATTTCAGCCTGGCTGCCCGGCGATGCTGGCCGCAAGCTGCAGGCCAGCCTGCGGTTTGTTTTTGATGCGGCCGAAACGGGCCAGCCGGCCGTTATGGCGCACTGCCTTTGCGAGGCCCCTTTGTGACTGATTCAATTGCGGTCTGTTTAAGGCAGGGTTTGCACTGATGCTGGAACTTGTCACCGATTTTCTCTGGACCTGGGTGCTGATCACCGTGCTGATCGCCATCGGTATGATCTTTACCGTCGGGTCACGCTTTGTCCAGATACGCTATTTTGCGGAAATGTTCCGCGTGCTTGGCCAGGCCTTTCGGCATCAGCCGGGGCGGGTTTCCTCGTTTCAGGCGCTGACCCTGAGCGTGGCCGGGCGGGTCGGTGCGGGCAACGTGGCCGGCGTGGCTGTTGCCATCGCGCTGGGCGGGCCCGGTGCGATTTTCTGGATGTGGGTGGTTGGTCTTGTTGGCATGGCCACCAGCTTTTTTGAATGCTCGCTGGGGCAGGCGTTCAAGGTGGTTGACGAGCGCACCAGAACTTTCCGCGGCGGGCCCATGTACTACATGGAGCGCGGCCTGGGCAGCCGCGGCACTGCCATGTGCTTAACCCTGCTGCTGCTGTTCACCTTTGGTCTGGCCTTCGTGGCCCTGCAGTCATTCACAGCTTCATCCTCGCTTGAAGAGGCTTTCGGCATTCCGGTGCACGTGACCGGCATTGCCATGACCACCATTGTGGCCATCACCATTTTTGGCGGCGTTCAGCGCCTGTCGCGGGTCACGGAAATCATCGTGCCCGTCATGGCCATCGCCTACGTGCTGGTTGCGCTGTGGGTGGTCGGCCTCAACCTGGGCAAGGTGCCGGAGGCGCTTGCCATCATTGTCAAATCCGCCTTTGGGCTGGATTCCGCCGTGGGCGGTGGCATCGGTGCGGCCATCATGATGGGGGTGCGCCGCGGCCTGTTTTCGAATGAGGCCGGTCTGGGCAGTGCGCCCAACGTGGCGGCCGTGGCCCACGTGCCGCATCCGGTCAACCAGGGCATTGTGCAGTCCTTCAGCGTGTTTATCGACACGGCCATCGTCTGCACTGCCACCGCCATGATCATCATCATTGCCGGCATGCATGAGCACGGCAATATTGACGATGGCGTGGTGCTGACCCAGCTGGCCCTGGAGCAGCATGTCGGCCCCTGGGGCCAGATTTTTGTCAGCGCGGTGCTGACGCTGTTTGCCTTCAGCTCCATTCTCTACAATTTTTATCTGGGTGAAAATGCCTCCAGCTGGATGAGCCCCGACAACCCGGTATTTTTTGTGGTGTTCCGCCTGCTCATGCTGCTGCTGGTGCTGTGGGGGTCCATGCAGGACCTGACCACCGTTTTCAGCTTTGCCGACCTGACCATGGCGCTTCTGGCCCTGTTCAATCTGGCGGCTTTGGCGCTGCTGATGAAAGTCGGCTTCAGGCTGATGCAGGACTATGATTCGCAGTGGCGCGCCGGCCGCGTGCCGGTGTTTGACCCCGACAGTTTTGCCGACCTCAATATCGACAGAAAGGCGTGGCAGGACGCCGCCGATTCCCTGGAGATGCGCTCGGGTGGGCGGCGCGCCGTCAGGCAGCCTCGCGGTGGCGCTTGAGCCACACCAGCAGCTGCGACATGGCCGCCGGCGTCATGCCCGGAATGCGGCTGGCCTGGTCCACGGTTTGCGGCCGCACCGACTCAAGCTTCTCAAGCAGCTCGGCTGAAAGTCCCTTGGCGCGGCGATAATCGAAATCATCGGGAATGGTCTGGCGCGCGGCGCGCTGCTGGCGTCTGATGTCGGCATGCTGGCGGGACAGATAGCCGGCATAGCGGATCTGTACGGCCACCTGTTCGGCCACATCTTCCTGCTGTGCGCCCGGGCCCAGGCCATCCACAGCCATGAGCGCTGCATAACCCACATCGGGTCGCCGCAGCAGCTCTTCGGCGGTGGCGTCCTTGCGCAGTTCCATATCAAGCTGTTTGCGGATGCGCTGCGCCATTTCAGAATTGGCGGGAATTCTCAGCCCGGCCAGCCGCTTGCGCTCGGCCTCAATGGCATCACGGCGCCGGCAGAAAACCTGCCAGCGCTCATCATCCACCAGGCCCAGCTGGCGCCCGGTTTCGGTCAGGCGCAGATCGGCGTTGTCCTCGCGCAGCTGCAGCCTGAACTCGGCCCGGCTGGTAAACATGCGGTAGGGCTCGGGGGCGCCTTGGGTAATCAGATCATCAACAAGCACGCCGATGTAGGCCTGGTCGCGTCCCGGTGTCCACGGCTCTTCATCGCGGGTCTGGCGCGCCGCGTTCAGGCCGGCAATCAGGCCTTGGGCGGCCGCCTCTTCGTAGCCGGTGGTGCCGTTGATCTGCCCGGCAAAGAACAGGCCGCCAACATGGCGTGTCTCCAGGCTGGCCTTGAGCTCGCGCGGGTCGAAGAAATCATATTCTATGGCGTAGCCGGGGCGCGTGATGTGGGCGTTTTCCAGCCCCGGAACCGAGCGCACCAGCTCAATCTGAACATCAAAGGGCAAGCTGGTCGAGATGCCGTTGGGATACCACTCGTTGAGGCCCAGACCTTCGGGCTCCAGAAACACCTGGTGCGAGTCGCGTTCGGCAAAGCGCACCACCTTGTCCTCTATGGACGGACAGTAGCGCGGGCCGGGGCCTTCGATATGCCCGGCATACATGGGCGAACGCGCCAGATTGGCGCGAATGAGCGCGTGGGTTTTTTCCGTGGTGCGCGTGGTAAAGCACGACACCTGGGGCGGGTGCCGGTCGCGCGAGCCGACAAAGGAGAATACCGGGCGCGGCGTATCGCCCTGCTGTTCCTCAAGCCTTGAAAAGTCGATGCTGCGGCCGTCCAGGCGCGGCGGTGTGCCGGTTTTGAGCCGTCCGTAGGTAAAGGGCAGAGCGCGCATCCGTTTGGCCAGCGTGCCGGCGGCTGCGTCACCATCGCGCCCGCCGCTGCGGCGGGTTTCGCCAATGTGAATGCGTCCGCCCAGAAATGTGCCAACGGTCATGACGACCGTTTTGGCGCTGAAGGCAAGGCCCATGGCGGTTCTGACGCCCGTCACCCGATTGTTTTCTATGATCAGATCATCCACCGGCTGTTGGAAAACCGTCAGGTTTTCCTGGGCATCCACGGCCTGGCGAATGGCGTTGCGGTACAGGGTGCGGTCGGCCTGGCAGCGCGTGGCGCGAACGGCCGGCCCCTTGCGGGCGTTAAGCAGGCGCCACTGAATGCCTGCGGCGTCCGCTGCCCGGGCCATGATGCCGCCCAGGGCATCGATTTCGCGCACCAGGTGGCCTTTTCCTATTCCGCCAATGGCCGGGTTGCAGCTCATCTGGCCAATGCTTTCTATCTGGTGGGTGACCAGCAGCGTGCGCGCACCGCTGCGGGCCGCGGCCAGGGCGGCTTCGGTGCCGGCGTGGCCGCCGCCAACAACAATGACATCAAAGGTATCGGGATAACGCATGCTGGATGTCAAAACTTTTTCAGACGGTTGATTTTAACGGTTTTGTCAACCGACTGGAAATCAGCGCTGCCGCTGTCGGTTTGCAGGCGTTCGGCGGCTTCCGGTTGTTCCGGTGCGCCTTGAAGACGGCGAGCGCTGGCGAGAGGAAGCCGGCGGCGTGCCCGCAGCCGGCCGCTGGCGAGTCGCGTTACGGGCTGGTCTGCTGCCGGCCCGGCGGCGATTGTCCTCGCCTCTGTCCGCCCGTCGCGAATTTGTAACAGGCGCGCTTCTTGGTGAAAGCCCGGAGCGCTGCCAGGCGGCGCTGCGCCGGACGGCCGCGGCCCAGCTGGTGGCCGGCAGTGCCGGTGCAGTGCCAGGCACCAGTTGGCGATCAAGGCGCGGTGGGGTGTGGGCAGCGCGCAGGCGTTGATTGATGTCGGCCGTGCGAGAAATGGCGCGAGCCTGGCTGCGTTCCGTCAGTTCTGCCGGCGGTGAAAACACGTCGGGCCCCGGCCGGTAGTCGCCGTAAAAATCGCGATAGCGGTACCAGGGGTAGCGGTAGTGGTGATCCCCGGCGGTGTAATAGCGTCCGGGCCGATAGCCGTAATACCAGCCTGGATACGGGTAGTACCAGGGGTCGAAACGGGGTACGAAAACCGAGTGTGGGTGGTAATAACGGCTGAAATAGAAGTAGTCCAGCGACCAGTACGGGTACACAAACGGGCTGGCATGAATGACGGCAGGCCGGGGGGCGGACCGGGCGCGATAGTGCTGCTGGTAGTAAACACCGTTTTCGCCCCCGTAATATGGAGTGGCGCAGGCCGCCACAAGCGCCGCCGGCAAAAGAAAGACGGTCAGCAGCCGAAACGGGGTTTTGCAATATTGTGCAAGCCTGGCGTTCATGCGGTCATTTTGACATGTTTGCGTGAATCGGATCTGAATCGGCGTCCAAAAGCGCTTTGACGCGGTTGATTCCGGCGCGCTTTTGTGCTTTGCCGTCCACAGGGCTGGGCGGGGCCTGGCGGGCCTGGGGGCCAATCATCTGCAGCAGCTCAACGGTGTTTCCGCCGCCTTCCATCACGATGACTTCAAGATCCCGTTCTTCGCCGTCGTGCCAGCGAATGCGTCGCACTTCCTGTTCGAAAGGCAGATTCTTGCCCATCAAAAAATGAACAACGGCGTCGGGGTCATCGGCAAACACATGCAGGCTGATGCGCGAGTGCTCATCGGCCGTGCCTTCAAGCACCGGGCCTACAAGGCGCGGGCGAAAGGGCTTGAGAAAGCGCATGACCGAAATGGCCGCCTGGCGCAGCGCCTGGAGAACGTCCTGATGCCTGCTGCCGCCATAAAGGTTTTGCCATTGCTTGAGCGCCAGCTCAACCTCTTCGTTGGAAGGCAGGCCTGTGCGCGGCGATGCGCCAATGCGCCGGGCCGCCTTCTGCTTGGCCGCAAAGTAGTTCCGCTGGCCCTCAGTGGCCATGATGCGGGCGGCCTCGGCGGCAATTTCCTGCCGCAGGCGCATGTTGCGCGGTGATGTCCGGTTGCTCATTGGGCCACTCCTGCTGTATCGGTTGGTTCAATAGATATCGTATGGATCGGCTTCCTCGCTTTTTTCTTCAGCGCTTTCCAGCGCGGGCAGATTGCCGGCGTGAAACCATTCCTGAATGGCGCCGGGTGTCCCGGGCCGCGCGCGCTCGCCGGTGTCCGGATTGATCAGCGAGCTCACAATTCCGACCGGCATGTCCGGTTTTACCTCGGGCCGTCCGTCCAGGGCCTGCGCCATGAAATCCATCCATATGGGCAGCGCGGTGCGCGCGCCCTGTTCCTGGCTGCCCAGCGGGTCGTTGTTGTCCATGCCCACCCACACGGAAGTGACGATGCCGCCACCGTAGCCGGCAAACCAGGTGTCGCGCTGCTCGTTGGTGGTGCCGGTCTTGCCGGCCAGATCGCTGCGCTCCAGCGCCAGAGCGCGCCGGCCGGTGCCGCGAGTAATGACGTCGCGCAGCATGGAGTCGATCAGCCAGGCGGTTTGCGGGCTCAGCGCCTGTTCTGCAGCTAGCGGTCGGGGCGGGCCGACAAAAGAATCCGCGGCCGCATCCGGATCGGGCCCAATGCCCGACGGGCCGTGATCGTTCAGCTCAAGTCGGGCCAGCGCCGGGCCGGCAGGCTCTTCTTCGTTCTGCAGGCTTTCAGGCAGCGGCGGCGGAGGCGGGATATCTTCGCACTGCGGACAGCGAAGCGCCATTGGCGGCTCCAGAACAATATGCCCCTTGCGGTCGCGGACGCTGTACAGATAGTGCGGCTCGATACGGTAGCCACCGTTGGCAAACATGGCAAAACCGCTGGTCAGGTCAAGGGGAGCGATGGACGCCGAGCCCAGCGCCAGGGACGGCCCTTCGGGCAGATCGTTCAGGTCAAAGCCGAAGCGGGTGATGTAGTTGCGGCCCTGCTCAAGGCCAACACCCATCAGCAGACGCACGCTGACCAGGTTGCGGGAGTTGACCATGGCTTCGCGCAAGCGCGTCGGGCCAAAAAAGCGCCGACTGATGTTGGTTGGCTTCCAGTCGGTTTCGGTGGACGGATCATGAACCACCACCGGGGCATCGTTGATGCGGCTGGCCGGCGTGTAGCCGTTGTCGAGCGCGGCCGCATATACAAAGGGCTTGAAGGCCGAGCCCGGCTGGCGGCGGCTTTGGGTGGCGCGGTTGAACTGGCTGTGCACAAAGTTGAGGCCGCCGACCAGCGCCAGAATTTCACCGCTGTCGGCCTTCAGGCTGACCAGGGCGGCCTGCGCTTCGGGCAGCTGTGCCAGCTGCCATTCTTCGCCGTTG
>Ga0079226_10003471_pt1 | contig 12089 bp, 5 predicted proteins | sample Poulit2014_FD_76345 | JGI IMG/M metagenome (GOLD analysis project Ga0079226, IMG submission 76345) | Agricultural soil microbial communities from Georgia to study Nitrogen management - Poultry litter 2014 | ecosystem: Environmental > Terrestrial > Soil > Agricultural land | place: USA: Georgia... | reverse complement strand
TTCAAAACTCCATCCGCCAACTAGACGCAGACGAATCGAAGAACACGAACTAATGCAGTTGACCAGACTTTAAATATCTGAAGTCATCTCGTATTTTGGTCGGGTACTCTTTATATCAACACGACCTTCAGCCCGCATGTCGCGAGCTCCACCAAATGCAACTTCCTCCGCACGAGTGATCGATTCCGACTTCGAAATAAACGGACAACTCTCGCGGTAAACATCCAAATCGATGTTCAGACTACGTTCATCAAAATCAAAAACATCAATGAGTTGAGACAACGTCAGCCCGGGCTGAGTGATGTCAAATTCAATAGGGTCGCGTTCTTTGTGAACCGACAGCAGGTAATCCCAGAATTTATGTTCCTTCCCGTAGCCGGTATCAGCTATCAACCAGGCATTCGGGATGCCGTATGCATCGGCAAGGATAAGGCCATGAAGCGATGTAGAAACGATGCGTTTACACGACGTGATCTCGTCTAAGGTTGACTCGATGTCTTCTGTCTCCAGGTCTATCATCTTCACGCCTTCGACATCGAAACGATCCTTACGCCTTCGTTCCGACCATCGGAGAATCATGCCCAGCTCAAACTTCGGATGATCAACCGCTGGATGGTAGTCAGGTACTAGAAGTGCCGGATCTCCGTACGTTGGAGGACAACTCTGCTTAAACATCTCCAGCCGAGCACGCGTGAGCGGACCACGCACCGCAAGATACCTATCACCTCTTGTTACATGCCCAGCGTGTTCGCTTCCGAAGGACCCAGTTCCCCACACAACGCTTGAAGGCGACACCCGCCCAAGGACCGAACCGACCGTAATGTAATGCGGTTCGTGCTTGGGAACCCAGGTCACGTCTAGCCCGGTCATACGTTCTACTAGCCACGGCCCTATCAGATCGCCGAAATTTCTAGTGTTATCCCACCACCGCATTGGTATCTTTCCATCAGAAAGAATCATAACCTTAACCGCCCTCTATTATGCGTCCATATCACAGTACATACCCAAAATCACAATATAGAATCACGCCCGGTCATTAAAAACTCGACGACTCTTTCGGTAGCCCTTCCATCATCCCAAGGATTGTACTCGGTACGCCACAACTCATACTTTTCCTTAAACTCGCCGGTCACGGACGGAAGCGATTGTACAACTTCTATAAGTTCGTTAGTTGTGGACACGAGTGGCCCAGGCGCGCTCTTGGATAGGTCGAAATACATGCCTCTGAGTTCATCTCTATATCTTTCAATATCGGGGACGAAAAACGCCACAGGTTTGCCTGTAATTGTGAAGTCAAACATGGACGACGAGTAATCGGTAACCAGAACATTAGCTAACAAATATAGAATCGCTGGATCATTAACCGTTGACACATCGACAATTCCCGCCGTCGAAAACGTCGAACGAGATTTTGAATTCATCGCATGGCCGCGAACTAACACAACCCACTCATCACCCAGCTCCTTCTTTAGCCGGGATAGATCGAGCTCACTAAAGATGCTTTTTTCATTTTCCCTCCAGGTGGGCATGTAGAGCAACACTCTCTGTCCGTCTCGTATGCCGAGCGACTTCCGAGTCGAGGCTATCAATTTCTTGGGCGCACCATTCACTAGGATATCGTTCCTCGGATATCCAGTTTCTAGAACGGGTCCGCCATAAGCATAACAACTACGAAATATTTCACTGCTGTATGGATTCTGAGATATAAGGGCGTCCCACAAAGACGTCATTTCTCGCATGCGCTTTCGTTGCCTGTCTGAGCCTGAATGAAAGCGATCCAGCCCCAACGTTTTTAGAGGCGTACCATGCCAGGTTTGAAGTATCCGTTGTGAGTCACGCGCAACACTCTGAGGAGGCAACCAATTGTTCGTAATAAACAGCTCGCTACTATTGACCATTCGATAGTATTCTGAACTGTGAATCACAACTGGCTCCGTCCCCGCCGGAACAGGCACAGAAAGATCGGCAACCGCCCATCGAACTTGAAGGTCCGGCCTACGTGCGAGAAGCCTCTCAAATATAGGTCGAGGATTGTCTCCTGATGAACGACCGTTAAATACTTCGAACAGCGCTGTGTCTGCTTCTGTCTTGAATTTGTGGCTGACTCGCCGCGTCACAGCACGCCCGTATTCACTCCGCTCGAACTCTGTAAGATTGCTCCGGATCTTAACAGTCAACTGACCATTTTTACTAATGCTAGCTGAAGTATCTATATACTTGGTACCGCTTAACGTGCCTAAGTCGCTAAGCAGCCGACTTCCAACCTGCGCGGAGAAACTCAATCGCCGGTCAGTACAGCATGCTTCTAGTTTGTAGCTACCAGGCGGGAGAGGAAGTTGTTCTCGTGTATTCACCAGCGGAATGTGAACGCTGAACCGACCTGTACCCGATTGTTCAGCGACCACCGTGCGAGATTCTGACCGACTGGAAACGAGACGCAGACAAAGGTCCTCCACGGGCAAGTCGGTCCACCCTTGGGCTTCGAGTGTACTGGGTCCGCTGACAGACAACGAGTCTATAACGACAATGTCATCAGATCGGTCTATTCGCAATAAACTGCGTGGTGTTCGCGACAGATAATATTCTGGTCTAGCCATAATCCTTCGCATGAACATTCCATCATTCGGCGCATAGTGTACAAACCGCTTTCTACCGACATCGTCTTTTACGACGAAATAGACGCTCTCTGTATGCTCATCCGGAACATTACTCAAATCAAGAGTCGCTGAAAAAGACCGGTCTTCTGCGTTCTGCAACCTTGATTCTGCAAATATCCGGTCGCCAGAGGACAGGCAAATATAGTCGCCGTCGAAATCGTTCAGTCTCAGTTTGAGGTGAATTCGAGAACCGTCAATCTGAAACGATTCCGCCATGACGGCTTTTCGAGCGATGTTCAAAATCACACCATCATGCCAACTGGCTTGTACAAGTACATCGAAATCCATGTACTCGGCTTGATTGAATTGTACAACTCCACCTTTGACCCACGATGAGACGTTTACATGATTTGTTGAATGCAGCTTTCCTCGTTTAGACTCAAGGACCGCTTCGATCTTCCATTTGTGATTGAAATTATGGTCTCCGCTTGAATCACCCAAAGAGCGGAGATCGATTCTTGCATAGAAATTTGAGAATGACTGGTCGGTTCGACCATCCTTGGCAATGGTGTTTGCGCGATTATCCCTAAACCGTTGAATATCGAACTCCAGGGGGTTAGATCCCGGACGCGACACCCTTAGGCCTACAATTCGGCTTTTCCATCCCTCCAAAGTCGTAAAAGCACAGCCCTCAAGTTCCACCATTCCGCCTTCGCTGATGGTAAGCGAATACAGATGACATTGGAAGTCGGCACCTGAGACGGGCGTCGAAATGTCTTTCATCACTTCACTTACCACCAGATACCGCCTTCATAAATTGTGCGATGGATTCCTCAATGTATTCGAGCATATTCGTCCCGGTTTTAGCAAGAGATTTGTCTTCATTCAGATGTTGTCGAATCAGTTGGATCCACCGTTCCTGATCTAATTCACACATATTTACACCGAGATCTTGGAACGGTGCAATGGGCGGGATGTCTGAGGTCAAGCACGGCGTTTCGAGCATCGCGGCTTCTAGCAATACAATCGGCTGCCCCTCGTGAAGGGATGGAAGGACGAACAGTTCCGACCGATGCATCAACGCGTAAACTGATTCACGCTGGCCAGCGAGCATCACGAATCGATCGAGTCCTTTCGTATGGATGTGAGACCGGAGTTTATTGCGCAGAGGCCCCTCGCCGCAGATGACCAAACGAATATCGTCTCTCTCAGCGCATATTTTCGACATAACATCGATCAAAAATTTGTGGTTCTTCTCGGGAGACAACCGTCCAACACTCAGTATTAGCTTGTTCCCCTCTCCCAACCATCGTTTGATATCCGAATCTATGGGTAGCCGCGCCGCAACTTTGATGCGCTCGGGATCAATTATATTTCTTGCACCGTCCACTTTCAGATTGTGAAGTTGCAACAGGCTCGAGATTCTCTTTTGATTGATTTCGGCGAGGTCCCTCGACACAGACACAGCACTATCAAATAAGGTATAACGCCGCGCAATTCTCTCCATCCAGGGAAATTTCATCTGGATTTCCGCGACGATGTCATTGTGCATGAATATCGAAGTGTTCGATCCTGCGCCTTTTGCAGCGAGGATAAAGTCGGCCCAAAACTCCGAGTATCCCTCATACTCCACTGCTGCGGCCCAAAATGACCTACCGAGTACACGCCGGTGTTCGGTGGCGTAGGCCTCTGCGACAAGATTTGAACATAAGGTGCTGACTGGCGTACCTTGCGCACGCCGGACCACTCGCCGTGCGTGGTACTCCAACGCACTGTTGATCATTGCTCCGACTCTTGCCACGATAGGAATCTCGTCGACAAGCCGTTCAAGTTGCCCCTGCCGCACGGGGTCTTGTTTCACAGCTTCTGCACCGGTGAGGACGCCAACACGGACGCCCCTCTCACTCAGGGCATTGGCCATGTTGATAAGCGCAGCACTGATTCCGTTCGCAAGAAACTCGCCCCTCATCAATACTGACTCCTCGGGCGAAGATCTCATTTCCAGCTCTCCGGCCGTAGGACTACTGAATAGAAGCTGGACCGCCCTTTCCGTAGCCAAACCGTCCTCAAAGGGAGCGAAGCGTTCCAGGAACTCGTCGATATCCGTCCATACTGTGCTCGCAGAGACGGCATCAAGTACTTCGGCAACGGTCGTGCATACAGCTCCGGGCAATTCGTTCTGCTCCAAGTAGAGACCCCGCGATTCTTGATAGCGCTCCCAGTCAGGGATATAGAAGACTATCGGTCGTCGAGTGACGGCGAAGTCGAAGAAAACCGATGAAAAATCAGTTATCAGAAGATCTATTGTCTCCAGTAGATCATTCGTAGGCATTGTCCGTGGAACAATGTTCAACGGTAGACCTCGACGGGCTATCTCCGATTCCATGTAATGATGAGCTCTCACCAACACGTTGTAGCCGGCGTCGTCCAAAGCATGGCTCAGTGTGAGTAGCTTCTTGACTTCGGAATCTATATCTGATTCCGGGCGCCAGGTCGGTGCTATGAGTACATTTTCGTTCGGTGCAATCTCGGCATCGAGATCCAGACGTCGCTGCAACAACCCATCGGTTCTTGGCGAGCCAACTATCTCAACTTGCGCTCGTACAGTATCAGCGAGACCAGTACGGCCTAGAATCCGTTCTTTTGTATATTCGCTTGGATAGATTAGTGACGTAGCCTGAAGCAGATTCCGACTAATGTTAGCATAATCTAACGGTTCAGGAGTATCCTTCATCATCGTTTTTAGTGGGGTGCCGTGCCACGTATTCATATAACGTTGCTGGTCGCGAAGGACGGGATGTGTGGGAAATGTCGAATTATTGATGATGTAACCAGCCATCGCAAATAGTCGTAATTCCTGCGGGCTGCCCTTTTGAACAACGATCACGTCTAATTGCCGGTCCAGATCAGGTGGAAGTGGTACATCCCCATCCACCACCCAAGCGTGAGTGAACTTTCCTGGATATTGCTCGAGAATATGTCGAGATATTTCTAACGGATGACAGTCTACCGCCAGGCCCAAGTTGGACTCGAATAGGAGAATATCCGATCGGACTTCTAGATTTCGCCGGAATTGTTCATACGAGATATTGCGAGCTTCATACCCGCCACGACGCGGGGATTCCAGCTTGAGGGGGGACGCTTCAGGGTTCTTCCGCCACTCGATCACGATCCGACACGCTTCGCGGTGTCGGTCCAAATTCACTAGCGATTCCATCTGACGCCGCAGTTTCGCTTTCGGCAAACCGCCAGCGAGGAAGCCAAGTTCATAGTGTTTAACGGCGGCCTCCCAATCACCAAGTTCATAATAGGTATCCGCCCAAGCGATATGTGCTTTGGAACCGAGGCGGCTCGTCGGATTAGACAACTCCACGATCTCTCGGCGTCGTACACCCACTTTTGGGGGCATTCCGCACGAATCCGGGTCAGTTTCGAGGCCGCTCGCTCCTGCCTCCACACCCACAAAACGGGCAAAATAGTCTAAGGCGGCTAGCATATTGCCGAGTTTCCATTCGGCGTACCCGATTCGGAAATACAAATCGGGATCATTAGCGCCTTCCAAACTCGAGCTGGCTTGGTACCGTTTCACTGCTCCTCTATAGTCACCTGCGAGCTCGGCAGCTACACCGCTACGAAACCAAAATTTCCTGGACCGTGGATCGTGCTCAACCGCACGATCGTAGTTACGCCGTGCGGCAGGGAGATCAAGAGCTGCTTCAAAACAATATCCTGCTCTAAAATACAACTCGGTACGGATTTCATCATTCGATGTAGACACAGCCGCATGGACATATGCCTCTGCAGCCAGATTCCAACGCTTGTGGTGTTCGTGAAAAGCGCCGATTCCGTATCTTGCTGCGTTCAGATCCTCGTCGTAACCTACAGCCCGCGCGTATGTTACTCTGCTGGCGCTCTCATTACCCGCACGGTGAAAGTAGTAACCGAAAGTATAGTACTGATCAGCAGGGAGCGGTCCGGAGATTTTATTGTACCGTGCAGCTGCCTCATCGAATCGACCAGCCTTGGCTAGCTCCGCCGCAAAGCTGATCTCCCACGAGGCACTATGTAGATGAAGATTCTCACCACTCTCCATCACCTCAAGTACGCGCCATTGATTCACACCCTCCTTGCGGAGTCCACGTACAATAGCATCATGTGCGAGGGCGCATTCCCATTCAGAAAAGGCATGCCAGTAGAATCGCTCTGCGGCGTCATAGCCGAGGGCCTCGTCTATTCCCTGAGCAATTTTAGTCAACTCGTCACCAGCTGGCCGCCCAATCTCTATCAATGTTCTAGCTGCCGACTCTTGCAATTGGACGTCACCGGAACGTAAGGAAGCAGTAGCCAGCCGATCCGATATCAAGTCGCTTTCCGGATTTTCGCGGTATGCGTTAATAAATTCTTTACACGCGGCTGTGTAAAATTCTGCTCTATAAAGTGAATTTGCCAGCGCATACCGACCAAATAGCTGCGTAAATGGCTTCTGGCGGGCGATCGTGATTGCGGCTTCGTGTTTATTTCTCCGGGACAAGCCATTAACTACGCGGGCGCCAATACCTGATTCGGCACTTGACCTGTCACTGATCGAGATGTTTTTGAGCATGCGTAACATATGTGTATTCCTGTTTAACTTTTCCTTTTCGGCACAAGGCTTCATTGAATGTCCTTCGCTCTGGAGGTGAGTGTGTCGACTACACGACGCATCTGCAGTGTTATTTCCTGCGCACTGTCCATTGCGCCAGTGTCTGCAGATCCCTCAACTAACACGCGCCGCACCGTTTCGATTAAGTCGCTTGCCTTATAGCAGACAGATATTTTTCTTGAGCGTAAAAGTACACCCTCGACACCGCTTCCCGCGCCAGCACTGTATAGACCTTGCTGCTTCTGATACTTTACTAAATCCGGTACATATTTAATTACCTGGCGTCCCGTAATAGAGAAATCTTCCGCAACTGACGAGTAGTCGGTCACTAAGATATCAGTTATTGCCATAATGTCTTCTATGTGAGGACAAGACGAGACGTCTATTATTTCTGAAGAATTAGAATTCCGCGTATTTGTCATGTGATGAGCACGGATGAGCAGCCTCGCATCAATGGAATTGGCAAATTCTTCAATGTCCAGATAATGTTTCCAATCGAGATCCGGCGTGCTTCTATGATCCGTTCTCCAGGTCGGTACGTACAACACGATCGGTTCGTCTCGCTCGACGCCTAGACGAGTACGCGTGTCTTCCCAATTTGTCAGGCGATCGATCAACCTGGCATTTCTCGGGTATTCCATGACCTCTACTGGCCCGGAATAGCCAAGGCCAGTACGCAGCCGGCTTGCCGCTGCTTCAGATTGCGCCAAAAGTACGTCCCATTGGGGCACTTGCTTCTCCATGAGTCGTCGATAGCTCAACGGAACTTTTCGCGCCGGGACGTCCCAAAGTAGCTTCTTGATCGGCGTGCCATGCCAAGTTTGGAAATAGAATTGCCCGTCACGCTTGCGTATGTAGTAGGGGAAGTTATTGTTGTTCACCCAGACTCTGCTGGTTGCCATTGCTTTGTGCCATGCTTCGGTTCCCTCAACGACGGGTATACCGCCACACGGAACATCGACGCGGCGGTCGCGTATGGACCAATACAGCGGGATGTCTTTTCTCTCTTCACAAATCGCGTCGAATATGGCCCGAGGGTTGTCGTTAGCCGACTTGCCGTTATACGACTCAAAAACGATGCCGCTCGTCAACGGCCCCCAATTCCGATTGCGCAGGTCAAATCGACCGTACTTGGTTCTTTCCTGCCCGGACCATGGTGGTGAGGCTGTGACTGCAACTGTCCCGGATTCTCGGCCTTCTACCCGGAGTGTGTTCCATTCGGTGAAGCAATCGACAGGTCGTATAGCGAGCTTCCCGGCGATCCGTGCCCACGACTCGGAAGTTTCCGGAGTGGTGCCATAGCGCACGTGATATCCACCCGCCAACGCAGCTACGGTGCCACCTTCGGGGCCGGTCCTCGTGAGGTCGTAGACTGTTGTGAACGCACCGTCGGCATGCACCGTGGATTCGGAGGGGGCTATCGTCTGCCCGGATGATTTGAGCGCTACGTTCAGTCTCTGTGGGGGGTCAATTCTGCCAGTAAGCATGAGTCGGTCCCGGTCGCTGCTAGCGCCGGTGACGTTGACTCTGACTGCACGGTGGGAGATCTTCACTTTTCCGTCGATATCAGGCTCTGGTCGCGCTCTTCCGGTGTCGGGAAGAAGGTAGTCGACGAAACGGTAGTAGACGTCCTCTGTTCGGCCGTCCTCCTTCCTCGCTCTGAGCACCCATATCCGCTCTCCGCCAGCCTTGTATCTATCCGGCAACGTGGGCAGTTCGCCGTCGAAGATCGTTTGGCTACGACCTCTTAACTTGTGTGACTCATTGCCGTCAGCTAACTCTATTGAGCGAATACCGGCAGCAGATGACAGGGCGACAGTAATCTTCTCGCCGTGCAGGGAGACGTTCTTGGCGACAACGGGGGTAGCCGGAACTGTGACTGGACGGATAGACAATCTGTCACGCTCGTCAGCAAAAACTGTTACACGCCGACCAGCAACCATCGGGCTAGGGGCTATCATTCCAACAACCGTAAAGGAGGTAGCTGGCGTGTTGAGGCGGACATCACGGCCCTCAAAAACGCCGAAGAGCTCGATTCCCCGCGGTGAGACATCCTTGATTCCCTGAATGTCGATTCGAACTCTGAACCCACCAGCTGAATAGCTGTGCCAAGGGTCACCAGCTTCTAAGTCGACCTGGTTGTCTTCTCGACTTTCTACTGGGACGTCGAGCACAGTGGCCCCGTCCATCACGCCTTGCACGCGAACGGAGACTTCAGAGGGGTCAATTCCGGGAACATAAGCACAGCCTTGGAGCTCGAGGATTCCGTCGCTCACCCATCTGGCATTTCTCACCAGAACAACAGGTCTGAAATCTACCTGTCTTGCTTTCAGCAGTCGGGGCGGCACGCGAGTTTCAAGTCGCTCCACATAGGTCGGTGCAACGTTCCAGCGCCCCTCGACGTATTCGAGAGGCACCGCGGTGGTTTCTTCGAGCCGCGTCCCCAGAACCTCCTCGATGTCACCGAGTCTCCCAGTGGCCACAACCCACATGAACAGACGTTCTTGGGCAGGGATGAGTTTCCATGCACGACGCGGCATTGCCTTCTTCAGGTCCTTCGTCGCAGAGCACAATGTCTTGCGGAAACGTTTTGATGCCGTGTCCAAATACTCGGCGTGCATGGCGAGGTCCGTACCCATCCAGATGGCGTAGGCGTGAGTTCGAACCGTGTCCGGCTCATGTTCGAGAACGTCCGCCAAGGCTCCGATGACTTCGAGCTTGGCGCGCAGGTCTGTCAGCTTGGCTTTGCGGCGAGAACGCGTGTCTCGGCCATCGGCCAAACGCCATGCATAGACATCGTCGGTCAGCACATCAATTGCCGCGGCGCCGACCAGCGCCCGGTAAACGGGTTCTTGATCTTCGTAATTGGCGAAACTCTTCATAGGACCGACGTGTCGGGTCCAGAAATCACGTCGATAGACCTTATTCCACAGGACCGGCTCTTCAAGTAGTTCAGGCATATCGTCTAGTCGAACCGCCAGCCGTTGGCGAGCATGCACCCTCGCCGTCAGCTTTGGTCGAGACCGCCCCGTAGTTCCAAACCGGGTATACGACCCCGTTGCGATGTCGGAGCCAGTGCGTTCGAGGGAATCGACCATGGCGGCGTAGGCGTTCGGCAGCACCTCGTCGTCCGCATCTGCGAAAGCAAGATACTCTCCGTGTGCCGCTTCGATACCGCGATTGCGCGCAATCGCAGGCCCGGAATTGTCACCGGTGATCACGGTGACTCGGGCATCACGTTCCGCGATTTGCTCCGCTTTCGCTGCGGTGTCGTCATTGGATCCATCGTCGACAACGAGAACCTCGAGGGCAACCCCTTCCTGAGCAAGGATGCTGTTCAGGCACTTCTCGATGAAGTCGCCTGCATTGAAGGCCGGGACTACAACGCTGAGGGTCGGTCGCTCTTCCTCGCGGTTGATTCCCCGAGCAGGAGCCGAACTTTCAGAGGACTCATTCGCATATTTGGACTTCTGTCTGAAGTCTCGCAATCCTTCAATTCCACCGTGGCGCAGATGCCACAGGGCCTTACGCCACTGTTGTGCGCTCACAGCTGCTCACCACCGTTCTCCTTCATTTGCTCAAGAATGCCCTCGACGATCGATAGGTAATCAGCGTTCCGGTAGTGAAAGGGCTGAGGTCCCCATTTGTGGTCCCGGTCGATTCGAACTTCATTGCTCGATCTCACTACCGACGACAAGGCTTGCGACCGTGCCCATGCTCTGTACCTCACGTAGTCGGCGTTCGCAGCAGCAGCTCTGTCCGCGTATTCTTCTGCTTCCGTTGGCTTGACCGACCACAGACTCGACAATGCTTCGCCGATACTTCGCCCGTGAGACAGGCCCCGACCTGCCTCACGTGCGCCTCGCTGCAGTTTCCGCCATGTGCGGCCGAGTTTGGCTATACGGTCCTGTTGAGGATGCTGTGCACCATCGACAGCTCCCGCCCACTCGATGTCGAGCAGAATGGTCTTCTCCCACAGTCCGGCCTCTTTGAGACCGTCGATGAGTCTCGCGAAGCCCGATTGCCAGCGCGCGAAGTGTTCATCGGTACCGAACTCGACCAGGCGACCGCCTGCGCGACGCGCATATCGCGCCGCGCCGCAGGATTCGACCTCGAGAGAATTCGTCATCGTCGAACCATCCGGGAACAACCAGTAACCTCGGCGTTCGTCGACGAGATCGATGAGCACAAGGTCAAGGTCTTTCGCGTGCTTGACAATGCGCGCAACACCATTGCCTTTGAGGTCGCTTGTGACCATCCGCTTCTGGAACGCTGAACTCAATTCGCTGAGGTCTGGGCCTTTATCCCCGTGTGGAGCGTCCAGACTGGTGACGGCATGCCGCGCAACATAAGCCACGACTTCCGAGTTCGGAATGAACTCGGCAGTATCGCGACTGACGCAGGAGCCGAAGATCGCAATCTTCATTCGCGCGTGTCCTGGTGTGCAGCAGGAGGGGCCTCCCCCTGACGGATACGTTCCCGTTCCTCGTATCGTTGATCGGCGATTCTGCGGGCGCGAGATGCAAGCCTCCGGCCGGTGAAATCTCCGGAGGCTGCGACAGTGGAAGCCCGATCCTGAGGGTCAGCAGCACGCAGCACGACCCGTTTGTTGCTCGGCCTCAGGCGCAGTGGCGGGGGTTCGTCATGGATACGAGGGGCGCTGACAGCCTGAGAAGCGGGCTTCGGCAATGCCGGGAACTTCGCTTTGGGAAGATCGGCCGGAATCTTCTCCGGCCATACCTGCGATTCGGCTGCGGCGAGCAGCGGTGCCGGTGTCTCTTCGACCTCGTTGGGCTCATCCCCGCGCTTCTTATGCCTGGCGGACGTCTTCTTCGCCGGTCGTGCAGCAT
>Ga0079226_10003470_pt1 | contig 12090 bp, 15 predicted proteins | sample Poulit2014_FD_76345 | JGI IMG/M metagenome (GOLD analysis project Ga0079226, IMG submission 76345) | Agricultural soil microbial communities from Georgia to study Nitrogen management - Poultry litter 2014 | ecosystem: Environmental > Terrestrial > Soil > Agricultural land | place: USA: Georgia... | reverse complement strand
GGCTTGGGTTCTGGCTTGGGCTCCGGTTTTTTCGGCGCTGGTTTAGGCTCAGGCTTGGGCTCGGGTTTAGGCTTCGGCGCGGGCGCCGGTTTCTTCGGTTCTGGCTTAGGAGCTGGTTTAGGCTCTGGTTTAGGCGCAGGCTTGGGTTCTGGCTTAGGGGCCGGCTCAGGCTCAGGCTTCGGCTCTGGCGCGGGTTGCGGTGCCGGTGTCGGTTCGGGCTTCGGCGTAGGTGCTTTCGTCGCCGCTTGGGGTGCGGGCATGCTCATAATTTGCACATACTGAATCGGCGGCTTTTCAGGCAAAGTGGTGCCTAACGCGCCAAACAGCACGAACACCAACACCAAAGCAATGTGCAAAAACAGCGACAGTAATACTGCTCGCGCCATTGGCGTTTGCATTTAGCGCCCCTTCTCCACCGGTTCTGTCACCAGGCCCAGCTTCGTCACACCGATTGTTTGCAATTCACCCATCAGCGTTACCACACGCCCATAAGGTACCTGCCCGTCGCCCTCCACCAAAAACAGAGTGTCAGGCGCATGTTTCATAATGCGCTGCACGTTTTCTTGCAACGCTTCCGTGGTGGTGGCTTCTTCTTGCCCTTCTCCCACGTTCAAATAATAAGCCCCATCACGCTTCACGGTAATCACCACCGGCTCTTGATCGTCGATGGGCTCACTATTAGCTTGTGGCAAATCCACATGAATACCTTGCGTCATCATGGGCGCGGTGATCATAAATACCACCAACAACACCAACATCACGTCGATGTAAGGCACCACGTTAATGTCGGCCATTAATTTTTTGCGTCGGCGTATTTTCACCATGGTTTGAAACTCCTAATCCTCTTGGCGGCGGTGCGCTTGGCGGTGCAACATGGCAGAAAATTCTTCCGCGAAAATTTCACAATCGCCCACAATATCTTCAGCGAACGCGGAGTAGCGGTTATAGGCCACCACCGCAGGAATGGCGGCGAACAAGCCCATGGCTGTGGCCACCAACGCCTCGGCAATACCCGGCGCCACCACGTTTAAGCTAGCCTGGCTTACGTTGGCCAAGGCGCGGAAGGAATTCATGATACCCCACACCGTACCAAACAAACCAATATATGGGCTGGTGGAACCCACGGTGGCTAAAAAGGGCAACGTATCGTATAAGCGGTTTTGCTCACGCTGCAATGCCACCCGCATAGCACGTTGCGAGCCTTCCATTACCGCCTCAGGGTCGCGGGAGTTTTTCGATAAACGAATAAACTCTTCAAACCCTGCGGTGAAAATAGCGCGCTGGCCACAATTCGCCGTTTTATCGTCCTCTTTCACGCGGCGGTACAGCGTAGCGAGGTCATCACCCGACCAAAACTCACTTTCAAACGCACGGCCTACTTTACGTGCTTGTCGAATCACACGGGCACGCACAAAAATCACCGCCCACGACAGCACCGACATCAGCACTAGCAGCAACATCACCGCCTGTACTACTAAGCCCGCACCGCTCACCAAGCTCCAAATAGACATAGAGTCTTGCATTACCGCTACTCCTTCATTAACGCCGCTCGTACCGAACGGGGTAACCCTTGTGGTTTTAAATTATCGGCCCGCACACAGGCCACACTAATATTGGCCTCACATAACAGCTGGCCATCTTTCAAAATACGTTGCACGAAATCGATGCTGGCACGGTTCACCGTGGCCGCCGCCGTAACAATGAGCTCATCGTCCATTAAAGCGGGCTGGCGATAGTTGATGGTGCAAGCACGCACCACAAACTGGGCGTTTAACTCTGCCATGCGGCCATGGTCAAACCCCATGCTGCGTAGCCACTCGCTACGCGCGCGCTCCATAAACTTCAAATAGTTCACGTAGTACATAATACCACCTGCGTCGGTGTCTTCTATGTACACCCGCACACGATGGCTAAATTCTATTATTTGCGGCATATATTCAACCCTTATCTTGCTTAGAGGACGTAATAGGTTGTAAACCGAAATGGCGCCAAGCGTGTTGCGTCACTTGCCGCCCGCGTGGGGTACGGTGAATAAAGCCCTGCTGAATTAAATACGGCTCCACCACATCTTCCAAAGTGCCCGCATCTTCGTTTAAGGCAGCCGCTAAACTTTCTAGCCCCACAGGCCCGCCATCAAACATTTGCATCATGGTTTTCAGCAAACGGTGGTCCGTACTATCAAGCCCGAGGGCATCCACTTCCAACATATCCAAGGCCGCACGGGCAATGTCGGTGGAAATCACCCCAGTGCCTTTTACTTCCGCGTAATCACGCACGCGGCGCAACAAACGGTTGGCAATACGCGGCGTACCACGTGCCCGGCGCGCAATTTCACTGCAGCCTTCATCCTCAGCACTCATGTGCAAAATGCCGCAAGCACGCTGCACAATATGGGCCAAATCGGGAATAGAGTAGAAATCTAACCGCTGCACAATGCCGAAACGGTCACGCAGCGGCGCTGTGAGCAAACCGGCTCTTGTGGTGGCCCCCACCAACGTGAAGGGCGGCAATTCTATTTTGATAGAACGCGCAGCAGGCCCCTCGCCGATCATGATGTCTAGCTGAAAATCTTCCATGGCGGGGTACAGCACCTCTTCCACCACGGGCGACAAGCGGTGGATTTCATCCACAAACAACACGTCGCCTTCTTCTAAATTGGTGAGAATGGCGGCTAAATCGCCTGCCTTTTCTAACACAGGGCCAGAAGTGCTTTTTAATTCAGCGCCCATTTCGCTAGCGATAATGTGCGCCAGCGTGGTTTTACCTAAGCCAGGCGGGCCAAAAATAAGCGTGTGGTCTAACGCCTCGCCACGGCGGCGCGCTGCATCAATAAAAATGCCCAATTGTTCACTCACCTTGGGCTGGCCACGATAATCCGCCAAACTGGCTGGGCGAATGGCGCGCTCGATGCTGTCCTCGTGCACGCCCTCAAGGCCGGGGGAAATTATTCTGTCGTTGTTCATTAACGCCCTGCTAATTGTTGTAACGCCTTACGAATCAAGGCCGCGCTATCAAGGCCTTCTTCTTTCACCTTGGCAATGGCTTGCTCGGCGGCTTTCGGCTTGTAGCCCAAAGCTTCTAACCCCGCAATGGCATCTTGCACCGGTTGCGGGCCGGTGGGCTCTTCGGTGAGGCTCGGCAAGTGCGCATCGGCTCCCGAGAGCTTCTTCACCCTGTCTTTTAACTCGATAATCAACCGTTCGGCGGTTTTCTTACCAATGCCCGGTACTTTCACCAAGGCGGTGGTGTCGCCTTCTTCTAAGCAACGCACTAAACGCGCCGCTTCAATGCCCGATAAAATAGACATGGCGGTTTTAGGCCCCACACCGCTCACGCGAATTAACTCTTGGAACAGTGCGCGCTCAAATTTATCTAAGAAACCGTACAACAGCTGTGCATCTTCGCGCACCACTAAGTGCGTATGCACTATGATTTCTTGGCCTATATTAAGTTCACCATAAAAAGTAGGCATGGTGGCTTCCACTTGGTAGCCCACGCCATTTACATCAATCAATAACCAAGGAGGCTGTGCCTCCACTAACACTCCACGTATACGTGCAATCATAATACTCGTGTGCCTCGTCGGGCGGTTGCGCCTTTAATGCGTGCTAAAGAAGTGCCCATGTGGGCGTGACAAATGGCAATGCCTAAGGCATCCGCGGCATCGCCTTTTGGGGTGGTGGTGAGCGCTAACAAGTAACGCACCATTTGCGCCACTTGGGCTTTATCGGCACTCCCCCTGCCCGTTAACGCCTGCTTTACTTGGCGCGCAGCATATTCTGCCACGGGCAAATCAAACTGTACCACCGCAGCAATAGCAGCGCCCCGCGCTTGGCCTAGCTTTAAGGCCGAAGCCGCATTGCGTGCCATAAACACATCTTCAATAGCCACTTGTTCTGGTTGGTAGGTTCTCACTATTTCGGCCAACTGGGTAAAAATTTGCCCCAGCCGCTGCGGAAAATCATCCCCTTTGGTGGCAATGGCCCCGTGGGCCACATGCACAGATTTTTGCCCTGCATGATCAATAATGCCGTAGCCGGTAAATCGCGAGCCTGGGTCTATGCCCAAAATACGCCCCTTAACTGGTGCGTTGGTCATCATGTGCTCCTTATCACCTGCTGTCTCTTCTTGTTCTTCGCGTGCGTTGGTGAATACACGCCAGAAAGGGGCCATTCTAACAGCAAACCCCCTATCAATTCTCACCGTGCGCATAATTTGTTAGCCTTGGCACCCCCTTCCCATATAGCAAAGGACACACCATGGGCACTGATTCATTCTGTTTTATTGGCCTCGGCGACACCGGCATGCGTTTGGTGCAAGCCCTGCCAGTGGATTTTCTTCGCGACAAGCGCCTGTATATAGATACCGATAGCGCCACCCTCGCCGCCCAGCCCAACGCCAACACCTTGCTCATTGGGCAAAAATTTCTGGAAGGCGGCGCCAGCCCTAGCATTGCGCAAACCATTAAAGCCATCAATATGGCAGAAAAAGAACTATTAGCGGAACTAGAAGGCATCACGCAAGTGGTGATTCTCGCGGATCTCGGCGGCGAAACCGGTGGCGCGGCTCCCTATTTAGCAGAACTACTGCTCAAACGCCGCTTCAATGTGAGCCTGGCACTTATTGCTCCTTTTGAGCTCGATAAAGAACGAGACCACAGCTGGCAGCGCCGCGTTAATGCCTTACGCCCCACGCTAACTTACTGCGAAGTGTTCGATTCTCCCTTTCAAGACAACAAAAAAGGGCGGCAAACCCTTATTCATCGGTTATTAAAAGATGTTTCTCTACGCGTATTAAATGTACTCATGGCAGATAACCCGCACTAGGGCTGTATACGGTAATAGTGCGGAGCGTTCCAAGGGCCCCAACGGTAAGGATAAGGCACTACACGTTCGTGGATTTCCCAATCCACCACGCAATCGTCGCGAAAATACACCTTCTTCCAGTTGTTCTGGTTTTGCCGGTACAGCCATTCCACGCCATCGCTACGGTTAATTTTACTGGAAGGCCGCCCCCAAGCCCGCTCCACATCTGTGGGCGACATGCCCTGCACCACTTCCTTGGCCACAATGTGGCGGCGTAATTTGGTGCTGTTGATGTAGGGGCACGCTTCTTCCGTGGCGGGCTCAGTAATATCGGGCTTTGGTGGCGCATAAGGCACGGGTGGGCTCACCTTTTCAGGCAAAGGCGCATGCATGGGTTCGGTGAACGGCCCAAACTCAAGCCGTTCTGCATCATCAGAGCACGGGCGGTCTGAAAACACCGCGTGGCCGTTTATCTCGCACTGGTACACCGCTGCAGACGCCATGCCTGCCGCCCCAAGCCAACATAACGCCAGCAACCACCGGCTTCCTCGTTTCATGCCCCACCTCTATCCTTAATTGGTTGTCAGTGCATCCCCACAGCAACGCGCTTGAAAGCGTTGAAAATTCTCTTCGATATCCGCTTCCAACGGCACTTTAGCGTTAATCAGCACACCCGCTACCATTTCATAATGGCCTGCTAGCACTAATATCTCGATTAATTCTTTATCTGTATGCTCTTCTGCCAGTTGGTTCCATACTGCGTCGCTAATGGCCTCTTTGGCACACAGGCTATCACAAGCAGCGTACACAGCAGCCCAATAAGGCTCCTTTATCTCTGCCACGGGCAAGGTAAGTTGCAGCACTTCAGCATCCGACACCCCCACTTTTTGCGCCAGCTCCAAGTGCTGCGCCCATTCGTAACGGCTGCGGCAATTCCACGCCACCCGTAAAATTATTTTTTCACGAGTGGCCGCCGGCAAGCGGCCATAGGGCATCAAGCGCGAGGCGAAAAACAACCACGCCCAAAAAATGCGGCCATTGGTGTTTAATACAGGAAAAATGTTCGGCAACTGAGCACGGCCAAACCAGCGCGACACCTGCGACACTGTGCGAAACATTAGCCCACGTTGCGCGGCAGGTGGTACGGGCAAACGCGCGCCAGCAGGCACCGCCCAGCCATTTTTAGGTTGTAGTAAATCTTGTTTCATCTTATTTTTGTTATCCTCTTGTAACGGCACAACCGCCCCACTTTCTCTGCGCAGCACCCAATGTGCACACAAAGTAAATATGACAGCATGTGCCCTCATTAAAAATAATAAAAGAGCACTTCATGAAAAACTTTCACCAGAAAAAATGCTTTATTACCGGCGCTGCCAGCGGTATAGGCCGTGCAGTGGCCCTTGCTTTAGCTAAAGAAGGCGCGCAACTAGCCCTTACCGATATTAACGCCGACGCCTTGCAGGCCGTAGCCGAAGAAGCCCGCGCTCAAGGCGCAACTTTACTCGGCACCTTTCCCGCAGATATTTCTGATTACGATGCGGTAACTAAGATGGCAGAAACCTTGCACCAAGAACATGGCGCTATGGACATGGTGATGAACATTGCCGGCATATCCACCTGGGGCACCATCGATCATTTAGCGCATCACCATTGGCGCAGCCTCGTGGAAATCAACCTCATGGGGCCCATCCATGTGCTAGAAACCTTTGTGCCACCAATGATCGCTGCTAAAAAAGGCGGCTACATTGTGAACGTCTCCTCAGCAGCAGGGTTATTTGGTTTACCTTGGCACGCGGCCTACAGCGCCACTAAATTTGGCCTGCGCGGTATTAGTGAAGTGCTCAGGTTTGATTTGCGCGAACACAACATTGGCGTGAGCTTAGTGTGCCCCGGCGCGGTGGACACAGGCCTCGTGCAAACCCTCAACGTGGTGGGCATCGATAAAGAGCACCCCAAAGCCCAAGCCTTGGCGCAACGCTTCCAACGCCATGCGGTAACCCCCGAGCACGCCGCGCAACGTATTCTTCAAGGCGTACGCAAAAACAAATACCTCGTGTTCACCTCACGAGATATTCAATTTGGCCACTGGTTTACCAGAAAGTGGGAATGGCCTTACACAGTGGTGATGCGCCTCATGAGCGGCATGATTAACCACACAAAAAAAGAAATAGAACAAGAAAATAAAGCGTAATCACACCGCATAAAAAAAGCGCCGAGGAATAACACCTCGGCGCTTTACGCTTTAGCCCTAATATTTTTTCGCCACTTGGCTCATGGGCACTTTCACCTCGCGCACTTGCTGCAACAAGGTCATCAGTACTATTACGCGTTCTTCGCCATCGTAACGGCTGAAAATGGCCTCTAATTCAGTGCCTGCCTCGTTAGAAGTAGCCACCACCACCCTGTCACCCGCACTGAGCGGCTTATCAGGTTCATGCTGCTGTAAACGCGCTGCAATGTTTTCAATAATGTTTGTGGGCACAGGCATGGGCCTGCTGCCAAAGGCCACCATTCTTTGTACGCCACGGGTGGAACGAATGGGGCCCCAGTTATCCACGCCTGCGCGCAAATACACAAACAAATAGTTGGGAAACAAGGGCTCTTGCTTGGTCACTTCTTTGCCACGCTGAAGTTTTTTCACCTCCCACATGGGAAAAAACACGTAATACCCTTGGTTTTCTAAATGCTCCACCGCTTTTTGTTCTTCACGAGGCTTGGTTTGTACTGCATACCACTCTCCTGCCTCTGTCTCACTCACCGGTGCTGCGGGTGCTTTAGCTACGCCTTCCATGCCGTCGCTCTCCTCGTTGAGATGTATTTAAGATTCGAACCCGTTAGGGTTAGCAGCCTGCCAACGCCATGTGTCTTCGCACATTTCTTCTAAACCGCGCTCTGCACGCCAGCCTAACAAACGCTCTGCTTGCGCAGGGTCTGCATAACATTGTGCAATATCTCCTGCACGGCGCGCCACTATTTCATAGGGCACTGGCTTGCCAGATGCTTTTTCGAAAGCTTTCACCATGTCTAGCACGGAATAGCCCACGCCGGTACCCAAGTTCACCGTGAATAAACCCGGCTGGTTAATGGCATCCAACGCCTGCACATGGCCCTGGGCTAAATCCACCACGTGGATATAATCGCGCACACCGGTGCCATCAGGGGTGGGGTAATCACCACCAAACACACTAAGCTTATCGCGTTGCCCCACTGCCACTTGCGCAATGTACGGCAGCAAATTATTGGGCACGCCCTGTGGCGATTCACCGATGCGGCCAGATTTATGCGCCCCTACGGGGTTAAAATAACGCAACAGCGCAATGGCCCAGCGTTCGTCCGCACGGTACAGGTCACGCAGCATGTCTTCAATCATTAGCTTGCTGCGGCCGTAAGGATTGGTGGCCGATAAGGGGAAATCTTCACGAATGGGCACACTGGCTGGGTCGCCGTATACCGTGGCCGAAGAACTAAACACTAAACTGCGGCAACCGTGGCGCTCCATGGCCTCTAGCAAGCGCAAGGTGCCTACTACGTTGTTGTCGTAATAATGCAGCGGCTGCTGCACCGATTCACCCACCGCTTTTAAGCCAGCAAAATGCACCACCGCGCTAATGTTATAACTGGTAAAAACACGTTCGAGATCTTCAGCTGAACGAATATCGCCCTCCACAAAGGGAATGCTTTGCCCCGTCAGGGCCTCCACACGGCGTAAAGATTCAAGGGAAGCGTTGGATAAATTATCCAGCACCACCAACTGCTGGCCCGCTTCTAATAACTGCAAACAAGTGTGCGAACCAATGTAGCCCGCGCCGCCGGTAACTAATATCCGTTTACTCATGGAGAACGCCTTTTCAGTGAAAAATAATACCCCATCAGTGTAGCAAATATAGCGCGCCTAAGAACGTATTCATTGCACGGATAGCATCGCTCTTCTCTAACAAGCTTGTGTTATCATGCGCAACATATATAAGGAGGACGTTTTGAACTCGCAACAACACAACACCAATGCAGGGTGGTTCCTGCTGCTCGGCGTTATTTTAGTGGGCGCCAACCTGCGTGCACCGCTTTCTTCTGTGGGCGCACTCATTCCCTTTATTCGCGACGATCTCGGCATTAGCAACACCCTAGCCGGCTCTATTACCACGCTGCCCCTCTTAGCTTTTGCCCTGCTATCGCCTTTTGCGCCCACCATTGCGCGCCGCATTGGGATGGAGCGCACCATCGCCGCGGCTATTGCCGTGCTTATCGGGGGCCTCGCCCTGCGTTCCGCAGGTGGCACCACCGCCTTATTTGCGGGCACCGTATTTATTGGCCTCGCCATTGCCATCGGTAATGTGCTTATGCCCGCCATTGTGAAACTAAAATTTCCACTGCGCATTGGTTTTGCCACGGGCATGTACGCCGTGGGCATGAACGTGTTCGGCGCCTTGGGTTCAGGCCTTAGCGTGCCCATGGCAGAAGCTGGGCTAGAATGGCGCGGCGCCCTGGCCATTTGGGGCTTGCTAGGCATTGTAACCCTCGCCGTGTGGTGGTCACAGCTCAAACACCACCAGCCCTACACCCCTCCTGCTGTTGCTAGCGGCACCGCGCAACGCAGCGTGTGGCGCTCACCCTTAGCGTGGAACGTTACTTTTTTCATGGGCAGCCAATCGTTAATCTACTACTCGCTCATTACCTGGGTGCCCGATATTTTGCTCAACCAAGGGTATTCAGAAAGCGGCGCTGGCTGGTTGCTGTTCCTCATGCAAGTGGCCCTTATACCGGTGACCTTTGTGGTGCCTATGGTGGCTGAAAAAATGAAGAACCAGATCCCACTGGCTATTTACACCGGCGCGGCATTTATCATTGGTTTGTGTGGTTTCAACACGGCCAACACCTTCTTTTATCCTCTGTGGGCCATTTTGCTGGGCACCGCCGGCGGCTGTGCTTTTAGCTTATCCATGATGTTCTTCACCCTGCGCACCCACAGCAGTAAAGAAGCAGCAGATTTATCCGGCATGGCGCAATCCTTCGGGTACTTATTTGCCGCCCTCGGGCCTGTGCTCGTGGGCGCCCTGTACGACATCACCCACAGCTGGACAGCCCCCATCGGCATGCTGTTAGTGGTGTGCCTTATCTTGCTAGGCAACGGCCTCGCCGCCAGCAGAGATCGAAAACTTTGAGCTAGCGCAATACACCGCTTGCCACAAGCACTATAGTGGCCCTAGGGTAGTAGCGTGCCCCTTGCCACACGGCACGGGCGCCACGCTGCTATCAAGCACCCAATAGGAGACTACTATGTTTAACCGCATCCTCGTGGCCATCGATGAAAAAGGCATTAACTATAAAATACTGAACGCCGTGCTCGGCATCGCCAACTACAAAAACGCACAACTAAGTTTAGTGCACGTTAACCAAACCACCGTTACCGCGGCATTTCCTTATGTCTCGCGAGACCTCATGCAAACCACCATCGATGAAATGGAGGCCGCTAGCGAAAAACTGCTCGACGAAGCCGAAGAAGCCCTAGTGGAAGACGCTAAAATCGATTTAGACGTCAAAAAAGTACACCTAAGAGGCGACCCTGCTACACAACTGCTCGATTACGCGGAAGAAGAAAATATCGATTTAATTATTATCGGCAGCCGTGGTTTAGATGGCGTGAAAGGCTTACTGTTAGGCAGTGTGAGTTACAAGGTATCGCAAGCCGCCCCCTGCTCCGTTATGATCGTACACTAACTGTATGTAGCCCGGCGCGTAATGATACGCGCCTTGGTGCCCCACCGTATTCACGTTTTACCCAGGACAATAATAACAATGACTCTACCCGCAGATGCTATTACCCTCACTGCTGCTGCCCCTGGCGTGGCCCTTATTACCCTGAACCAACCCGACACTCGTAACAGCCTGTCGCTGGCCATGCTAGAGCTGCTCAACCAGCGTTTAGACGAAGCCCAAGCCCACCCCGATTACAAAGTGGTGATCATCGCCGCCACGGGGCACGTGTTCAGCGCCGGGCACAACTTAAAAGAAGTGCAGCAGCAACTGGGCCAGCACAAAGCGCAATTGCATTTGTTTGAACGCTGCAGCGCTGTGATGCAAAAAATAGTGAACCTGCCCATGCCAGTCATCGCTCAAGTGCAAGGCGTGGCCACCGCAGCGGGCTGCCAATTAGTGGCCAGTTGCGATTTAGCCGTAGCTACCGACAGCGCTCGCTTTGCCACCCCCGGCGTAAACATTGGCTTGTTTTGCTCCACCCCCATGGTGGCACTTACCCGTAATGTGCACCCCAAACACGCCATGGAGATGTTGCTGACGGGAGAAATGATTGCCGCCCACCGTGCAGAACACATCGGCTTAGTGAACCGTGTGGTGCCTGCCGAGCAACTGGAAGCCAACACACTTGAACTTGCTAGCCTCATTGCCTCGAAATCGCCCAAAACGGTGGCCATTGGTAAAGAGGCATTTTATACGCAAAACACCTTGCCCCTAGCAGAAGCGTATGAGTACACCGCCCGAGTAATGGCCGACAACTTAGAAGCCTTGGATGCCAAAGAAGGCATTTGTGCTTTTGTGGAGAAACGCACGCCAGTGTGGCGTGGGGAGTAGTTTGCTCGGCTGAGCTGGCCGCGGTGTGGCAGGTGAGCACCACCGTGGTTTTTGCTCTTTCTTAACCGTGACCATGAGTGCACCCCCATGCCCACTAACACATTGTTACGCTTGGCTGTTCTCTCTCACTACTGGCTCGCCAGCCTGTGTTTATTACTGCTGGCCCAAAGCGGCACCGCTGCTGAATTTTCGCTGTTCTTGGGCCAGGAGCATTGGCAGTACAAAGAATTCAACCACCAAGATAAAGAGCTCGACCGAGAAACCGGCTGGCTGAGGCAAGTGGGTGTTGCCGCCCTAGTGGATGCCACCGCAAACATTAAAGTAAAAGTGCATTTAGCACGAGCCACCGGTGTGCTTAAGTACGATGGCCAAACACAAACGGGCATCCCGCACCAAACCCACACTGATACACACAGCACTTTTTATGCCCTCACAGGGCGCTACTATTGGGATACTCCCCAACATTTAACACAGCAACTGTATGCGGGCTTTGGCCTACAACACCAAAAATGGAGCCGCAAAATTCGCGCGGCGGGTAGAGTACGCCACCTCAATGAATACTACCGATGGACAGGCCCACGCCTAGAAGGCGGCGCTGTCTTTTTACCTCATCAACCATGGCGGTTAGAGCTCGGCCTCGCCGCAGCTTGGCTTAATGGCGATATGGCAGTAGATTTAACCGACATGCCTAGCCGTGCTG
>Ga0079226_10003468_pt1 | contig 12093 bp, 15 predicted proteins | sample Poulit2014_FD_76345 | JGI IMG/M metagenome (GOLD analysis project Ga0079226, IMG submission 76345) | Agricultural soil microbial communities from Georgia to study Nitrogen management - Poultry litter 2014 | ecosystem: Environmental > Terrestrial > Soil > Agricultural land | place: USA: Georgia... | reverse complement strand
TGTATATATGAGATCTTTTAAACCAATTGGAATTCCCGTCAATAAGCAGTGATTTCCTCCATTATTAAATAATTTTTCCGCTTGCTTCGCAGTCTGCTTCGCCTCTGATTCACATATTGTAATATAACTATTAAAATTAGAATACTTCTCCATTCTCGCTAGTACATATTCAACAATTTCAACTGGTGATATACGTCTTTGTTTATAGTTCTCGTGTAATTCTAAAATTTCCATATTTGTATCTTCTGTTACCATTGTATCCTCCTATCGCTTAACAGTTTTCGCTTTATGTTGATCTGGAAATAGTAAACTAAATAATACTCCAAAAAAGAGTGCGATAAAAAAGGTTGTAAATCGACTACTAATGATTTCATCAAGTGGAGTATTAATCCAGATTAACGTTCCGATTAAACCAGATGTAATTGTAGCAATTACCCCAATCCCAGAATATCTTTTCCAAAAAAATGTTAATAAAATAGCTACAGATAGTGTTGACCCTACACCTGCCCATGCCCAACCAACAACAGTGAGGACGAGAGATTCAGAGACAAGTGCCATACCTAAAGCTAATATTCCTGTTAAAACAATGATTATTCTAGAAACAAACACCCACTTTTGTTCACTTAATTTTATTTTAAAACTTTTATTCATTAAGTCTTCACTTATTGAACTCGTCACAACCATAATTTGCGATGTAGCAGTAGTAATCATTGCTGCGAGAATACCTGATAACAGGATTCCGGCAATCCATGCTGGTGTTAAATCCAAAATCATTGTTGGCAGTACAATTTCCTCATCTGGAAAATCGCCAATGTTATACAAGGCGATAGCTGTAATCCCTATTAAAAAAGCGCCTGCAAAAGCAACTATTGTCCAAATAATCCCAGTAATACTTGCAATTTTTGCATCTTTTTCGCTATTTAAAGCCATAAAGCGGGCACTAAGCTGTGGCTGTCCACCTAGATATCCGAAAAAATATGAAAAATTATTAAAAAATAGAAATCCAAATGCAAAACCAGTAACTCCTCCAGTCCAAGAATCAACTCCATTTCCTACTGCACTCATCTCTCCAGTAATAGATATATCATTTGCACTAATTTGAATTAGCGCAAGAATTGGAATGACAACTAATACGACTAACATCAAAATACTTTGTACCATGTCCGTCCAAACTACAGAAACAAATCCACCTGCAAAAGCAATGACGATTACAGCTAATGTACAAATTAAAATTCCTACTACCGGGTCTAAATTAAAAGTTGTTAATAACGTTTTTCCTACTCCCGCTAGTTGCGCGCCAACGTAAAAAGTGAAGAAAACAAGTATTAGCAATGTTGCTAGAAATCGAATATAAACACCATGGGTAGGAAAACGAACCGCCAAATAATCTGAAAGCGTAAGTACCTTATATTTATCTGTCTCATCCATAAACCTTTTTGCTAAAAATAACCAAGCAAAACTAATCCCAAGTATCATACCTAGTATTGTCCATATTGCCGATAATCCAGTTAAAAAGGTAAATCCTGTAAAACCTAATAAAAGCCACGATGACTCACCGGTTGCACGCTCGGAAAACGCAAGGGCCCATCCAGGTATCTTTTTCCCGCCTAATAAAAATTCGGCCCGATCCATTTTTCTCCTACTAAAATAAAAACCAATACCAATGATAAAGAGAAAATAAAGCACTAACTCAACGATCAGAACAATATTCATATGATCTCCCCCCAAAGTTCTTTACGTGTGTGTGTGTTTAGCCTTTATTTCTAGTAGTAAAACAAAATGTCCCTATAATTAAATGTATGTCTAAGATTAAAGATAAAGTCTTGGAATTACATAATTAAATACGACTCTGAAAAAAAGATAAACTCTTCCCCAAAAAAGGGGGGAAATGTTGTATCGTTATAACTGTTTTATAAGGAATAAGTAATTATATGGATTCAAAATTGGAGGATTAGATACGGGAAATAAAAAAATATTATAAAAGAAAATTATCTTACGTAAGAAATGCTTCATTAAACGAACAAAGCGCTGAAATTGAAAATTTATCACTGGCCTCTTGAGAACATTATGCAATTAATAATAAAAAAACATACGCCCATTATCAAATTCCAGAATGATGGATTGTCGACCCGTACTCCGGAATAATAGAGCAGTATGTTCTAATAAAAGCCCACTATGAAATCGATTCGTTATATGTTAAACCTTCATCTTTCCTCGAATCATTTTGATGCTAATGATTAAAATCCAGACCATAAATAATAGACCAACAGCTTCATTAAAATCATGCATATTTTGTTTGCCTTGCATTAGAAAGAACCAAGAGATAGTATAACCTATGATATGTATGCTTCCAACAAATAATCCAAATAAACTAAATTTTTTAGTAAAATCTAATCTCCATAGTCCTAATGAATGAATGATTACCCAAACTGCTAATAATAGGTTAGCAATGACGTATATACTGACCGAGAGACCGCCCTCAAGCATGGCCCAATCATAGAATAAGGTTGCAAATGATTGCGTATAATCATCCGCTGCTAGACGAAAAGTTTTAAAAGCATATTCAACAGTTGATGCTTGCACCATAAGAGAAAATCCGTAAAAAGCAAAACCTGAACACCCTGCAATTAAAGCGATTAGATTTTGTAAACGAAAGTGTTTTAATTTATGTAAATAGATAAATAAACCAATGGGTAAAGAAATGGACAGTAACATAATCAATGCCTTACTTCCGTGATCGAATCCCAAATACCCTGGAAAATTACTATAATAAGCGATTCCTAACTCAGCAAGACTTTGACCTTCTTGAACCTGAATAGGATTTAAAATAATGAAGAATATGTTGATGATCATCCAAACAACTATCGTAAAAACGTGTAAAATTCCTATCCAACCGATCCCTTTCAAAACAATCCCCCTTAATAATTCAAAACTTTTTTATGCGTCAAATTCTCATTTTTATTTCTGTGTTTCAAAAACGAGCTTTAAACCTAACCCAATATAAATGAATCCAACAATCTTATCTTGCCAACGGGACATAAATCCTTTCTTTTGAAACAGTTTATCCCCTATTAAACTTACACAAGCTGCTAATAGGGTTGTATACATAATACTCATGAGTACGAAAGTGAGTCCGAGTATTAACAATTGAACTACTACAGGATAACTATCATTTTGGACAAATTGTGGTAAGAATGCTAGGAAAAAAAGCGCTGTTTTTGGATTTAGCAGTTCAATTAATACAGCTTGACGAAAAGATAAAATAGAATGATCTTTTTTCACATCTAATTTTTCATCTTTTGTTGATTTTGTCATGAGTGCACGTATACCTAAAACAAACAAATAAGCGGCACCTAAGTATTTCACTATTTCAAAAGCAAATTCGGATGTGATTAAAATGGCTGATAATCCAAGCACGGAAGCAATCGTATGAATTAAATCACCAGTAGCTATGCCTACACCTGTCATAATTCCAGCTTTCCATCTCCCTTTAAGACTTTGAGTTACAGTTAGTATAACAGCTGGTCCAGGGACTGAAAATAATACTAATACGACGAATACGAAGTCACCATTTCTCTCTCCCACACAATTAAAAAATATATTCAAAATCTTTATGTAATATATTATCATACATTTTCACATAGATACGAATAACTATAGAAAGAGAATGATAAAAACTTTAAATACTAGATTATTAGGCTAAAGTACATTCTCATTCCTTTATGCATAGGATATGGTACATATCTCAGAAAGGATTGATAAAAAATGTATTACTTTCCAAATATGCAGCCTTATCATATAATGCCAATCTGTAATTGTGGCATGCAACCTATGTATGCAAATAATCAGGGATTTAACTATCAGCCACCAGGAGCTTATGAAAATAAAATGCAAGTTCAAAATTATAAAAATAATATGCGGGTTCAAGATTACGAAAATCATATGCAAGTTCAAGATTATGGAAATATAGTACGAGGGAAATATTATGGAAATAGAATGCAAGATCAAAATTATGGAAATCCAATGAAATTTAGAGACCATGGAAAGGAGCCGTATGTCATCGACATAGAGGAAGCTGCCGAGCGGAACAGGACATTTCGAACAGCTCTATGGACTGGAGACCACTTACAAGTAACATTGATGAGTATCGCCCCGGGAGAAGATATCGGATTGGAAGTCCATCCCGACACCGATCAATTCCTGCGCATAGAAGATGGCGGGGGGCTTGTCCAAATGGGTAATACTAGAGATAATTTAACCTTTGAAAGACGAGTTGGAGAAGATGACGCTATCATGGTTCCTGCTGGCAAATGGCATAATGTAACCAATACGGGAAATGAACCAATTAAATTGTATTCGATCTATGCCCCACCTGAGCATCCATTCGGTACTGTACACGAAACGAAAGTAGAAGCAATGGCTGCTGAAGAGGATCATTAGTATACATTCCCGAAAAATGGAAGTACTAAACCCAGAAAAGCTGGGTATTAGTACTTTTTTATTTGCTTGTTTTTAATTTATAAAGAATGATTATTTCAATCATTTAATCCTTTTTTGTTTTATAAGTCCGGCCAGATTTTTGTTTTCTGAACGATGATTTATATTATAAATTAGTTGCAGAATAAATGTTTGTTCTTATCTTATAGGAAAGGTTCAGTTAATGAATATACAGAACACTAATTACTTATTTTTGTCATCGTCGTATAAATGGAAACGCGGTTTTTACTAGTATTTGTAAAACCGATCTGCTCCTCCGCACCACAAAAGATGACATCACCTGTTTCTACTTCAAGCTCCTCCCCGTCTATCGTAAAGGTGCCATTGCCTTCAATAACATATAAATATAATTCCCGATTAGGATGATTGTGTGGTCTCATGTGTTGACTAGGAAGAAAATTTAACATAAAAGCAACGCTTGTTCTCGTTTTAATCATATCTATTTTAGTGAATCTGTTCTCATCAAATTTCTGTGCTGCAGTAATTGACTGTTTATCCATTTTTTCACCCCTCTTATAGTACGATGAGCTTATATATTCCTACTCTTAATCTACTATAAGAATGGTATGAATACAATTTATCGAATCTGATGTTTCTCAATACCTGTTTGAATCAATTTCATCATAGGTCATTCATAAATGAAAACCTGTATTATTTTAAGATTATAGTTTTAAAAATTCTTAAAAATGAGCTTGCCAGTACCATAATAATAAAACTACAATTGACTATTTGAACTCCATTCATAACTACCAAAAAACCCCTATTCCATTTAGAAATAAGGATTTTGAATAGATATTATTCAACTTATATATCATTGCTTGCGTCTACGATTAACCACATGGATGCCGCCAGAGACCTCGATTACGCTTCCGGTTATTAAGTCCGCATCTTCATTGCATAAAAAATCTACCAATCTAGCTATATCGCCACCAGATCCTGGGCGACCGATCGGCGTTCTCTTATCCTTTATCCTTTTGGCATCATAAATATTCGCTTCCTTCATTTCACCAGTAATATCACCTGGTGAAACCATATTAGCCGTAATGCCATTTTCAGCTTCCTCTAGCGCTATCGACTTCGTCAAAGAAACAAGCCCAACTTTAGCCGCACTGTATGCGGAGCGATACATCCAACCCGGGGTGTGCTGTGCATCTTGAAATCCATATGTGATAATTCTACCAAACTGTTGCTTTCGCATAATTGGAACGACTAATTTAGCAAAATGGAAGACCGCACTCAAATTTCCTTCCACCATTTCATACCATTCACTATCTTTATAATCAATAAGCTTTTTTTCTTCAAATACGTAAGGACCGGCATTGTTGATTAAAAAATCTACACGACCAAAACGTGACATAGCCTCGTTCACAATGTTTTCAATATCCTTTTTTTTAGTTATATCGCCTTGCACAAATTGCAACTGATCAGCATATTCCTTCCACTCAGACTGTAAATCTTTCACCCGATCGGAGTCACTGCGGAAATTAACGGTTACGGAACAGCCATTTTGCAATAATCTTTCCGTCGCCATTTTCCCAAGACCTTTTGATCCAGCTGTGATAATGGCATGTCGCAATGTATCCACCTCCATCCATAATGTGACATTATTTTAACAGTGACAAAAACTCCTTGCGTATATCGTTGTTTTCTGAAAATACTCCCCTGCTGGAAGTGGTGACTGTCAGGGAGTCTTTCTTCTTCACGCCGCGACCGCACATGCACATATGAGTAGCTTCAATAACTACCATAACTCCTTCTGGTTTCAAAACTTCTTCCATCGCTGTCGTAACTTGATTCGTTAATCGTTCTTGTACCTGGAAGCGTTTCGCATAGCCGTCTACCATGCGCGCAATTTTTGATAAACCGGTGATTTTTTCACTTGGAATGTAGCCAACATGCGCTACCCCAAAAATAGGTGCAAAGTGATGTTCACATATAGAATTAAAATCAATATCCTTCACCAAAATCAGATCATGATGATCCACATCAAACTGCTTTTCTAAATGTGATTTTGGATTTTCATGATAGCCTTCTGTATATTCTAAGAATGCTTTCAACACACGAAAAGGAGTTTCTTGCAATCCTTCACGTTCAGGATTATCGCCACAAATTTCGATCAATCCCTTTATTGCATTCATAAAGTTACGGGATTTTCTTAATTGTTCTTCTGTTTCTTCAGGGGATGCTTGCAGTAGCTCCCTTATACGTTCTATATTAATATCATCTTGTGTCATAGACATTTTTAAAATTCTACTCCCCTGTCCAACAACTCATGTAAAGTTGTCTTTTATTATACACATACACTAATAAATGTATTATATTTGCCCTGAATAAGTCAAAAAATTAACATGAACTTACCGATAATAATAAAATGAATGAGCTCCACGCATCGACAAAACATGTTGTAGCCTAAGGTTTTCCCAAATGATAATAAATATCCAATAAATAAGGGAACATTAACATAATATATAATCTTTAAGTAGATTATACCTAAAGTACGTCCGATTTTTCGTGTTATATACATTTTCTGCAAAGAGTTTATTTTGCTATGATAAATTTACTTTTTTGGAGGAACGATTATGAAGAAACGACTCATCCTTGCATCAGGATCGCCAAGAAGACAGGAGCTTTTAAATCAAGTTGGGATACCTTTTTCAATTCGTAAAAAGAAAATCGATGAATCAAAAATCACTATTCATGATCCAATTGAAAAAGTAAAACAACTAGCCATATTAAAAGGAAAAAGTGTCCCGTTACAGCACACCGAAGTCATTTTATCGGCAGATACCGTGGTGGCTTACAATCAAATAATTTTTGAAAAGCCCAAAAATAAAGAAGAAGCATATGAAATGATTTCTCGGTTAAGCGGTGACGTGCACGAAGTCTTCACTGGAATCTTGATTCGTTCCGCAACTGATGAGAATGTGTTTGTCGAACGAACGAGAGTTGAGTTTTGGCCATTGACCGAAAAAGAAATTGAGAGGTATGTAACAACGGATGAGCCATACGACAAGGCGGGCGCATATGGAATCCAAAGTCTCGGGGCTATGTTCGTCAAACAAATCATAGGCGATTACTACAATGTTGTCGGCTTACCTATTTCGCGAGTTGTGAGAGAGCTTCTGAAATTTGAGATAGATGTTGGATGGTGAGATGTAAGTGCAACTTTATAAATGTTGATCATTCAGAATTGATGCTCTTCCCTTTCCACCATCGCTCCTCGTAAACAACGGAAAAACAGATCAATCGGCTTCTAACCAGAGAATTTTTTAAACAAAGAAGAAAATGTCAATTAACATTCGTAAAAACATTTTGATCGAATTCTTTTTTGCCGCCGGTGAAAGAAATATAAATGGTCAACATAATGCAGATGAATAGCGTTGCATGGAATATTGTGTGGAGCGTATTTGGAACAATGTCGTTTATTACTGGAAGAAAAGAGTGTGTATTTCCAAACATTTGATGATAGCTGTCAACTTATTCTTCTGCACCAATCCCAAATAAGTAAGGAATCCACCAGGAGAATAGAGCCCCGACAAAAATGGAACTTTGATGAATGATTAACCAAAGCTTTGCCCAGATTGGATATCTCTTTCCCATAAAATAAATGACACCGCCCATTAACAACAAAAACTGCACTGAACCAAACATTGTAACGATGAGCAACTCGTTAAAGGAACGCACTTCCGCAATGGCTGGAACATCATTTAACGATCCTAAAGGAACGAGATCTTGCACAATCATAAATAAAAAAATAAAACTTAATCCTGCCAACAATAATTTCTCTGACAAACGTACATTTCTTTTCATCCCATAACCTCCTCAACCTTTTTGTAAGCATACGCTGTAAGTTTACCATATTTTCGTAATATTTAAATTTAGTTTATGTAAAATTTATAATTGCAAAAGGCTAAGAAATGATCAGCATATCAAAAAATCCTGTTTAAAGATTTACTGCTTAGTCAATATTCTACTCAAATCATTTTTCTGCTCAATGAAAACCTACATCCTTCAAACAATATGTACATATTCTATTTTTATGGAAAATATAGTAAACTATTATGATTAAAGGGGGACTTTTAAATGGGTGTTAATCCAGTTGCATCTGTATCGAAATCATTAGTCTTTTTTGCTCTAATTCTTAGAACTGTATTATTTGCTTTTTTTGCATTTTTGATTGCCGGTTTTTTCTCGATTTTGAACCTCCCCAATCCTTGGGATACATATGTAAATTGGTGGGTTTACCAAGCTACCTTTGCAAGCTTGCTCACGATTCCGATACTGCTATGGCTATTAAAAAGAGAAAATATCAACTATATTGAATTTATCGGCTTTAAAAAAGAACGTCTAGGAAAAGATCTGATTCTCGCTTTAGGTTATGGCGTATTAGGTTTAGTGTTTGGTGGAATAGGTTTATATGGAAGTGCATTTTTAATTTACGGTGGTATGCCTCCCGAGACAATGTTCGCACCACTTCCTATGTGGGGAGTCATTCCGGCACTAGCCATCATGCCTTTATCTGTAGCTGCGGTCGAGGCACCTTTATATATCGGGTATGCTCTTCCCAGGCTTCAGAAAATCTTACATAGCAAAAATCTAGCTATACTAATTGCCTCTTTTGCGTTAGCGTTTCAGCATATAGCACTTCCGCTCATTTTTGAATTGGATTTTATGCTTTGGCGAGTAGTATCCTTTATTCCTGTAGCCCTGCTGTTGGCGATAATCTTTATGAAAACTAGACGGCTATTTCCGTTAATGATTGCATTTTTTAATGGACTTGCAAGTGATGATAACTATTTTAATATACTCACTCTAATACATGTATACGATTAATGAAAAAACAAAAGAAACTACCTTTCAATTATTTCAGTTAAAGAGTGCGACTAACAAATTATAGACGGAATGAATGACAATGACGGACCACAGAGAGTTCGCTATTTTATAAATGAATCCAAATATAAGTCCCAAAATAAAAGCAGTAATCATTGGTCCAACTATATAAGGAAATTCAAACAATCCATTATAAAACCAAATCGGAAAATGAATCGATACAAAGAGGATAGAGGTAATTGTATTTGCTGTCCAGAACATAAAAGTTTCTGTCAGTTTTTTCAATAAAAATCCTCTAAAAACGATCTCCTCAATGAAACCAACTAAAATAATCGTATTTAACCATTCATTAAAATCTATATTAACAGTTATATTATTTTGTAATACTACAAAATTTAAAACGATAAAATAAATGACCAAAGCTAAGCATGTCCATCCTGCCCATTTTAGCCCTCTTTTGAAATAACGATTTAACCCTAAATAAGATAAGAGATTTTTCTTTTCCACAATCATAACGAATAAAATAACAGGAACAACCCAAATAACTATTTTTATTACAGCTGCTGTTAGAGCTTGAGATACAGGTTCCATTGCCTCTAAATACTGGGCTAACCATAATTCTCTAATACTCCAAAAAGAAAAAAATAATAGAAAATAAATCCAAATATAATTTCTATATAACTTCGTTTCTATAAAAATCCTCTCCTCCAATTCCTTTTACATGATTAACCTCATTTTACCATATCCTTCCACCATTTTTTATCATTTTGGAATATAGAATGAGATCTCAAATGATGGAACATCTAATTTATATAAAGAAAAAAGAATCGAGTATATACTTGAAATATGTACTCGATTCTAAATGGTTGTTGATTAGAGTAGAGTTACTACATTAACTGTATCGTGGTAATACAAGTGTTGTCTCCTTCAAAAGTGGAAAGTTCTGATTCTGTTGTTTTTCCGTCATATTCAATTTTCACTTGAAATGTCTGATCCCGTGGCAACCATATATCAATAAAACCATTTTTGAAAGATGTCATCGTTTCATCGACAACTGAATTTCCTTCTTCATCCTCGATATATACGTCGAATTCTTTTTCCACCAATTCCCCCTGGCATCCTGTCAAACTGTGGATAGCACAATCGTGCGTTTGTTCAACGAATGGTGCGATCGAAGCAAAAAATTCCTCTTCTGGAAGGTCATAAGATGTCTCAGTGTTATCACTGTCCGTAACGATAAGTTGATGTGATGTGATCGAGGCAGATACATTATCGAAATTACCAACGCTGTATTCGTGCACCATTTTCTTAATATTTTGTTCTTCTTTTTCATTTGTTGGGTTACCATCACAAGCCACTAGTAAGATGAGCATAAATCCAATGACTACAAACAAGCTTTTTTTCATTCATAGTTCAACTCCTGTTGTTTTAAAATTGAAGTTTAATCCAAGAAATATTTTACTATAGTAGTTTTACGTATATCTTCCAAAAAATCATAACTACACGTAATTGTTATATTATTTCCAACCATTTCCACTTATATAATCGACTCTTTGATCTAATAGTCAAGAGGTTAATCCAAATAATTCATGAAACACTTCATTAACTGATTTGTATCAATAATATACTCCATTTCCTCTTCACCTCTTTCGTTATAGTAAGTGAAAGTTAAAACAAAGGGAGAAAAAAAGTATAATTTTGTTTAAAAAGACCGTTTTAGATAGTGGAAATATATGTTAGTATCAGTTTAGCGTTTGATTGACAGAGAAGGATTCTTATATGGTTTAAGCAATCATATGTTTATATAGAGAAAGAGAAATCATTGGATTGATTAACCACTTTGACTTTCAATATAATCAATTTCGGTTGGATCAAATAAAATCATTTATCTTCAAGTTTCGCTGGAACTTTAAATAAATTAGCAACGACCGGGGAATTAGCAGGTTTTTCCTTTTCATTACCTTCTTCTTTTACAACTTCTATCGGATGGAGCCCATTTTTTTGCAGCTTATATGCTGTATCTCCTAACAACAGTGCATGTTCCATATTGGAGACGATGAGTAATACAGGCTTTCCTTTTTCAGACATTTCAGCAAGCAATTCCATGAAAACATTAGTTGTTTCTACATCAACGCCATGAATCAGTTCCAAAAATACAGCTCGATCAGTATTCATCATAAAGTATTTTGCATAACGAAAACGCCGAATTTCAGATGTTGAACATTTTCGTAAAGAGGTGGTGGCACAAGACGTCAGTTTACACATTACCATAACTTCAGCTAATGGAGTTGTACATGCATAACCATTTATGAAAAAAACGTAAATTATCCTCTACCGTCAAACGTTCATACAAGCCATCTGTTTCGTCAAAAACAATAATATCTTGCTGATTTGGAAGACATTTTAACAAAGCTGCTTGTACTTCTGAATCACTATAAATCGCACTAATCTCTGAATCTTTTATCGTAATAGAAAAAGGAGGCAATATTCCGCTTTTTTCCTTATTATCAATTGTAAAGAATGACATTTTCAAAAACTCCTAATCCAATTCTCTTCGTATATACCATTATACTAAATAATACTAGAAAACTCTTTTCCCTATGAAGGTTTTACATATGGCGATATCTAAGGAAATGCAAAGAAGTATAACGCTTTTCATTACTTCTTTGTTGGAAATATACTTCTCTTAACGTATTGACATTCACTTTTTTATCCTAGCACAATTTTTTCTGCATTAGCATGAAGTTTTATCTGTAACATAAATAG
>Ga0079226_10003467_pt1 | contig 12094 bp, 8 predicted proteins | sample Poulit2014_FD_76345 | JGI IMG/M metagenome (GOLD analysis project Ga0079226, IMG submission 76345) | Agricultural soil microbial communities from Georgia to study Nitrogen management - Poultry litter 2014 | ecosystem: Environmental > Terrestrial > Soil > Agricultural land | place: USA: Georgia... | reverse complement strand
GATTACTGGCGAATCCGAAGCGGGTAGCCTCTGGATTGATTGGACCGCACGCTTGCAGCGTTTTTTAAACCAACGTTTATTTCTTGGTTTGTTCTCTTTTGAAAGCCATTTTGCCCACTACCCGCCCGGTGCTTTTTATAAGCGGCACTACGATGCTTTCCGCGGCGATGTGAACCGTGTGTTGTCGGTGGTTACCTATTTAAACCCCTCTTGGGGGCACGAAGACGGTGGCGAACTGGTGCTATACCAAAACGACGAAGATACCGAAGGGCGCAAAGTAATACCGCTATACGGCACTTTAGTTGTTTTTCTAAGTGAAGAATTTCCTCATGAAGTGCTTCCTGCACAACGAGATCGCTACTCCATCGCCGGCTGGTACCGCGTTAACACCTCCATTGGCAATAAAGTAGACCCACCGCGATAATAGGCTGTTCTGTTTATTATTTAGGAACCCTTTATGGCACTTACTCAGCATCGTTTATATTCTTTTCGCCGCTGCCCTTACGCCATGCGCGCACGCCTCGGCATTGTATTGGCTGGGATACAAGTGGAATTACGCGAAATTGTTTTACGGCATAAGCCTGCACACATGTTGGCGATTAGCCCCAAGGGCACAGTGCCAGTGTTACAACTGGCGGGTAACGGCAAACATGTACTAGAAGAAAGCCGCGACATCTTGCAATGGGCCCTCGAACAGCAAGACCCACAAGGGCTTCTTAATACAGACTTAGCCCGCGCTCAGGCGTTAATAGATAAAAACGATAACGAATTTAAGCACTGGCTCGATCGCTATAAATATTTTGATCGCTACCCAGAGCTCACACAAAGTGAATACCGCCAACGCGGTGAAGTGTTCTTACAGGAATTAGAACATCTACTGGCGCAACAACCGTACTTACTTGGCCCCCGCATTAGCATCGCGGACCTAGGCATCATGCCCTTTGTGCGCCAATTCGCCCATGTGGATAGAGACGTATTCTATAACTTGCCTTACCCGCACTTACAGCAATGGCTCAAACACTGGCTAGAGCACCCTGCCTTTGTACAAACCATGGTGAAATATAAGCCCTGGCAAGAAGGCGATGACCTCGTTATCTTTCCCGAACAAGCACTGCCCGCCTCGCCTTCCACAGCACACTAACCGCCCTGCTCCGTCTTATTGCAGAATATATTTTACCGGCTGCAATAATGGCGGCGGTGGTTCTCCAAGCGCCTCGGCAATGGATATTTCATTCACACGGCACAGTGCATCCAAGGGCAAGTCGTTGGCTTCACGGCCAAATGGCCCCTCTAACTCTTGTGATAGCACGTCGAACCCAAAAAACGTGTAAGCCACTAAAGTGGTGAACAACACCGTGTAAAAACCCAAAGGAGCCACGAGCACAAAGGGCAAAGTGTAGCAATAAACTAAAGCCGTACGATGGGTTAACAGGGTGAAGGCAAAAGGCAAAGGCGTGCTCGCAATACGTTCACAAGCAGCTTGCACCCGTGCCATTTCGCTTAAATGTTCATCGAGAATGCGCAACCCTATGCTATCTATGTATTGACGGTGGTATAAGGTCCCCAATATTCGCCCGGCATGGCGCAAGCAATAATCAGCAGGGTTGGCGTGCGCCAGCATCTGCTCAGTGCTTGCTTTACCAATCCAAGGTTCAATATCTGCGCGGCAATCTTCTTGCCGCAGCGCACCGCGCAAGGCATGGCAATGAGCAGCCATCCAATGTAGCAGTTCGCGCCGTAACTGCCCGGCTTCCCCTTCCTGTGCCTCGGTGCCTAACAGCGTTTCACTAGAACGCGCCAACCCACGAATTTGATGCACCATATCGCCCCATAGCGTACGCGCCTCCCACCAACGGTCGTAAGCAGCTTCATTACGAAAGCCTAGGAAAAGCGACAAAGCGATACCTAAAATAGTAAACGGCGCCAACGAAAAGTTGGGCATTTCCATCCAATGAAAGCGCTGCAAAAGCACAATGGTAACGGTAAAAGCAATCAACAATAACAAGGCGGGCGCAATGCGCGGCACAATAGAGCCATGCATGGTAAACAACAACGAACTTATTTTCGGCCGCGAACGAACAATCACACACACCCCCAACAACAAAACACGATGCTAATCAAAATGCAAATATATTTTCATCGATAGATGCTAGCAACATACGGTAGCAAAGAATGTGCTTAAACGTTATCTCGCTCTTCATTACCGTCACGCAAAAAATGGCTGAGCGATACAGGCAACCTTAACGCAAACTGGCCTGACGCTCTTACCGCAACCGGCTTAAAACATAAGTAGATCTAATGCTGTAAATAGAACTGTTGGTTGAAACTGAGAGTTTCTTACCCCCCTGCTTTCATTGCAACTTGTTCAAACCTAAAGAGAGGGTGCGAGAATATAAAACAAAACAGCCGCTATGTTTCCATAACGGCTGATAGATTAAGAAGCAGCGCTGAAAGAAAGCATCCATCAGCACTGTTTTTAATTAGGCAAGAGCCGCCTGTTTACGGTTTTGGAGATACACCAACAATGCTACGACTGCTGAAGCAACTCCTCCCACTAAGGTGGTATACAGGCCAGGGAAGCTAAAGATAAAACCTGCTAACGCTAAGGGTAAACGTAACCAGGAACTTACCACACCCACACCAAGCAAGTACCCTTCAAGCCCACCACTGATCAATACTATTCCAATAATGATGGATGGAAGCACGTAGAAGAGCGGTGTTAAATCCCCTTGTAATACCAAAGCTGGTTGGAACAAGAAAAATAACGGCACAATGTAAATCACTACACCAAGGCGCATTGCTGTAAAGGAGGTTCTCATTGGGTTAGCGCCTGCGATGGTTCCAGCGAGGAAAGCTGCAGCCCCAACAGGAGGAGTGATCACTGACAGCATTGCGTAGTACACAATGAAAAAGTGCACTGCCACCACATTAAAACCACCCACTTCAGCAATAGCTGGCGCCAACGTTACGGATAGGAATATATACGCAACAATCGCAAGCCCAGCCATCCCCATCACAAAACAGGCGAACACTCCAAACAATAGAACGAGGTAAAGGTTTCCGCCACCTAAACCTACTAAGCCTGAGGTTACCGAACCAGTCACACCGGTAATGGTTAAAGCACTTACTACAAAAGCAATGGGCAAAATAATGGCTGTGGTTTGTGTCACTAAAACCCCTATTTGCATCAATGCTTCAGCTGTTCGGCGCGGTGTTAAGCGTGTGGAAGCTTGGAAGAATGACAAGAACACCATTAATAATGCTGCGATCCAGGGGGTGTAATACTCCCAACGCATATACACTAAGCCCCACACCAAAAACACTAATACCACTAAGTAGGGCCAACCTTTGGCAAGCACGCCTTTCGTGGCTGGCAACTGCCCAGTATCCATAGGCTTCAATTTGTTTCTAGCTGCAAACGCATCAATTTGTAGCAACAGGCTAAAATAAAATAGCAGTGAAGGAATAATAGCCGCCAACATCACTGTGACATAGTCAACACCGATAGTAATCGCCATCACAAAAGCGATAGCTCCCATTACCGGTGGCATCACCACACCGCCTGTTGAGGCGCAGGCTTCAATCGCACCAGCATAATGTGGCGGAAACCCTGCTTTTTTCATCGCTGGTATAGTAATCGTTCCTGTTCCAGCAATATTTGAAAACACAGAACCCGACAAGCTGCCCATAAAACCACTGGCAACAACTGCTACTTTTGCTGGCCCACCTCTGTATTTACCAAAACCAGCATTGGCTAAATTAATGAAGAAGTGCCCCGCACCAGTAGCTAGTAACACCCCTGCAAATACAAGAAACCCAAGAATAATTTCAGCAACAATTTTGGTGGTAATTCCCATCATGCCTTCAACACGGAAAACATGAGACTCAATCATGTTTTCGAAGCTATAGGGAATCCCCATGAAAATACCGGGAAAACGATCCGCCACCAATGGATACATGCCTAGAATAGCTACCACCAACAAGAAAGGCATACCACCACTTCGTCGCGCCAGCTCCATCATTAAGAGCCAAATAGCTATTCCAACATAAATATTCATCCATCCAGCATGGGCCATATCCCAAGCGTGTGAAGATAAATAAAAACCTAAACCCAGTACTACTATCGCTAAGACTGTATCGTACCAAGGCACTTTATTTTTCTGTGATTTAGCTGGGAGCAAGATGAAAGCCGCAGCACTAAAAAGACCGATAAATATCCAGTAGTACTTACCTTCCGACCAGCGCTCACCAAAAAAAGTAAAACCAAAAATATAAGATAAACCCAGCACTAACCCAACAGTGGTTAGTAACATAAACACTATACTCTGCCAGGAGCTCAACCTACCTAAGCGCGTGGCTTCTGCCATATCTGGCTGTGCGTTTTCCAAGGAATTGTCAACAGTCATGTTATTGCTCACACTTACACCCTTTTTATGGCGCATAGCTAACAGCTATGCGCCTTGCCCTATTTCAATGACGTGTTACAACCTAGTGGTGAAACGTTCTAGGTGCTTTGTGTGTTGCTCAAGCAATTCCATAAACTCAGGGTTATCATGCCCAGGCCTAATGCGTTTTTTCTTCGCTTCTGCGAGCGCCGCATCACGGGCACTACTCCACTTGCTCATTTTCTCAATAGCTTCTTGGTTCCAAACATCATCTTCTTCTGTCCAAGCACCTACTTCTTTAAGGTACTTCACCGTCCCTTCATGAACAGGAATAGGGCTTCGGTCAAGATAAGTGCGGAAAACTTGCAAGCTCATACGGCTATTTAAGGGGTGGGTACCTTTATAGTCGTCGAAAGACTCATGCAACCATTTGGACATGTTATAAACAAAATCTACAGAGGCATCTTCAGGCATCACGTAGACAAAATTCGACGTCAAACCGTCCACTCCACGCGCACTGCTCACACCAATTTCAATAGTGGCTGGTAGAGCTGTAGGGCGATACTGCAGGAATCTTTTCCATGCCTCTACATTATCGGAATCCATGGAGAGCCACTTAATACCACCAGGAGCGCCTTCCATCTCTGCTAGCACACCACTAATTGGTGCGCACATGGCAACGTCTACTTTTCGTTCCACTACTGCTTTGCAGCTTTCCACATAGCTAGCTGTAGGCACCAACTCAAAATAGTCCTCTACATCTTCTGGCGCTATACCAAGATAAGCCGGCAAGGCGTGTGTCATATTCAGTGTCAATATCGGAGAGAAACTCGGTACAGACACCTTTACTTTTCCTTTTTTGAGGTCTTCTACCGATTCAATTTTAGAGTCGCCTCTCACCACAAGGCCCCATGGTGTATCAATGTTATGCCATACAATGCGTTGGGCTACTGCAGGGAATCCAGCATAACCATCTAGGCCTTGGATTTGTGCCTCTAGTTCAGAAACAGATACTGCGCTCATGCCCAGATCTTTACGGATGTTCAACCGGCGATAACGCTGAAGCTCACTATCTTCAGGAATAACACGCACCGTTACACCTTTGTCTTTTTGCAATAATGGCGCCCACCCGTTCGTACCTGCAAAACTTGCAGTTAGCGTACTAGGTGTTCCAATAGCGAGAAGACGAGGAAAAGCTGAATCATCAGCTTGGGCTTGTGCTGTTAAACCAAAGGTTAAACAAGCTGCTAGGAGTAAACTTTTTTTGGTGGCCTTTATGTGACGGCTCACAGTGGCTATTTTTATCATTCTGATACCTTTATCGTTTTTCTATTTGTTAGTTATCGGCACACTTAAGCCTATTCTCTCACTCCAACACATAATCTTAGATAGAATCAAAACACTTCCCTGCGCCAGACTTCTCTCTTGATGGAAAAACAGAGCACTTAAATGAAACCTTATTTCACTTTAGCGGGTACACTAGAATTCAATACGAGCGCAGCTCTGATGTCAACTAAGCTCAACGAATAAACTTTTGAAATCTGAAAGAACACAACGAAACCAAACACACGAAAACGAAGGCGTAGGCGCGCCTATCATCATTTTTTAACTAACGAGGAATATTTTCTGACGAGAATAGTTATGGAGTAAGCACTAGCACATCTGATCAACATGTGCTGAAAACAGCAAGGCTGCCTTAGGTTTTCTAGAACACTGCTTTTTTGAAAGAGACTGTGGAAAGTAGAGAAAGAAGAACATATTTGGTAGGCACGAGTGGATTCGAACCACCGACCCCCACCATGTCAAGGTGGTGCTCTAACCAACTGAGCTACGTGCCTATTGAGATACACACTATCAGTGATGGACACAGATAGGTGTGAGGAGAACGTGCGCTAGTTTACCGAGAAAGCTTGCCGTGTCAATCCCAGCCCCTCTCTTGCGCCTACTTAGCATACAAAACACCGGCCTGCTTGCCAGGCTTCAATAAAAAAACGGCCTTTACACTAAAGTTGCACGAAAGTACTATCAAAGCCTTATAAAAACGCCAAATACTATAAAAAAACAATAACAAGGCAGGTTTATTATGCAGGCACGTTCCACGGCGCACTCTCGTTTTTTATTTCTAATACTGTTTTTCAGTTTGTTGTTATCTGGTTGTCTAAATGAATCCAGTGAGGCCATTGATAACACCGCATTGCAATCATCAGACACTAGCCCTCCTAGTGATGACACCACCCCCAAAGACCCAGGCAGCACAGACGATGCTGAAGACCCTAAAGAGGAAGCACCCGCTTGGTTTGGTAGCCCGCGAGTGCCTGTTACAGAAAGCCGTGCGGGTACGGTTCATAACGAAAAAATCAACATCGACGCCACCGGTGATGTCATGGCTATCACCGTTATGGAGCCTACAGAACTCACAGCGGGTGAAACGTATCCCTTAATCCTGCATGGCCATGGCTACGGCGGCAAACGCGCACTAGAACCCTCTGCGTTTCAACAAAAGCTCCGCGATGCTGGCTACTATGTCATTTCCATCGACCAGCGTGGTTTTGGCGAATCCTCTGGCACGGTGCGCATTATGTCCCCCGATTTTGAAGGCCAAAACCTCATTGGCTTACTAGACTGGGCCGAAGAGCTGCCTGGCTTAGCTCGTTTCGCCGACGACAACAGAATGGCCGTGGGTTCTTATGGTGGCTCTTACGGCGGTATGTACCAATACCTATTGATCGGTGCAGACCCTTTAGAGCGCCTGCGTGTGATAGCGCCAGATATGACACCGTATGATTTAAGCTACTCCCTTTCCTCACACAACGTACCAAAATCTGGTTGGGCCGCCGGTTTAGTGGCCATGGGCGAAGTCCCGATTTTAGATTTCTTCGGCTTAGATTTTCCTGAACAATTTATGCGCTTTTTGCAGAAAGAGCTAATTAATGAAGAAACGCGCGGCGAGGCCACCAACCAAGACCCTATCGTGGTGGAATCCTTGTTGCGCGGCTTATTGTCAGGAAAGCTATCTGAATCCACCAACAATATGCTGCGTTATAACAGTTTAAAATACTTCTGCGACGGCGAACCCGCCGGCCCACAAGATGGCTTTATCCTTGGCCAATCTAACCCTCGCGTAGAACCGAAGCGCTTGCCACCAATAGATGCCCTCATTAGCCAAGGAGTGAGCGATACACTCTTTAACTTAAACGAAGCCGTTAATGCGTACGAATGCCTTAGCCAACAAGGCGGCGATGTGCGTTTGATCACCCATCAAAGCGGCCATATTTTGCCCTTATCCGCCGATTCTCTACCACAATGGACTGAAGTATCCGACCCACTTTACGCCATGTTCCGCGTGCCTGAATTCCAAGGCCCTGGTGGCGGTGAGCACTGTGCTACCACGGAACGTTTTGATGCCACTTTTTCGTGGTTTGAAGAAAAGCTCAAAGGCAAAACAGAACTGTTAGATAACACTTTGTTGTCTGGCAAGAACGTGTGTTTAAGCTTGGCCGATGACAGCGCTGTGCACGTAAAAGAGGTCAAGAAAGGCGGCACGGAGTTCCCACTCAACACAGACACACCCACCATGTCTGGCCCATTTGGTTTGCTGGCCTCGTTAGCCGGAAGCCTTCCTAGCGAAGCATTTATGCAGACACAACCTATTTATACTGTGCCAGCAGAAAGTGGCAGCCAAATACTCGCCGGCATTCCGCGTCTAGAAGTTAATATTGAATCTGTGTTTGGCCCAGAGCTCACTCCTGGCGAATGCTTCAGCCCGCTTTCTCAATTGCCTGTTGATGATCTCTTACAAGAAATAAGCAAAAACACTCCCATTGAAGATGTGCTTGGCGGTATCGGTACGGCCTTAAATGAAACCATCAATGCCTTACCTTTGGTGGGCGATTTACCTTTACTAAACGGCATCACCAAACTCGTAAGCGGTTTGCTAGGCAACGTATTAAACTTGCCAGGTTGGTTATTAGACACCACCTCCGATGCCTTGCCCCTAGCGTGTGATCCTATTTACTTCATTTCTTTAGGCAAGCAGCTTGAAGGCACACAGCGTTGGCACATCATTAATGGCCAAGTTACGCCGCTGCGCGGCTATGGCTACCACTCTGTGGATTTAAATGGCATCGCTACAGAGCTCAACCCAGGCGACAAAGTGGCGCTCATGATCATGGGTGGCAACCTGCAATACCCCTTGTCTTTCTCGCGTGACCTTCTCACTATTTTCGCGACAATGAACGGTAAAGTTTACCTGCCATTATTAAGTGAAGAAGAAATACTTCATTTGGCTCAAGGCACGCCTGAGCAAGTGCCTAGCGAGGAAGAGGAACACTAACCCTTCTACCTCCACCCACAACAATGCCCCGGTTCACAGTGAACTGGGGCATTTTTTTAACTGCAATAACCGTTAATGCCATCACCCTTACGCTTCCTTGGTGTTAATCACCAGCGCGCCTGTTAGAGTTCTGTGCACTGGGCACTTGTCAGCAATTTCTAGCATGCGTTGGCGTTGCTCCGCAGTGAGATCACCCTCTATTTTCACCTCCCGCTCAATCAATTCTGAGCGCGCACCTTCTTTTTGAGATGTTCTGCTGTGGCGCAAAGTCACCGACACATCATCTAGCGGTAATTTTTTATGCGTGGCATACATTCTCACTGTCATGGCCGTGCAAGCGCCCAGCGCCGCTAACAAATGATCATAGGGCGACGGACCTAAGTTTTGCCCACCCACGGTAGTGGGTTCATCGGCCAACCAGCGGTGGCTATCGCTGGCCACATCCACGGTAAAGCGATGGTCTTTTTCAGCCACCACCACCTCGCCTTTGTCCGCTAGCGCACCCTCTTCATCAGCGCCGTAGTCCAAATACTTTTCCGCCCAGCTACTGATCACACTGGCGGCGTACTGAGCATCTTTTTTGTTCATGAGAAAGTGATCAGCGGTGTCGAGGGAAATAAAGCTTTTCGGGTGTTTGGCCGTGTTGTATATTTTTTCCGCCTCAGCAATAGACACTGTGCTGTCTAAGGGGCTGTGCAGCACTAACAGGGCTTTTTTATGCAGCTCGAAATCATGGCGGCTGTTTTCATTTAAATCTTCAATAAACTGTTTTTGAATATCAAACTCGCGCAGGCCCAAACGCACACGGGCCACACCGTCCCGCTTAATTTCGTCGATGTGATCGGCAAAGTTGTGCACCACGTGCTCAGCCTTCGACGGCGCACCAATGGTGGCCACGGCCTTAACGGTGGGAATATCATTTGCCACCGCTAACACCGCAGCACCACCTAAGCTATGCCCAATGAGCAATTGCGGTGATTCATACTGCTCCGCCAGAAACGTAGCCGCCGCCCTTAAGTCATCCAGGTTAGAGGTGAAGTTAGTATTGGAGAAATCGCCATCGCTGCTGCCTAAGCCAGTAAAATCAAAACGCAATACAGCGATGCCCTTTGCCACCATGGCGCCAGCAATGCGCGATGCTGCAACAATATCCTTACCGCAAGTAAAACAATGAGCGAAAATAGCGTAGCCCCTTACATTGCTAGTGGGCGTTTCTAACAAACCAGACAGCTGCACACCCGTGCTCATAAACTCAACTTTCTTTCTCACGTTTCTTTCCTTTTATCGCGGCCATTTGTTGTACTCAGCGCTCCTCAAACAACCCTTTGGCGGGCATTGGCGCTATTAAATTCGTTCAGTGTCACACAAGCTTTTATGCCATACTAGTAAAAATTATTAATGGAAAGGATTAGACATGGCAGGCACAGCATTGGTTACCGGTTGCTCCTCTGGTATTGGCAAAGAACTGGCCTCACAATTGCACGCACAAGGTTGGACGGTGTTTGTTACCGCCAGAAACAAAGAGGCGCTGTCGTTTTTCACGCACCACGAAGGCTTCATTCCCGTGGTGCTAGACGTAAACAACGCCGAGCAGCGCGCCGCCTTAGCTGAGCAGCTAAACGCCCACGGCCAACTCGATTTACTGGTGAACAATGCCGGCTATGGCGCCATGGGCCCGGTAATTGAAATGCCACCAGAGGCGTTGCAGCTACAATTCGCCACCAACGTATTTGCTCCGCTAGCCTTGGCACAACTGTGTTTTCCACTATTACGCCGCAGCCAAAACGGGCGCATTGTTAATTTAGGCAGCATTTCGGGGCTGATTACCACCCCCTTTTCCGGTGCTTATTGTGCTACCAAGGCGGCGTTGCACAGCCTCTCCGATGCCATGCGTATGGAGCTTGCGCCCTTTGGCATCGAAGTAATTACCATTATGCCAGGTGCCATTGAATCGGAATTTGGTAACAACGCGGCGCGTTCTTTGGCCGATACTTTGCCTGCTAATTCGGTTTACCAACCGGTAAAACAACATATTGCCGCACGCGCCAACGCTTCTCAGCAAAACAGCACACCCACAGTGGGGTTTGTGGCCGCCATGGTGAACACCATTACACAGCCTCATCCTCCTGCGGAAAAACGCTTAGGTAACGGCAGCACCACTTTGCCACTATTGAAGAAATTATTACCGCTAGCGTGGGTGGATAAAATTCTGCAGAAAAAGTTTGGCCTTAACCAACCACTTTAAGGTGCCCGAGCCTGCTTTTAGCAAGCCTGAAACCCGTAAGGAGGTGCCATGAATTATTTAGCCCATTTGTATTTAGCCGGCGACGACGACGCGGAAATCACGGGTGCTTTGCTCGGTGATTTTGTTAAAGGGCCGTTGGAAAAAATAGCCCTGCCCGAAGACATTGTGGATGGCATTCAATTGCACCGTGCCATCGATAGCTTTACCGATACACACCCTATTGTTGAGCGCAGCAAGCAACGCTTGGCTTCGCGCGGCTTGGTGGCGGGCATCATTGTTGATGTGGTGTACGACCATTACCTCGTTAACCACTGGGAGTATTTCACCCATGAACGGTTTGATGCCTTTACCCACTACCGCTATGAGCGGTTGCTAACGCACCTAGATATGTTTCCTGCCCCCATGCGTAAAATGGTGCCGCTTATGTGCGAACATGATTGGCTAGGCGCCTACGGGCACATTGAAAACGTAGCGCTTGCACTAGAGCGTATTGGCAAGCGCCTAAGCCGCCCTGGTTTACTCGATAATGTGAAGGCCGATTTAATCCAGCACTACCAAGGCTTAGAAGAAGATTTCTTCGACTTTTTCCCTGCTGTCATCGCGCAGCATGCGCGCCAACAACGCATCGATAGCGCACCTCATCTACCGCACTCACCTATCATCACGTCAGCGCGGTAACGCCTCGGCCCTAAGCGGCATGTTAAGCATGCCCTGCTGCAGCAAACCTTTGCCCTCGCGCAGGAGCGCCACATATTGAGCCAAGGGATGCGCCGCAGGCACCGCCGCCTCTATACCCGCGAAAAAAGGTATTTGCTCCGCCGGCGCCTGCCAATGGGTGGCCGCTGCTTGCGCCTGCTCCACACTCGGCAGCAGCAGATGGCTAAAACCTTCATGCACGGCCATGCTCACACCTTTGCAATCTAGATCAGCGAACAACACCTGCGGCAGCTGTTGCTCTGCGGCCATTGCCTGTAAGGCCTTAACACTGGCAGCCATGTGGTTATGCCCGCGGTAGACCACTAAATAATCTTGCAGAGCCAAAGGGGCTGGCCATTTTTCACTGCCGTACCAATAAAATACATCTAAATTTTCGATTACCATTAACCCTTTACACTGGCTAAGTTCCAGCTG
>Ga0079226_10003466_pt1 | contig 12100 bp, 9 predicted proteins | sample Poulit2014_FD_76345 | JGI IMG/M metagenome (GOLD analysis project Ga0079226, IMG submission 76345) | Agricultural soil microbial communities from Georgia to study Nitrogen management - Poultry litter 2014 | ecosystem: Environmental > Terrestrial > Soil > Agricultural land | place: USA: Georgia... | reverse complement strand
TTTTTGACGTATTATGAAAGAATAAGCTTTCATTTAACGATATGTTTATTGTATCATAGAATAAGCTCAGGTAAACACATCAACTTTTATTTGTTACAAGCTCTCGTGCGCATGCACACGTGTGCATGCTTGTGCGTGATACGCGTTTTAATAGAAGAAATTAATCATGTGCTTGTTACAAGAGTTTGTTACCAGAAATAAAGGTTGTTACGGAAGAGTGTTACGGAACTTGTTACAAGAATCTCATATGCTCTGTTTACGAGTAACTTGTTTCAATACTTGTTTCAACGCTTTTATCATTATTTGTGTAACAAGAGTATATTTCAACATTAGATATGCTAAGAGTTCTGTTACTATGATTAAATGTTATTTGTTACGGAGGAAATTTGTTGTTACGGAAGGTTGTTACGGAAATTGTTACGGAAATTACATATGCTCTGTTTGTGACTGACTTGTTTCAACTACTTTCTTGTAACAAGAACCAGTTTCATCTAGTATCAAAATCACAAAAACACTTTAGATGTTTGTAGAGCACATATGATGTTGCAATTGATGGTGTGTCATGTTACATAAATACAGTCAAAGCCACCCCCACCGCTTGACATAAGTTGTGCGCAAAGTCTAACATTGATGTCTAAAGTATTACAGTTGAGGTATTCTTCTAGTAGGCTTTTCATGTTACACAAATATAGGTAAATTTTTGATGAGGCCTAAAAACAAAGTCGAGAAACTAAAAACTGATCTGTTGAGACGACACTAGACCAATCAGCATCATTACTTCAATGATTGAAACAAGAAGCCTAAAAAGGCCTATTTTGTCTTGTAACAAAAGTCTGATGTGGACAGTCTCATCTATGTGAAACGGCCTATTTCCTCCGTAACACTTCCGTAACACATTTTTCTAAGCACTTTGTAGTGAGTGCTCTACACATTGTGATGATGCAAAGTTCATTCTAGTAAGTCATCTACTGTTTGCTCTTGAAGGTGACTCATTCAAGTAGATGCTCTACACTATTGTGATGTAGATGTCCGGCAGTGTTCTAGCAAAAAGTATGATTCATCAAATGTCCTACGAGTCAACACTTCAAGCAGTTTTCGCAATTTTTGTAAATTTGACAAGTGGCCTAAAAAATCTTGTAACACTTACTCCGGCCACAAAGAACCACACTTTTGAAGGATTTTGTTACGGAAATCCTAAATTTGGGCGGCAAAAGTTTTAGAGAAAAAGAGTAAAAATATAGGAATATATAAATTTATTATATTTTATTATTTTTAAGGAATAAGTAATTTTAAGTTAAAGTTTTCGATCATAGAAGATATTAAGTTTTAGGCTAACCTATCAAGCCCTTGAGTTTTAGGTTAATTTCTATCTATTCCGTAACAAAAATAAATATAATATAGTTAGATATATAGAGAGATAAGGCTTAAAGCAGTATAGGCAATATGAAACAAGACTGTTACGGAATTTTTCCTTGTTTCATACCCTTTCTGATTACCTATATAGAGGCATTCTGACAGCCCCTATTTTGTTACGGAAGTGTTACTAAATCTATTCAAGAGGCCGCGTTGTAGTTACATTTTACACTATTTGTTACAAAAGTTACTTTGTACTCTATATAAATAGTGCTAGAATAGACACAGTGTGCACTTTTAATAGATTGCTCTTGTCATTCAAATCTAGTTGACGACTCACAGTGCTCACAAGCAGATGTCGACCCACAAAATGCCTATTTTTAACAAATTTTGCTCGACTTTTTCATCATTTTTATACATTTTTATCCTAAAATTGATAGCTTGAATGTCGACATAGTGACTGCACGACACTCAAGAACAAACATAGAACTTAATTTGCAGTCAAGAAGTTGATGCGATTAGTGAGATACGCATACAATACACTCATTACTAGGTCTTATCAATTAGACCGTGTCGACATCTGATCACAATCGACATCTTGCTACCGAACACGAGAGCTCTGACCCGTTGAACAAAAGCTCAGTTTTTACAGCGGCTTCGTCAAGGTGCACAAATAGATCATTTTCATTTACAAGTAAATAGTTACATTTTACACTATTTTGCGGCTTCGAGATTCTAGGCCCCGCTTGTAGCGCAGCAAAGTTGACAATTCCCGCGCGCGCGCGTGCGCATACGCTCATCGCATTGCGCAAAGTCTAACATTTTCAACAAGACTCATTATCTATCAACAAAGATCTTATATCTTCTAGACTATTTACCTAGATTAGCTTGATGTTATAATAACTATATAATCATTTTAAGGAAAGAATATCACATCTTAAAATGAAATCAAACTTTGAGGTGATTCAATATGGAAATACCCATAACATTTAATATTTCAAGCGAAATGATAACACGTAACATGAAATTTCATGCTGAAACAAATAAAGATCAAACATCTTGTTATCTTTTATCTGAACTTGAAACACTGTTAGATGATATCATGTTTGACTTAACACAAATCGAACAATCAACTTTAGAACATGATCCAAATAATAAGAGCGGTAAAGAAATTCGTTATCAGATTAATAAGATATATGAAACTCTTGCTAAATGGCAATATGAAAGAGAGGAGGATGATCAACAATGAGATATCAACATTTACTAGATGAAATGAGAACATTTGGTCGAGAAACAGGCATCTATCCATCTTTAAGAGTTCGTAACTTCGAAGAATTGAATGATCGCCAAATCTTAAAAGACTATTCTATCTACAGATACCAAAGAGTTAAATACGATTCCATATCTAAGAAATCTCAACTATTTAAAGTCTAAAGCATCAATCTTAACGTTTAACTTTTATCAGAATAGTTTAATATAAATATATTGGCACTTTTAAAAGGAGGTATGTAAAATGTTTAACCAAGAAAACTTGTATGCTGATATCATGCATCGCTACAATGATCGACTTATCTTTTTAAAAGATATGGTAACAATGGTTGATAAGAACATCGTAACAAAGTTTTCATCCGATAAGATTATTGTAGCTTACAACGACTTGGAACATCAAATAGCTGAAATTGACATTGCTCCTCAGCACTTGCTCGTTAAATCATGTGATAGCAAATATTTACTTGATGTTAACGACTTTGAGCAGCTTATGAAAATTTTGTATGCTTTTGTTGAAAACACTCATCCATCTGATGTATTCGATGCTTTACGCATGGACGAGATTATGTTTGAAAATGAGTAACTCAATATCAAACAGCACTTAAGCAAAGTTCTTTTATCTTGTTGATAATGTTCTTTGCTTTTTGTTTTCAATACAGCAACTATTGTACATCATATTTCTTGACACGCTTGATGATGATACAATAAAATCAGATACAAAATTGAACAAAGAGGAGTTTTAACAATGAGCACGCAAGTAAATCAAACAAGAGAATTGATAGTTGATGGTACACTGAAGATGGCAAACGATACTTTAAATGAGATTGATCGTTTAATAGAAGAGACGCTATCATCTAATAGCCAAGAGAATCGTATTGCTGAGGTGATTGATGATGAAGAGTTCTTTGATATCATTCGAACTTTGCATCAACTCAAAAAAGTAAAAGATGAGAATACAAAGGATTCTATACAATATATCAATAAGCAGATTGCATCTATGAACGAAATAATGGAAAATCATAATTCTGATTCGTCAGATGACGAAAATTTAATGATTCTTTGCACTGAGTTGAGTAAAAATGCTAGGAATAATATAGATACTAATTTCAATGATCTCAGCACATTAAATTCAACATTGGATGAATTTCTATATTCAGATATATTAAAAGAAGCTGATATTTCGACTCAAAAACAAGCACATACAATATTTGATACAACAATAGCAAACTTATCAAGTGCTAAGAAAAAGCATCAAGACTTATCATATCTAGTTGATTTGATGGAGAACTTTAATACGAAAGAAGGTAACGCAAATGGCTAATATCTCGAGTCTACTTGAAGATGTTGATTTTAATCAAATATCAACTGATCTACAAAAGATTGTACGCTTTATGTTACGTAATTACGATGGTGAAACAATTAAAGCATCTTATATTGAAACGGTTGAACATACAAGAGACATCATCGTTAACTTACCACAAATTATTTCATCAGATAATTTTAATCAAGATAAACAAAAGTTGCTTGTAACAAACATTGTTTTTGTACATCAAACTTTAATGTCAGTATCTGATGATTTTGACTTTGAGTCATCAAGTACAGATGTAACAAGCTCGATGAAACGATTATTGAGAAGCTTTAGCTCCTTCTATCCGCTTCTAATTATAGCTAATACAAAGGATGACTAATCATGGCACTCAACTTTACAGCATCAGATCCATTTGAGGTTATTGATGAAGTGGTATCACAAAATGAAGGAGCTACAATTGATGATGCTAAAGAGCTAGCAAAACAAACAAAAGAGACTTTTAATGTTGAAAATGCTGATGATCGTTTGATAGATGATGACTATTTCGAACAAAAAGAAGCTTTCAACAATCGTATCAGACCTCAAGCTAATGTATCTGATGACGTATCAATACAAGAGATATATGACGGCACTGGCAATGACGACAATAACAATAGTATGTCTAATAATGACACAACTCGAGAAACACACATTGATGATGATACTTCAACTCGAGAAACGACTCAACAATCTAATCAAGATATACTTGAATCAGTTGGTAACATGTTTGAGAGCTTCTCTCAGTCGTCAGACTACTTTGATATACGTATTAAGATCGTTGATTTATCAACTCGAGAAAAGATCGCTTCATTTGATAGAGAAATGCACAAAGATGACTACGAGTTTGAAAAACTTATCAGTGCCTTACGAGTACCAAAAGCTTACCAATTACTTATTAGTCAAGCTGATGTAACTGAGAAATCGTATCTTGGTTATCAGAATGATCGTATTTACATTGAAATACCATGTGAAAAACTCGAGAACAATAGTAGAAATACTCAAGTGTTTACACGCTACTTGACTCCAACATTAAATGGTAAGCCTGTGGGTCAAATGATTGAACAACACACTGACGTCAATATTATTAATGGTAATGTAAAGCGTAGCAAGTACAAACGCTTTGATCAACTTAAACAAATCAAAGGCCTACAGCCTGCTGTTGACTATATTGATGAGTACATTATAACTTCAAAAGATGATGATCAGATCAAACAACAAATACCTTATGAAGAGGTAATTGAGATTCAATCAAAACAAGCAACTCAACAAATTGTAAAAATCGATAAGAATAATAACATCATCGACAAATTCGAAAAACCGTATCAAAAACAGTTCGCTACTAATTTGTTAACAGGTCAAACTTACTCGATTAAACAGCAATCAGATAACGTCAATGTAGCTGATATGATTGACGATAACGAGAAACTCATTTCGTACAAGTATTACTATTCAAAACTGATTGTTGTGGTTGATACTCACTCAGATAGTAAAGATGACACATCTCAAGATCACAAAAATAATGAAAGTCAAGAAATACAACAAGAAATTGATTCTAGTCAAATAAATGTTGACCCTTACGTATCATCACAACTACTCGAGAACTTACTCGAGACACTACCCGAGTTCACTCAAAAGTCAGCGTATTCACAATTTGATGCTTTATCTAATATGAAACTAAGTCAAGTTCAACAAGAATATGCACAACGCTATCTGAACTTTGTTAATAACATTAGGAGCAAGACAGCACTAAGACCGCTCATACTTGATGATATCAATAGTGCTCACTCTGAATATAGTCATGATCAGTCAGTACCGCGCTTATATGATATATCATCAGAGTATTTAGCTGATCGACATCTCGAAAAGATTGCTTCAAAAGTTGTTGATGAAGAACTCGTATTTGATGATGACGTGCAACTAGCATATGATCTATTCTTTAATTCATCAATATCTTATGTTCAGATTAATGTAAAAGATGTTAGTATTGATCAATCATCACAAGTATGCAAATATAGACTGCAAATTAAGAGAAAATAACTGTGTCAATTGACATCTGTAAGTGATATAATTACAATTGATACTAAGTAATAAGGAGGCTACACAACTATGAGATCAAGAGTATTAAAGCTTATCGCTGTTTATGACGATGAAGAAACAGTCTCATCAATGAAAGACATACTAGAAAATGCTCTCGGTAGTAATAAATCAGCTTTAATAACTGACATTGATCAACCTGAGGATAATACTGAGTTCACTCTCGAGTATTCCGAAAATCTTAAAGATAAACTAGTATCTCTTGCTGATAAGCCTGAGTATATCAACAAACTCTTTGTCAATGAAGCTGTTGTTGACTATGATGAACAAGGCTCAATGTATGAAGTTGCTAGTAAGTTTTTAGGAGGGGATCAAAAGTCAGATGATACAACACCTAACTATGAGAGCTATTTAGCTACAAACAAGAAAAAGAAAAAGAAACGTGGTTTACGTAAAGATGCATTCTCGAGAAAAGCTCCTGGATCAGATAAACGAAAAGAGAAAACTGATCCAACTTCAACAAAAGATCTACATGAACAAAATGATGATGAAGCATTAGATACATTACTACCTGATGTAAATAAACTTAAAGAGCAAACATCTTATCGACTTGATAAAGATCCTGACATGGAGAACCAAGAGATTGTTCAATCTCTAACGTTTGCTCATGAACAACCTTTATCAATGATACATCAATCATATAAGCAATCATTATCCGACTTCAATGAACTTGATTTAGACAAAGAGTTAGCTGATTTTAAATCGCATCTTCAATCACAAGAGCTACCTCAATCTGTTAAAGAGTATAAAGACTTATCAAATAAAGAGATTGACTTCGCTAAAGAGGTTCAACAAACAGTTGAAGGTATACAAAATAGTAGAGAGCAACAATTTGAAGCTTATCTAAAAGAGCACAATGCTACTGATAAAAGTGATGAAGAAAAACAAGCTCTACGTAATAACTTTGAAAGTGAGTATCCCGACGATACAGGTAACAAATCAGCTCAGTATATTGAAAGTATACGCGACGATTATTCTAAACTTCGAGACGATGTCGAGGAAAGTGAACAACAAGCTAGAAGAGACTTGATCGACTTGTTTAAGGATTATGCAAACAAAGATAGCATCAATGATGCTTTCAAGTATATCGAGGTACGTAACAAATACCAAGAGCAATACGATAATGCGTTACAAGATCTTAAAGATAAAGGTTCAATCAACTCAGGAGACTATGATGATCAGTTTATTGAGGGATTAGATGACTATGATGAAGATCAACCTCAAACACAAGAAACGACTGAGGCTGATCAATTAGATCAACAACGATCAGATGATGATACTCAACAAGATGAAGGCTTCACACCTGATCAAATCAACGAATTTGAGGAAGAGACTGATTTTGTTCCTCATCAACAAGATGACAATCAATTTGAAGATAACACATCTGAAAGTGATGAGTCATTCGACGATGATAATCCATTTGGTGATGAAGACGACGATGATGAAATTGCAAGTCAAGAAACTGATTCTAATGATGATGAAACTTCAAATGATGAGATTGATGATAACTTATCTGATAATGATGATGAAACTGAAAGTCAAGAAACTGATTCTAATGAACAAGATGAATCAAGTGACATAGATGAATCTGAAGATGAACCTCAACAATCGCAAGATCCAGTCTCATCAATGGTTGACGACATCAATAATGATACAGAGATTAAAGAACAAGAAGACGATCTTATTAAAAGAGGTAAGCAAAACTCTCGTAAGAATGAAAACTCGAGTCGCAATCCGCTCAAGAAAAACAACAAATCTGACGATGAAGAAGAAGATGATGATGATATATCTCAACAAGAGACCGAGTATGTTAATCCTTTCGTTAAACTGTGGAATTTATTTAGTGACAAATCTAAGAAATGGATTAAGATACTTGTACCATCAATACTTGGTTTCATCATACTCTTATTGATTGTTTTATCGGTCGTTATTTCAAACTCGGATAGTCATCAAGAGAAAAAAGAGCATGAGCAACAAGTACAACAACAAAAACATGATAAGAAAATGAAAGAGATAGCTCATTACACTAAAGGTAAAAAACTTCCAGCCGTTGATAAAAAGACACAAAGTCGTATCAACTTCCTTGTAACTGACGTTAATAAAGATGGTGGTGTCACTGGCTACTACTATAAAACGAAAGATGGAAAACGAGTAAAAGAGAAAAAGACTGCTTCACCTGAAGCTGTTCAAGACTACATCAAGAGAATGAAAGCTAAAGAGGAAGGCGAAAATGAATCTTCATACTAGCAAAATGACACAAATCGGTTCTGATTATGATTAGGACCGATTTTTTAATGATCAATAGCTGTATACTTATAGATGAATAGATGATACAATAATAATGTAGAAAGAGGTGATAAAGGATGACTGGAATGCTTTCAAAACTGAAACCATCAAACGACTTTTCAGAAAAGATGCAATCCAAGGAATACGGTGATGATCGTTATCCATATTCTAAAATCGGATATAAGGTTCATACGATAATGATGCTTATTCTTAAGATTTTTATCATCTTTGAAGTTATCCGATTTTGCTTATTTATAGCAACTCTATATCTTGACTATGGCTTTATCAAGACAATGCATTCGTATAATATGATGATACTTACTTTTGTAACAAGACTACTCATCATATCAGTAGTTACTTATCTTGTTCTTGTATTTATGAGATCTCGTAATCATGAGCGTTCTATTATGGTAAACGATTTTAGAACTCGGTTGCTAAGACACTCATTACGTAAAAGAGTTAACTTTAAACAACATCATAAAGAATTGTCTAGAAAAATGAGTGACGCTAAGTCTCAGGATAAAGAGAACAAGAAGCGTAAGAGCAAGTCTAGTGGTCCAAGCATTGACGATCGTAATACACTAAAAGCTTTAAAAGCTCTTATTAAAATTAAAGTGTTTGTCAACACAAGAAAACAGCTTGATGATCAATCTCAGTTATCAACTCAAGCAAAAGCGATCATTAACTTACCAAAAGATATTGGTGTTCAAAACAAGATTAAAGATATGACTCAGAACTTAGATGAAGACTTATCAGCCTCATCAGCTGGTCGTTTTACATTTGGACACTTTTTCTTTACAAAGGATTATAAGCAGGTTATTTCAAGAGCTTGGTCATCTAAGAAAGATAAGTATTATGTTCCACCCGTTCCTAAAGGTGAGGAAAGCTTACCTAAAGTTACAGAGTCAACTTACTCATTAGATGTCTTTCCTGATAACACAGAAATCAATGCTCAGATCGCTTACTCAGCTGATAAATGGGCAGAAACAATGGCTAAGAAAGTATCTGAAGCTTTAAACAATTCTAAAATTAAGTGTGAGTATGAGTATGCTAATATTAATTCGATGTTAGCAACACTTAACTTCCGCATAGCTGAGGATAATGAGACTGTAAATGTTGATAACATTCCAAAACTATTACAACAATATCTAGGTAAGAACAAAGTAACAGCAGATTCTGATGGTAACTATATTAGGGTTACGATTCCACTTCAAAAAGAGCACCAGACTCAAATGGATATGTCTACTCTTTTCAAAGCAGCATTTAATCATAAAGACTATCAATAAGGAGGTGTTTCACATTGGATATAATTGACGGTATCTCAAAGTTTTTCAAAGGTATCTTTTCTTGGATATGGGAACTACTCAAGAGTTTTGGTCACTGGATAGTTGATAAGACACCTATTGGTGATCTTATTAGTTGGGCTTTCGGTTCGTGGTCACACTTCGGTGGATCAATAGCAACTTTAGCTGTTGTTGGATGTGTCATTTATGCTATCATCTCAGCTATTGATGAGTCATAGAATTAGCTTTTAATCAATAACAATAAAAAAGAGGTGTTACAATGGCAAAAAATAAAAAGTCTCAAGAGCGTAAGTCAATAGACGCTCTGCAAAATGATGATTACGACAAAGAGTCATATGATGGCTCCGATAAGAAACAGAATAAGCAAGGTATGTTTGATAAGCTAGCTGCTGGCGGTACTAGTGATGCTAAAAGTAGTCGTAAAACAAACATATCAAGTAAAGGCAACAAAGGCGACAAAGGTAAAAAGAAAAAGTCTGTACGTCGATTCTTTAGTCGCTACAAGTGGTATTTCATGTGGAGCATACTTAGTTTCTTAGCAGGCTTAATCATTTTAGCTTTATTCGATGGTGGTAATGATAACGAAGTCTATCAGCTAAGTGAACCAATGAGTCTTGAAGAGTCAATTGACAATGTTCGTTCATCTCAGATTGATTCATTACAAGCACAATTTAGTCAAATCAAGAAAAATCAAGATATAAATGATACTGAGGACCCAGATGGACCTAAATTATCTAAGAATAAGAAACTAATAGCTGATGCTATCAGTGATAGTTCTAAAGAGCTTGATCCAATCTTAAAAGATTCAATGAATGTTCATTACGACGCTGATAAGAAAGATAAAGACAAGGTCAGAGACAATATCAAAAAGAAAGTTGATGAGAAAGTCTTTGATGATGACGCAATCGATAACTTAATAGATGGTAACTCTGCTGGTAAAGAGCTACGTCAATATGGTGTCAAATCAGGAGGAACGCAACCTTCAATTGTTGGCGTTGACGAGAAAGACAATTTCGTATTCTTATCAATCACACCATATTCAGTTAAAGATAGAACTGTATCTGTTGTTCATATAGCTAAAATCAACGATGATAAGAAAGTTGTTGATCTTCACTATGTTGGCTATCTACAATCTTATGGTCATCAAAGAGCACAAAATATTACAAAAGCAATTAAAGAATCACTTAACAAAGACACAAAAGCTGATAAAGATTTAGACAAATCAGTTGAATCAACATTAGATAAAGAGAAGAAAGATAACGCTAAGAAAGAGAAAGAAAAAGATAAAAAGGATAAAGAAAAGAAAGAAAAAGACAAGAAAGATAAAAAGGACAAATAATACTTCAGAGGTGGTAATTTGAAGAAACGAGAAATCATAAAGTTGTTTGTGTATCACATCTTGTCTCTAGCGATTATCCTGTCAATTGTATTACCTTTAACCGACATCTCGGTATTTGCTGATGACGACGATGAAGGTTACGTTCCTAGAGATAAATGTACTGATGAAGACGTTAAGAAACAAGAGAATGATGAAGCAGATAAAAAGGATAAAAAGAAAGAAGATGACAAGAACGACATCGGTGACGCTAACGGCGATGGTGGCTGGTTAGAAAAAGGTACCAAGAAAAACAAAGATGCTCAGAAAGTTTACGACGTCTTTACTGAAGATTATGGTACGTCCGGAGCTTTTGCTATCGGTGCAATGGCTAACGTTCAACGTGAATCAAAATTCGAACGTGACGTTAAAGAAATTGAAGGCGGTCAAAACTATGCTGGTCGTGGTGGAGGACTCTTCCAATTCACACCTAAAGAAAAGTTTACAAACTCAAAGCAAGCTAAGAAAGGCGATGACAAATGGGCAGTCGAAAACCAAATTGCTTATCTATGGGACTCAGAGTTTAAAGGTAAGCAAGTTGAAGCTTATCTTGAGATGAATGATGCTCCTGATAAAAAAGTTGAAGACTTAATATCTGAAGATGATCCTGAGAAAGCTACTGAAGGTTTCTATAAAGGTTATGAACGTGGTCGCGACGCTGAGAGTGATATCGCTAAAAGTAAAGGTTTTATTAAACAAGCAGATAAAGTCTTCAACAAAGATGATCCAAAAGCTGATAAAAGCAAGTGGAAATTTGCTGGTGACTCTAAGAAAGAAGTTAAAACTTCAAGTCAAAAAGAAGATAGTAAAGATAAAGAATCTGATGATGATGACAATAAAGATTCTGATATGAAGGATTGTTCTTCTGACGTTAAGAAGAAAAAGAAAGATGAACGTGACGATTCATTAGCTAGTTGGGGAGACGACGGTAAAGGTAAACATGGTCAGAAATTGAATGATGGTCAGAAAATGTTTAAACGTGATGATCTTCCTAAAGATCTCAAGAAATACGCTTTAGATCCTGCTAAAGTTGGTATGGGATGGAAAAACAAGAAAGGCTGGAAAGGTGGA
>Ga0079226_10003465_pt1 | contig 12100 bp, 7 predicted proteins | sample Poulit2014_FD_76345 | JGI IMG/M metagenome (GOLD analysis project Ga0079226, IMG submission 76345) | Agricultural soil microbial communities from Georgia to study Nitrogen management - Poultry litter 2014 | ecosystem: Environmental > Terrestrial > Soil > Agricultural land | place: USA: Georgia... | reverse complement strand
GGTCGACATGGCCCATGTGCCCAACCCGCGGCGGCTGTCGGTGGGGCTGGAAAACACGCGGCTAGCCATGTTGCTGGCAGTACTGAACCGGCATGCGGGAGTGGTCACTCACGATCAGGACGTCTTTGTCAATGCCGTTGGCGGGGTACGCATTACCGAGCCGGCTGCCGACCTGCCTGTCCTGCTGGCCATCATCTCATCATTGCGCAACCGTCCGTTGCCCTCGGGGCGGGTCGTGTTTGGGGAGGTCGGTCTGGCCGGAGAAATCCGTCCTGCGCCGCGTGGTCAGGAACGCTTGCGAGAGGCCGCCAAACTGGGGTTTGACACCGCCCTCATCCCGCGTGCCAACGCGCCCAGACAAGACATACCCGGCCTCACTATCTGGCCTGTCACGCGTCTGGATGCCGCCATCAAGCATCTTCAGGAGGCAGGCTGATGACCGTCTGCTTGCGACCGTGAGTTCGCTGGTTGTGGCGGTTGGCAGTCTGCTGGCCGGCGGCACCATTGGTTTCACTGCGGGTGTGCTGGGCATCGGGGGCGGGTTGTTTGCCATTCCGCTGCTTGGCCTGCTGCTGGGGATGGATCAGCAAATGGCTCAGGGTACAGCGCTGATCATGGTCTTTCCCGCCGTTGTGGTGACACTCAGAAATTACAACCGTCATCACCGCATTGACTGGCGGGCAGCGGCCGTGGGTGGCGGCGTTTCAATGGTGTTTACGTGGCTGGGTGCGCGACTGGCCCTCGATATGGATTCATCGTTGCTCAGGCAGATCTATGCATTGTTTGTGCTTCTGATCGCCATCTTTTATTTTTACCAGACCCGCAAGCGGTCCACCGCAACCACAGCCACACGAAGCTGGCCCGCACGGCCCCTGCAGTCGCTGTGGTGGTTTGTGCCCGTCGGCATGATAGGCGGCCTGACCGGGGGCGTCTTTGGCGTCGGCGGCTCGGTGGTTGTGGTGCCCCTTTTTACCACCTTGTTCGGTCACCGCCAGATTGTGGCCCAGGGTCTGGGCCTGAGCATGGTATTGCCGGGCAATCTCATCGCCATCACGACCTATGCCTGGCATGGGCAGGTGGACTGGGTCGCCGGGGTGCCGCTGGCCATTGGGGGCATGATGCTGGTCCCATACGGCGTGCGGCTGGCCGTGTCGTTGCCAGAACGCCGGCTCAAGCGGCTGTTTGCCTTCATGCTGCTTGTGATCATGGTATTGCTGCTGGTGAGTGTCTGATGCCGCGCCGCGTGTCTTCTTCATCGCTTGACGTCACGACATCAGCCAATGGCCGCATCCTGTACGATGCATCCCGTGTGTTGGCACCTTCTGATTCTCTCTTCCTGCCCGATACCTACCCGCATGCCTGCCCGGTTTCAGAAGCAGGAAGGGGAGCCGCCTGGTTTGTCTCGCTGGATTCCACCGACGCAGTGCTGCGTCATTATCGGCGTGGCGGCCTGATTGCCAGATTGAGCCGCGATCGCTACGTGTGGACCGGTGTGGCGGCCACGCGCTCATTTGTCGAGTACCGGGCGCTGGTTCACTTGCACGAGCAGGGATGCCGGGTGCCTCGTCCCCTGGCTGCCACGTGGTGGCGCCACGGCCTGACCTATCAGGCAGCCATTCTGGTCGAGCGACTCCGAGACGTGCAATCCCTGTCCCGTTACGTCAATCGGGGGAGCGCGCTGCCGGCGCCTGCGGTGGCACGCGCCGTCTGCCAGGCTATCCATGCCATGCACGAAGCAGGGGTATGGCACGCCGACCTGAATGCCCATAATATTCTCATTGATCCATCCGGCCATGTCTGGCTGATCGATTTTGATCGCGCCAAGATTGGCGCGGTATCCCGGCGGCAGAGGGGCAACAATCTTCAGCGACTGCGGCGCTCCCTGATCAAGGTTGCGGGTGAGCGGGGCGTATCTTTCTATAATCTGATTGTCGAAAACACGGATTCATGACATCAAGGAACTTCATGTCAACACAGGATGATCTGAAAAGGGCCGTGGCCGCGCAGGCCGTCGATTATTGCTTGTCCCGCATCGGGCCAGACAGTGTGCTGGGCATTGGTACCGGGTCAACGGTGGACTTCTTCATCGAGGCACTGGCTGCCCACCAGGGCCGGTTTGCCCGTGCCGTATCCAGTTCCGAACGCAGTACCCGGCGCCTGCAGGCTGCCAGCATCAGGGTGGCAGATCTCAACGAGGTATCCGATATGGCGCTCTATGTGGACGGTGCGGATGAAATCAACGCAGACCTGGCCATGATCAAAGGCGGCGGTGGTGCACTGACAAGAGAAAAGATTGTTGCGGCAGTGGCCCGGCAGTTTGTCTGCATTGTGGATGCGTCCAAGGTCGTGACGCGTCTCGGAGATTTCCCGCTTCCGGTGGAAGTCATCCCCATGGCTCGTGAAGCCATTATGCGCCGACTGCAAACACTGGGTGGCCGCCCGCAGTGGCGCGAAGCCGTGGTAACGGATAACGGTGGCCATATACTGGACGTCCATGGCTTGGCCTTGGACACCTTGCAGGCCCGCCAGCTGGAGACAGAAATCACCACATGGCCCGGCGTTATTACCTGTGGCTTGTTTGCCCTGCGTCCGGCCGACCTCGCCTTTGTTGGCAACGAGCATGGCGTCCAGACGCTGGTCGCCAGCAAAGCCTGATCTGAATCCGCCCTTTACCGGACTTGTTACTATGCCTACCATGTTCGAACATACAAACAAACAGTTTCACGCCGACATCGAAGAGGCCCGCTCCCTGTTCCTTGAAATGGGGGGCCAGGTCGAAGCCATGCTGCGTGGCGGCATGCAGGCCCTGGCAACGGGTGACGTCGACATCGTCGATGAAGTTCGCATGCGCGAGAAAGAAGTCAATCGTCTCGAGGTTGAAATCGACGAGCGCATCATTCTCCTGATTGCCCGCAACCAGCCCACAGCCATTGACCTGCGCCTGCTGCTGTCTATTTCCAAGATGCTCACCGACATGGAACGCTGTGGTGACGAGGCCGAGAAAATTGCCAAGATGGCAGGCCGCCTGCACGATGCCGAAAGGGGTTACGAAGCCGTTGTTGAACTGCGGCACATGGCCGACCTGGTCGGCAACATGATTCGCAATGCCCTGGATTCGTTTGCTCGCCAGGATGAAGTGGCCGCGACGAGCGTCATGCATGCCGACAAGGAAGTCAACAAGGAATGGAAGGCATCATTGCGTCACATCATTACCTTCATGATTGAGGACCCACGCACGATTTCACGGTCCATTGATCTGATCTTCATTGCCCGTGCACTCGAACGCATTGGCGACCATGCCAAGAACATGGCCGAAAGGGTGATCTTCATGGTGCGTGGCGACGATGTCCGCCATGTCGGAGCGCAGCGCATCGAGCAACTGCTGCAAAACGACAGCCAGTTTCCGCCCAACGAATAGTCGGGCAGTTCCCGATCCGGGTGGGATTGCCCTTGTTTGCCTAGTCGGCTGGTGGCACGTAGCCGGCGGCTTCGATATCTGTGTCTTCGAACAGGTAGGCTTCCATCTGGCCGGCCAGATACTTGCGGGCGCGGGCATCAGCCAGGTTGAGGTGGTTTTCATTGACCAGCCGGGTCTGAATGTCCAGCCACTGGTTCCAGGCCTCTTGTGACACCTGCTGCCAGATCCGTGTTCCCAGTTCGCCCGGGTAGGGCGGATGAGCCAGTCCCGGTGCTTCGCGTTTGAGTTTCACGCATTGAACCATACGAGTCATGTCAGTTATCCGTTCAGGTTATAAGGCCATTGAGGGTAGATGAACCGCCTATTGTAACGCTTGTGTGGTTCCGTACCGGGCAGATTGGAGATGTCTGAAACCGGCGTCCCGGGTCACAGCTTCTTGATGAAGACAAGGCTGTTGCGGGAGCGGTTGTAGTGCGCCTGTCGATCAGCCGGGAGGTCTTTGACACCTCCCTGCACAAAGCCGCGCTTGATGAACCAGTGCGAGGTGCGGGTGGTGAGCACAAACAATCGTTGCAGCCCCAGTTGCCGCGCCCGGGTCTCGGTGTGGCGCAGCAGGATTTCGCCTTCTCCGGTTCCTTGCCAGGCCGGGTGAACCACCAGGCAGGCCAGCTCGCCCATGTCGTCAGCCACATAAGGTTTCAACGCAACGGTTCCATAGATGATGCCGTCGTGTTCCAGCACGGTAAACTCGGCGATATCGCGTTCGATGCTGGCCCTGCCACGGGGCACCAGCGTACCGTCTTGCTCCAGCGGGTCAATCAGTTGCACAATGGCGCCAATGTCATCCATGGTGGCCGGACGCAAGTCATCCAGCGTGTCTTCCACGACCATGGTTCCGACACCGTCGTGGGTAAAAAGCTCCAGAAACAGGCTGCCGTCGATTTCGTAAGGCACCAGGTGTGTCCGGGCAACGCCCCGTTTGACAGCGAGGCTGGCATGATGCAAAAACGCGTGGTCAGCCTGTTCCAGCGTGCCAGAAGCCAGCAGGCTATCGGCCTGTCGGCGCGCCAGTTCAGTATCCATGCTGCCAGTGTGCTGGCATACAATAGGGCCGGGCGTCAGAAAAATGAGCTTGTCGGCCTGCAAGGCAATGGCCGTCTGGCAGGCCAGGTCTTCCATGGCCAGATTGAATGCCTCGCCGGTCGGCGAAAACCCAACCGGTGACAGCAGCACAACCGCTTGCTGATCCAGCATGTTGCGCATGAAGCGCGTATCAATTTTCCGGACCGTGCCGGAGTGCTCAAAATCCGTGCCGTCTATGATGCCAATGGGTCGCGCCGTCACAAAGTTGCCGGAGGCTATTTGTATCTGCGCGTGCGACATGGGCGTGTTGGGCAGCCCCTGGCTGAACGCCGCCTCAATGTCCAGACGGATCTCGCCGGCGGCTTCCTTGGCGCATTCCAGTGCTGCCGCACTGGTGGGCACGGTACCATGGCCAAACGTCAGGGCATGGCCCTTCAATGACAGCTGCTCATTGACCTGCGGGCGCGAGCCATGAACCAGTACCAGCCTGATTCCCAGCGCTGACAACAGCGACAGGTCTTGAATCAGAGCGTTCAGGGCACCATCTTGTATCAGCTCACCCCCGAACCCGATGACAAAGGTCTTGCCGCGAAACTCATGCACATAGGGTGCCATCTGGCGAAACCATTGAACGAACCGTGCGGCATCGTCCGCAACAAGCTGATTATGTGTCATGGGCAAGGCACCTGATCAAACGTGACAGCCAAAATTATAATGACATCATGATACCCGGTAAGCCATTTCCAAAAACCATTCATTATCCTGAAGATTTGCCTGTCAGCCAGCGTCGTGACGACATTGCTGCGGCCATCGCAGAACATCAGGTTGTCATCGTTTCGGGGGAGACCGGATCGGGCAAGACCACCCAGTTGCCCAAGATCTGTCTTGAACTGGGCCGTGGCCGGAATGGCATGATCGGCCATACCCAGCCGCGCCGCCTTGCTGCAACCTCCGTGGCACGCCGGGTTGCGCAAGAACTGGACACCCCGCTCGGAGAATGGGTGGGTTATCAGATACGCTTCACCGACAAGACGTCGGCAGACACGGCCATCAAGATCATGACGGACGGCATTCTGCTTGCCGAAAGCCAGCGCGACCCCATGTTGCGGCGCTACGACACCATCATTATTGACGAGGCGCACGAACGCAGCCTCAATATTGATTTCCTCCTGGGCTTTCTCAAGCAACTGCTGGTCAAGCGGCCAGACCTCAAGCTCATCATTACCTCAGCCACCATTGATGCCCAGCGCTTTGCCCGCCATTTTTCAACCGATCAGGTGTCCGTGCCGGTCATTGATGTATCGGGCAGGCTCTATCCGGTAGAAATTGTCTATCAGCCTGTGGTGGCCGGCTCAGCGGCCCTGGATGAGGACGACTCCCCTGACGATGACGACAACACCCCCCATGCCCTCTCGCCGGGTCGGCGGGCCGCTCGTGCCAGCCAGCGTATGGATCTCGAGGACGAGCGTGACTTGGTCGGTGCGGTCGTCGAGGCGGTATCCGACTGCCAGCGTCATGGTCCGGGCGATATTCTGGTGTTTCTGCCTGGTGAACGCGAAATCCGTGAAACGGCAGAAGCGCTCGAGCGGAGCCTGGCTGGCCGCGCCGAAGTCCTTCCCTTGTATGCCCGGCTCACGCGCGCTGCGCAGGAACGCATCTTCGCCCCCCAGACCAGCATTCGTCGCGTGGTGCTGGCTACCAACGTGGCAGAAACGTCGCTCACCGTGCCGGGTATCCGCTATGTGATAGACAGCGGACTGGCCCGGATCAAGCGGTATTCATGGCGTAACAAGGTCGAGCAGCTGCATGTCGAGCGCATCAGCCAGGCGTCGGCCAATCAGCGGGCAGGGCGGTGCGGACGAATTGGTCCCGGCGTATGCATCCGCCTGTACGACGAAGCCGACTTCGAGACACGCGACGCCTTTACCGATCCGGAAATTCTGCGCTCCTCGCTGGCATCGGTGATCTTGCGCATGAAGGTATTGCGCCTGGATGACATCGACACCTTCCCCTTCGTGGATGCCCCCCATCGTCGCGCCGTGACGGACGGTTATCAGACCTTGCAGGAACTGGGCGCGCTTGATGACAACCGGCACCTGACCCCCACCGGGAAGAAGCTGGCACGGCTACCCCTGGACCCGCGTCTGGCACGCATGATTCTCGCCGCCCACGAGCACGACTGTCTGACTGAAATGCTGATCATCGCGTCGGCACTTTCTGTTCAGGATCCGCGTGACCGGCCCTTTGACGCCCGTGATGCGGCCCGACAGGCACATGCACGCTTTCGTGACAAGCAGTCCGAGTTTGTCAGCTACCTCAATATCTGGCGCTGGGTGGAGGAAACCTACGCCCAGCGCGAAACCCAGCGACAATTCCAGACGCAGTTACGCAAGGCGTTCATTTCGCCTGCCCGCATGCGTGAATGGCGCGATGTCCATGCACAACTGAAAACACTGGTCCGACAGCAGCGATGGCGCTTGAATGGCAAGGAGCCGACTGCCGAACAACCGCATACTGCACTGCTTGCCGGTCTGCTGGGCAATATCGGCACCCGTTCCGACGACGGTGCCTGGCAGGGGGCTCGCGGCATCCGTTTTCATATCCATCCTGGCTCAGACCTGGCAAAAGGCGGGGGCCGCTGGATCATGGCGGGGGAACTGGTCGAGACGTCACGGCTGTTTGCCCGCTGTGTCGCCAAAGTAGAACCCCGCTGGATAGAAAAGGCTGGCGGTCATCTCATCCGGCAACAATGGGACGAGCCCCGCTGGGAGAAGCGCCGGGGGCAGGTGGTGGCCAACGAGAAAGGCATTCTCTATGGTCTGACCATCTATCGCGGCCGGCGTGTCCATTATGGTCGGATTGATCCGGTCGTGGCGCGAGAGATTTTTCTTCGTGAAGGACTGGCAGCGGGCGAAATCCAGTCGTCATTGCCTTTCTTGCGGCATAATCGCCGGCTGATACAAGAGATTGAAGCGCTGGAACATACCAGTCGCCGCCCGGATATCCTGGTGGACATGGCAGCCATCGAGGCATTTTATGACGAGCGGGTGCCTGAGCATATTTTCCAGACTGCCACGCTGGAACGCTGGTACCGCAAGCTCGACAAGTCAGCACGCAGCAAATTGCTGTTGTCCCGCGAAGCGCTCATGCGCCATGATGCCAGTGCCATTACTGCTGACGTCTTTCCCAGACAGCTGGACTGGTTCGGCGTCGACATGCCGTTGCGGTATCACTTTGAGCCAGGCTCCCCGCGCGATGGCGTGACCCTTGTCGTGCCGCTATATGCGCTCAGTCAGGTTGACGAGGACTGGTGTGAATGGCTGGTACCCGGCATGCTCAAGGAAAAGGTCGAGTTGCTGATCCGCTCATTGCCTTTGCGTCTGCGTCGTGGTTGCGTACCCATTCCTGATTACGCCCAGGGCTTTCATGAGCGCTGGTTTGATGCTGCCAGTCAGCCACAGGGGAGCCTGCTGGATGCGCTGGCGCAAGACATCCTTCGTCACACCGGCGTTCGCGTGCAGCGCCAGGACTTCAAGCCTGACACCTTGCCGGTGCACCTGCACATGAACTTCCAGGTGGTGGACGAAAGGGGCGGTTTTGTATCCGGTGGTCGCGACCTGCAGGCGTTGCGCAAGGCGCATCAGTCGGCCGCGCAGGCATCATTCAGCAAGCAGGCAGCCAGAGACGAACAGGTCGCCGATGACTACACGCAGACCGGGTTGACCTCCTGGACCTTTGGCCCCTTGCCCGAGCAGGTGGAAGTGCGGCGCGGGGGCCAGACGCTTATCGGCTACCCGGCACTGGTTGACCGCGACACCCATTGTGACCTGGTCCTGTTCGACGATGCAGAAAAAGCACTTGTCAGCCACAAGCAGGGTCTGCGCCGTCTGTTCCGGCTGGCTTTCAAGGAGCAGGTCAGGGCGTTGCAGCGCCATGTCAAAGGCCTGACCCACCTGAGCCTGATGTTCGTCGGTCTCGGGACCCAGCAAGCGTTGCAGGAGCAGTTGATTGACAAGACGATCGACCAGGTGTGTCTGGACGCACCCTGGCCAGGAGACCAGAAAAGTTTTGAGGAGCGGTGCAGGCAGGGGCGTCCCAAGCTGATGTCACAAGCGAATGCGCTGATCGCACTGGTGGAGGAAATCCTCAGAAACTGGCGTGAGCTGCATGTTCGCCTCAAGGACATTGAAGCGCATGAAGACAGCCATGCCGACATACTGGCCCATCAGGCGGACCTCATCCATCCCCGCTTCATCGTTGACACGCCAGACGAGCAGCTGCAGCACTTTCCCCGCTATCTCAGGGGCATGCAGGTACGGATAGACAAGCTCCTGACCGAGCCACGCCGCGACAAGGAATGGATGGCCGATTATCAGCCCCTGCACGATAAGTATCAGCACGCCCGCCAGCAGGGCAGCGGAGTCAGTACCGCCGCACTGGACCGTTTTTACTGGTCATTGCAAGAGCTGCGGGTGGGGCTGTTTGCGCAAGAGTTGCGCACCCCACGACCGGTTTCAGTCAAGCGGCTGGAGCGCATGTGGGCCAGTTTTCAAGTCTGATGGCCCTCCGCCATCCGGGTCAGTACAATTCATCCATGACAAGTGCATCCGAATCGTCCCGTTTTGTTCATCTGCGGGCTCATTCCGAATATTCCGTGGTCGATGGCATCGCCCGCATCCCCGATCTCGTCGAACGGGCCCGTGCCTGTGGTCAGCCTGCGCTTGCGCTCACGGACCTGGCCAACGTCTTTGGCCTGATCAAGTTTTACAAGGCGGCTCGCCGTGCCGGCGTCAAGCCCATTGTGGGCGTGGACGTCTGGCTTGAGAACGAAGACGATGACAATCAGCCATTCCGGTTGTTGCTGCTCGCCAAGAATCAGACCGGCTACCTGGCCCTGTGCGATTTGCTCAGTCGCGCCTGGTTGCACAATCAGCACAAGGGACGCGCCGAAATTCAGCGCGAATGGCTGGTCGAGAATTCAGAAGGCCTCATCATCCTGTCGGGTGCCCGGCATGGCGACGTGGGGCAGCTGCTGCTGAGTGGACGTACCGAACAAGCTGTGGAGCGCGCCCGGTGGTGGCAAGGCCACTTCCCCGATCATTACTACCTGGAGCTTCAGCGTACCGAACACGCCGATGACGAAGCCGTTGTGCAGGCATCCCTGCAGGTGGCGCTTGATCTCGGGTTGCCCGTGGTGGCTACCCATCCCATACAGTTTCTGGATGCGGCCGATTTTCGGGCGCACGAGGCGCGTGTCTGTATTGCCAATGGCGAAATCCTGGGCAACCCGTCGCGGCCCAGACGCTTCACCGCCGATCAATATTTTCTTGATACGGCCACCATGCAGCAGCGTTTTGCCGATATCCCGTCAGCCCTGGAAAACACGCTGGAAATTGCGCGACGGTGCAATCTTGCGCTCAAGCTGGGCGAAGCGCATCTACCGCAATTTCCGACTCCGGACGGGATCACGCTGGCCGAGTACCTTGTCCAGCAGTCGCACGAAGGCCTGGCCGTGCGCATGGAACAACTGTTTCCTGATCCGCACGAGCGGCAACAGCAGTATCCCCAGTATGAGGCCCGCCTGGAAACCGAATGCCGCACCATTCTTGACATGGGCTTCCCGGGTTATTTCCTCATTGTTGCGGACTTCATCAACTGGGCAAAACAGAATGGCGTGCCGGTCGGGCCCGGGCGCGGCTCCGGTGCAGGCTCGCTGGTTGCCTTTGCCCTGGGCATTACGGATCTGGCTCCCATCCGCTACGACCTCCTGTTCGAGCGCTTTCTCAATCCCGAGCGGGTCTCCATGCCCGACTTCGATATTGACTTCTGCCAGGACAATCGCGAGCGTGTCATTGAATATGTCAAGGACAAATATGGTGCAGCCGCGGTCAGCCAGATCGCCACGTTTGGCACACTGGGTGCCAAGGCGGTCGTACGTGATGTGGGCCGCGTGCTGGAAATGCCCTACGGCCTGTGCGATGGCCTGTCAAAAATGATTCCCTTCAGTCCGGCCGACCCCTGGACGCTGGATCGCACCCTTGAGCACGAGCCTGCCTTCAAGCAGCGCTATGAAGAGGACGAAGAGGTCCAGGCACTGGTTGACCTGGCACGCCCGCTGGAGGGGCTGACCCGCAACGTGGGCATGCATGCGGGCGGTGTACTCATTGCCCCCGGCAAGCTGACCAACTTCTGTCCGTTGTACCGCCAGTCCGGCATGGGCAGTGGCGCCGTTTCCCAGTTCGACAAGGATGATGTCGAAGAGGCCGGACTGGTCAAGTTTGACTTTCTGGGGCTGCGTAACCTGACGATCCTGGACTGGGCAGTTCGCCATGTGCGTGCGTTCAATCCGGACCGCAAAGACTTCGACCTGATGGATCTCGAGCTGGATGACCCCACGGTTTATCAGTTACTGTCATCCGGCAATACCACCGCCATCTTTCAGCTCGAGTCACGCGGCATGAAAGAGCTGCTCAAAAGCCTGCAGCCCAACAACTTTGAAGACATCATTGCCATGCTGGCGCTGTATCGACCCGGACCGCTTGAATCGGGCATGGTCGTTGATTTCGTCAACCGCAAGCATGGGCGCGCCCAGGTCGACTACTTCCATCCTGATCTCGAGGCGGTGCTCAGCAGCACGTATGGCGTTATCGTGTACCAGGAACAGGTCATGCTGATCTCGCAGATCATCGGTGGTTATTCTCTGGGAAGCGCCGACCTGCTGCGCCGCGCCATGGGCAAGAAAAAGCCCGAAGAAATGGCATTGCATCGTGATCTTTTCCAGAAAGGCGCCATCGAGAAGGGCTACGACTCCGGGTTGGCCACCAAGCTGTTTGACCTCATGGAGAAGTTTGCCGGCTACGGCTTCAACAAGAGTCACTCGGCTGCCTATGCCCTGATTGCCTACCATACGGCGTGGCTGAAAGCCCACCATCCTGCCGAGTTCATGGCTGCCACCCTGTCTTCCGATCTGGATGACACCGACAAGGTGCAGGTCTTCTGGCAGGATTGCCTCGATAATGGCGTCACTGTCTTGCCGCCCGATGTCAATCACTCGGGCTACCGGTTTGAACCCGTCCGTGATGCTGCCAATCAGACAGGCAAGCCACCCGAAACCATCCGCTACGGTCTGGGCGCCATCAAGGGGACGGGGCAGGGGGCCATTGCGGCCATCATTGCTGCCCGCGAAGCCGGCGGCCCCTTCGCAAGCCTGTTTGATTTCTGTCAGCGCATTGATCGCCACGCCGTCAACCGGCGCACCATCGAAGCCCTGATCCGGGCGGGTGCCTTTGATACGCTGGAAGACAATCGTGCGGCCTTGCTGGCCACGGTTCCGCAAGCCCTTGAAGCTGCCGAACAGGCGCAGCGCAACGCCAATCAGGTCTCGCTGTTTGAAGACAGCTCCGATGCCATTGTGGCTGGCGAGCTGGCCAAGGTGCCAGCCTGGGACCTGCAGACCCTGCTGACCGAAGAAAAGGCCGCCATGGGCTTTTTCTTCAGTGGCCATCTGTTTGATTTCTGGCGAGACGAAGTCCGCCGCTTTGCGCCCACCCCGCTGGCGCGGCTGTCACCTTCTCGCGAATTGCAATGGTTTGCCGGCAT
>Ga0079226_10003464_pt1 | contig 12100 bp, 10 predicted proteins | sample Poulit2014_FD_76345 | JGI IMG/M metagenome (GOLD analysis project Ga0079226, IMG submission 76345) | Agricultural soil microbial communities from Georgia to study Nitrogen management - Poultry litter 2014 | ecosystem: Environmental > Terrestrial > Soil > Agricultural land | place: USA: Georgia... | reverse complement strand
GATCGCGCCGAGCGCGGCAACAACCAGCACCAGATAATAAAAATGATCCGCGCTTACCAGCTGGATGCCGAAAAATTTGAGCACCGGGATGTTGGTGAAGCCATCGGCTCCGCCAGTCAAGAACGCAAATTGAATGAAAAGAGTGCTGGCGATGAGGCCCCAAGCCAGCGTGGCCAGCGCTAGGTAACGGCCCGACAGACGCAGCAGCGGCAAGCCTGACAGATAGGCGGACAAGGCACTGATGATGGTGCCAGCGGCGAGGCTGAGCCAAGGGTCCAGGCCGTAGGTACCGGCCAGAATCGCTGCCCCGTAGGCACCGAAGCCGAAAAATGCAGCATGGCCCAGGCTGATCAGACCAGCGTAACCGATCAACAGCACCAGCCCGGTCGTCACAAAGCCGTAAATGCCGATCAGCACCAGCAGATTGACATAGAAATGCGGCACCAGGCGCGGCAGTGCGAGCAGAAATGCCGTGATGAGCAAGCCAATGACGATGCGTGAGGCCAGGCGCATCATGCCACCCGCCCCTGATTCCTGAGTACCGCCCGGAACAGCAGAATGACGATGATCAGCGCAAACACAATGGCCTCGCCGTAGGCGGAAATGCCATAGTATGCGTACGCCTCAAGCACGCCGACCGCCAATCCGCCCAGCACCGCGCCGCCATAGCCCGACAGACCGCCGATGACCGCGCCGACAAAGCCCTTGAGGCCGAGAAACAGGCCCATGTCGTAAGTGGCGTAAATAATGGGCGCAATCAGGACACCGGCAATGGCCGACAATCCGGCACTGATCGCAAAAGCCATCAGCCCGGCACGCTCCGGCGAAATGCCCACCAGCCGCGATCCCATGCGATTCATGGCACAGGCACGCAAGGCTTTGCCGAGCAGCGTGCGCTCAAGCAGCAGCCAGATCAGGAACAAAAGCACCAGTGTGGCGACAAAAACCAGCAGGCTTTGAAAGCTGACGTGCATTGCGCCGAGCGCCAGCGAACCAGCGCCTATGCTGGGAAAGCTGAACGAGGACGGCCCCCAGAAAACCAGGGCGAGACCCTCGATGCCCAGATACAAACCGGTGGTGATGATGAGAAATATCAGTTCACTCGCATGCGCCGCCGGTTGAATGGTGATGCGGTAAATGGCGGCCCCAAGAAAGGCCACGACCAATGTGGCGATGACCGCGGCGAGCAGCGGAGGAAAATGAAACGGCGCCAGCCAGCCCACCAGCCACCACAATCCGACACCAACGGCTGCGGCCAGTGGCAACAGCCACCAGTTGCGCCGGCGAAAGGCCTCCAGCAGAATCCAGACGGCTCCACAGGCGATGGCCAGATAAATACCGCCGACCGAGCCGCCGCTGCTCAGACCGACAGCAGTCAATGCGCCCAGCATCACGAACTCGCCCTGGGCGATGTTGATGACGCGGGTGACATTGTAGATAAGCACCAGGCCAAGGCCCAAAAGCGCGTAAATGGCACCATTGGTCAGACCGCTGACCAGCAGATACAGGGCGGTGTTAAGTGACATCAGGTCAGGCCACACAGACTGAACAGGCAGCCATCGGCATGGCCCTGCTCGACCGCAGTTGGTTCACCACGTTGATCTCCTCGCAATGTTTCAGGCCTCGCATGCGGCTTTTGCATGACGGCCCCGGATGTATCGACCCGGGGCCATGGCAAGCTGCTGCAAAAGCTATTGCACCACTATATATTTGCCGTCTTCTATCTTCACCATGATGGCCGAGCTCTCGCCCAGGCCCATGTGATCATCCTCGGAATAATTGAATGTGCCATCGACCGCCTGGAAATCCTGCAGATTTTCGATGCCGTCGCGCAGCGCCGCGCGGAAAGCCTCGGTGTCGGACACCTCGGCCGTGCCGTTTTTGAGCACGTCTTCGGCCACTGCAGCAAAAATCAGGACGGCATCATAGGCATGGCCGGCAAACGAATTGGGTACTTCGCCGTAAGCCGCCTTGTAGTCCTTGACGAACTTTTCGACAACCGGCTTGAACGGCAGGGAATCGGGCAGCTTGTCATGCACAATCACCGGCAAAACCGAGAGACGGGTACCGTTGAGGCTGTCTCCGCCCAGACGCAGGAAGGGTTCATTGGAAACGCCGTAACTCTGATAGATCGTGCCCTCGTAGCCCGCTTTCTGGATACCCTTCTGGGCCACGTTGGCCCCCGGCGGAATGGCCCAGATGAGAATCGCGTCCGGATTCACATCAACCAGCTTGGCTGCCTGCGAGTTCACATTGGTGTCTTCGCGGGAAAACTGCTCGACATCCACGATTTCGATATCCGTGCCTTCGATGGCCTCCTTGAACTCGGTCAGGCCGCTCTTGCCATAGGCGTCGGAGAAACCGATGAAGCCCACTGTGGTGATGCCACGATCCACCATGTCCTTGACTTCGGCACTGACCATGGTGGAGTCCAGCGGCGGCGTCTTGAAGACCCAGTAACGCTCGGATACCGGCTGCACGATTTCTGCGGACGCGGCAATGGAAATGTTCGGCACCTGGTAGCGTTCTATGGTGTCGAGAATGGCCATGGATTCGGGCGACGTGGTGCAGCAGATGATGCCCACCGCATTGTCCTGGTTGATCAGCTTGCGCACGTTGAGCACGTCTTTCTGCGGCGTGCTGGCGGAGTCCAGGATCTTGACCTGCAATTCATGGCCGTCAATGCCACCGGACTCGTTGATCTGGTCAACCAGCATGTTGATGGCCTTGACCTCGCCCGCACCCAGTGACGAAGCCGGCCCGGTTTCGGCAACAACCGCACCAATGACGATGGGTTCCTGCGCCAGGCACAAGCCGGGCAGCGCCATGACAGCGAAGCCCAGCAGGCCGATGATCCAACGAATTTTCATGATTTCCTCCAGCTAGCTCATTTGTCTTTGAAAAGTCTTTGTAATTCAGGCAAGCAAACTTTCAGTCAAGTATGGCAGCGTATCGCACCTGTTGCTCACAACCATTATGGCTGCAAGCACAAGACAACCAAGCAGGCAGCGCTTGCCATCCACTGCGCCCACTTGGTTGCAGCCATCGAACATTAGTTATTCGCGATATGCTTGTCAATGGCCTGCTCGCCCTGATCAGGACGAGGGCATGCTCATGCGGCGCATGGCTTCGACAAAACGCCTTAATGTATCGGAAATGGCGCCGCGTTCCAGCATGACCTCGATAAGCTGGAAGCGCCCACGCTCGCTGACTGCTTTTTGCAAAGCCTTGGACAACTCCTGCCGGGTTGTTACCCGGTAACCAACTCCGCCCAACGCATCGGCAATGGCAGCAAAATGCCACTCGTCGAGCTCGTTGTAGCGCCCTTCGGGCTGGAAAGTGCGCAGCATTTCCCAACTGGCATTATTGAACACGACCACAATCGGATCCCAGCCATAACGGCGGCAGTTGCCCAGCTCCATGCCGGTCATCTGGAATGCACCATCGCCCACCAGGATCAAGGGCCGGCGCCCCGACGCAACCTGTAGGCCAAGCCCGGCCGGCACGCCAAAACCCATGCCGGAGTAATAACCGGGGCCGACCAGCTCGGTTGGGCCCATTTCGGTTGCTGAGAATAGGCAGTCGCCGGTATCGGCGGCAATCGGCATGACTCCGTGTTGATCAAACAAATCGTTGATTGCACGCACGATATCAGGTGGCGCAATGGCCTTGTCATCAGCCACAAGGCCGCGCGGAAAATCTCCCCTGAGAGCAGGCTCGATCTGGGGCTTGCCGTTGCACGGAGCGCGCTCGATCAAGGCGTCAACCAGCGCTCCAAGCGGAATGTCAGCATAAGTTCGATAGCCGATGTGGACCGTGCGATCAAATGCGCGCATGGCTCGCCGCAGATCGATGCGCCGGGCCGAGACACCGAAATTCGTATCGCTCAGAATCACCCCCAGCAACAGCAGCGCATCCGCATCCTCCACCACCTGGGCGACATCAGGATCGCCCGCCGGCCCCAGATAAGTGCCCACGAGCGGCGCCTTGCCATCGGCAAACAGGCCCTGGCCCATGAACGTGGTGGTCAGCGGTACGTTCAGCTTGCGCACCAACTCGGCAACCCGGCTCTCCAGCCCGAAGCGTCGTACTTCGACATCGGCGACAATCGCCGGCGCGCTGGCCTTGGCGATATTGGCGAGAATGTCGTCCGCGCATGCCGCCACCGCGTTCGGATCATATGCCGTGGGCGGCGCCGGCACGACCGGCTCGGCCTCCATGGTCGGCAAATCGCGCGGTATTTCCAGATAAACCGGGCGCGACAGCTCGCGGCACCTGCGCAAGGCCCGGGCAATGAGGCCAGGCGCCGTCACCGGGTCATCCAGGCGCACCTGATCGCAGGTGATTTCGCGATATACGTGCATCTGACTCTCCAGCGAACTGGCCTGGTGGTGCAACAGCAGGCCGTCACGCCCTTCCGCGGCACTCGGCCCGCCGGCCAGCACGACCAGCGGCGATTTTTCCGCCCAGGCGCCGGCTGTCACGTTGACCAGATTGAAGCCACCAGCGCCATAGGTCGCAGCCACGACACCGAGCCCTTGGCCATGATAGCGCCCGGCGGCATCGGCGGCGAAGCCAATGCCTGGCTCATGGCTCAGCGTATAGAGAGGCAGAATCCCCGAATCCTCAATGACCTTGAAGAAAGGCAGGATAAAATCGCCAGGAATACCGAAGATCTCATGTGCGCCATGATCCTTCAGCGCCTGCAGCAATACTTCTCCGAGCTTCATTGGCAGTTCCTTGCGTTTGGTTCCAAACCGCACTATACATGGGATGTCCAACATCGTTTGCAGCAATTTTTGCCTGCACAAGGGCAGCATCGGGTAAATCAATGAAGGACAACCAGCAACTGCTGATCGTGGCACATGCACCCTCGCCCAATACACGGCGCATGGTCGATGCCGTGTTGCGCGGTGCGCGCCATCCGGACGTGGAAGCGGTGAGCGTGCACTGGATCCCGCCGCTGGAGGCGACAGCGGACGATGTGCTCGCCTGCGACGCCATCATTCTCGGCACCAGCGAAAACCTGGGTTACATGAGCGGCGCGCTGAAGGACTTCTTCGATCGCATCTACTACCCCTGCCTGGAGCAAACCGAAGGGCTGCCCTACGTGCTCTATGTGCGCGCTGGCATGGACGGCACCGGCACCAAGCGCGCCGTGGCTGCCATTGCCTCCGGGCTGCGCTGGCAGGCGGTGCAGAAGCCACTCACCTGCCGCGGCGAATGGCAGGACAGCTTTGCCGACGACTGCGAGGAGCTGGGCACGTACATGGCCGCCGGCCTTGATGCGCGGATATTCTGAGCCGGATGCATGCCTCGGCATGCTTTACAATGCAACCTGCCCATGCGCTCCACGGCGGGCCCGCCCCGGCAGCGGCAACTTGACGTCGCCTGCAATCGCAGCAATCCTTGGCCGCCACGCCTTGCATCATGGCAAGCACACTCAGCCACCGGCCAATAATGCCAGGCCGGCATTCCTTTTATAACAAGCATCAGGAGACATCTATGAAACGTCGTCAATTCATCACTGCCGGCGCCGCTGGTGCGGTCACCGCCGCCAGCACGGTTTACTCGCCGCTGACCATTGCCCAGAACAAGAAAATCAAACTCGCCATGGTCACGTCCTGGCCCACTTCGCTGAAAACCCTGTTCGGCACGGCCGAATACATCGGCCAACAGTTAGAAGACATGACCGACGGCGATGTCCAGGTGGAAGTGTACCCGGCCGGCGAACAGGTCGGCGGGCTGGAGGTGTTCGACGCAGTTGCCTCCGGCGCCTTCGGCCTCGGCCACACGGCGTCGTATTACTACATCGGCAAGAACCCGGCGCACGCCTTCTTCACCACCATGCCGTTCGGCCTGACCGCGGACGAGCAGAATGCCTGGCTGATAGCCGGCGATGGCGAGGATCTGTGGAACGAGCTCAACGAGCGCAGCAACATGATCGCGTTCACGGCCGGCCAGACCGGCGCCCAGACCGGCGGCTGGTTCAACAAGGAGATCAACAGCCCGGACGATCTCAAGGGCCTGAAAATGCGCTTTCCCGGCGACGGCGGCAAGGTCATGTCACGCGCTGGTGTCAACATCCAGAACCTGCCGGGCGGCGAAATCTATTTCGCCCTGGAGCGCGGCGTCATCGACGCCGCCGACTGGGTCAGCCCCTACGACGATGAAGCACTCGGCCTGCACAAGGCGGCCAAGTACTATTATTCACCGAGCTGGGCGGAGCCGGGTCCCACCGTCGGCCTGTATGCCAACCTGGATATCTTCAACGGCCTGCCGCAGGACATCCAGACCGCGATCAAGACCGTGGCGCACGCCGGCACCGAGCACATGTACACCCAGTACACCGATCGCAACGGCCCGGCCCTGCAGCGCCTGCTCGACTACGGCACCGAAGTGCGCACCTTCCCCGACGAGGTGCTGGACGTGTTCGCCAAGTACAGCAAGGAGTTGAAGGAAGAAAGCGCCGACAAGGATGAGTTTTACGCCAAGGTGTACGACAATTGGAAGTCCTACCGCGACAGCGTGCGCGCCTGGACCAACATGAGCAACTACCGCTACCTCGACTACGTGCACGGCGGCGACGCCTGATCGAAAGCGCGTTCAGACGCTTGGGCGGGGTGCACAGCGCACCCCGCCTTTTTTATTGCTGCACGGCATCACTCAGGTGCGGCAGCCAGGTCACCAGTTCCGGGAAGAACCACAGCAGCACCAGCGCAAACAGCTGCACGGCAATGAACGGGATGATGCCGCGATAAATGTCGATGGTGCGCACTGCCGGCGGCGCCACGCCTTTGAGATAGAACAGCGCGAAACCGAACGGCGGCGTCAGGAACGACGATTGCAGATTGACCGCAATGAGCACCGCAAACCAGAGTGGGTCAATATTGAACGCCGCGGCAATGGGCACGATCACCGGAATCACGATGAACGTGATTTCGATGAAATCGATGAAGAAGCCGAGGATGAAAATCACCAGCATGGTGAACAGCAGAAAACCGAGCTCGGCGCCCGGCAGGTTGGTCAGCACGGCCTCCACCACATGTGGGCCATTGAGCGAGGCGAACACCATGGTGAATGTGGTCGCACCAAGCAGAATGACGAACACCATGCTGGTCAGCTTGACCGTCTGATCCATCACCGCGCGCAGGCTGTCCCAATTGAGGCGCTTGTTGAGCAGGGCCAGTATGCTGGCGCCGAGTGCGCCCATGGCACCGGCCTCGGTTGGCGTCGCCACCCCGGCGAAAATGGTGCCCAGCACGATCAATATCAGCAGCAGCGGTGGCGTCATGCTCATCAATACCCGCCGGATCAGATCGCCGTGGCTCATGCTACGCGCGGACTCCGGCAGCGCCGGCGCCGCATGCGGGCGCACAAACGCCACCAGCACGATCCAGATAATGAACATGCCGGACAGCAGCAGCCCCGGGAAGAATGCACCCAGGAACAAATCGCCCACGGAAATGCCCATTTGGTCGCCGAGGATAATGAGCACGATGCTGGGCGGAATGATCTGCCCCAGGGTGCCGGACGCCGCCACCACGCCGCTGGCCAGCCCCTTGTCGTAGTTGTACCTGAGCATGATCGGCAGCGCCAACACGCCCATGGTGACCACCGACGCGCCAACCACACCGGTAGACGCGGCGAGCAACGTGCCCACCACAACCACTGAAATCGCGAGGCCGCCGCGCAGGCGTCCGAACAGCACGCCCATGGTCTCGAGCAGGTCCTCAGCCAGGCGCGACTTCTCCAGCATGACCCCCATGAACACAAAAAACGGCACCGCCACCAGGGCGTAGTTGTCCATGATGTTGCCGAATATGCGTGCCGGCAGCATGTTCAGCCGCGCCATGCGAAACACTGGCTCCCACGGCAGACCGAAGCCCATGTGCGTGAGCATGTCGCTGCCGAAAACAGCAAACAGCACCGCGGTGCCGCCGAGACTGAACGCGACCGGAAAGCCGATCAGCAGGAAGATCACGGCAACCAGGAACATCCACAGGGATATGTATTCCATGCCGCCCCCTACAGTGCGTCGGTCTGGTCGGTGGCGCCGTGCGCGTGCTTGTCATCGCTCGGGCCGTAGCCGGGGATGCCGCGCAGGAAGGCCGCATTCTTGATTGCCTCGCTCAGGCCTTGCAGAAACAGCATGACAAACGTAATGAGGATGACGCTCTTGAGTGGATAGCGCGGCAGGCCGCCGGGATTCGGGCTCTGCTCCAGGATCTTCCAGGAGCGCTCCACATAACCAAAACTGAAATACAGCGCAAATACGCAGAACGGCAGCAGGAACGCGAACGTGCCGAAAATGTCGATCCAGGCCTTGGCGCGCGCGCCCAGGCGACTGTAGAAGATGTCCACGCGCACGTGGCCGTCCTGGTTGAGGACATAGGCCGCACCGAGCATGAAAATCAGATCGAAGGCATAGGTCTGCATCTCGATGTAGACATTGGCGCTGAGCTGCACGCCGATGTACTGGCCGATGTAGCGCGTGATGACGTTGTAGACGCCAATCAGCACCATGCCCAGCGCAGCCCACCACATGATCTTGCCGACAAACGTGCCGAAACCATCGATCATGCGCGCGCTGGCGAGCAGGAATTTCATGTCGCGTCCCTCGCTGACGGAAACGGCCAAGGATACCTGTTTGGCCAGCGATTGCATCCACTGGCACGGTTCGGTGCGAACGCACTGCCGGCTGCAAGACAATCGGCGTGGCGCCACTCGGCAGCGATGCCGCCCAATCGCCGCGCCCCGCCACGGCAGACTCTCTCCCGTTGCGCACCCCAAGCCATGTTTCAGCCAGGCGCGGCGGCCGTCTCGGCCAGCGTGTTTGTACCGTAGATAATGACCACGACGCCGATCGCGTCCGCACAAGTCTGCCCTGTCGCGGCAATGGCTTGGCGATCCGTCGCCATGCCCAGCGAAACCGCGCTCAGCATGTGCCCGATGGAGATGCTCACATCCGGCAGCGTCAACTCTGCAGGCAGCGCATCCAGCCTCGCGTTATCGACCAGCAGCCGGCCGCTGCGCGCATCGTAGCGCTTCGCCAGCGTGCCGCCGGTGGCCAGCAAATATATTCCACAATAATACATGCAGGCGCCATGGTAACCTTATTTTTCATCTAAGTGGCCGTGTCGCACACATATTTCCAGCCACTGCCCATGTTCTGGACGGCGACAGATTCAACTCGGCGGCACAAACGCAAATCATACGCGACGAATAACCTTTGACAATAACTTCGGCATCTGAGTAGGCTTTGCCGGGCAGCTCAGGCTGGCTTGCTGCGGTCATTGCCGCCGACCAGCCTCGAAACATCATAAAATCAACGAGGAGTACCTCATGAAACCCGTCCGTATTCTGCTGGCGCTGTGCTGCGCCGCCGCTCTGGCTTTTTCCGCCAGTGCCTTCGCCGACGACCCCATCGTCATCAAATTCAGCCATGTCGTGGCGCCCGATACGCCCAAGGGCCAGGGGGCGCAAAAGTTCAAGGAAGTGGCCGAACAATTGCTCGGCGACAAAGTCGATGTGCAGGTCTTCCCCAACTCGCAGCTCTATGGCGATGGCAAGGAAATGCAGGCCCTGCTGCTGGGCGACGTGCACTTGATCGCACCGTCGCTGTCCAAGTTCGATCGCTACACCAAGAAGCTGCAGCTGTTCGATCTGCCCTTCCTGTTCGATGATATGGCCGCGGTCGATCGCTTCCAGCAGAGCGAGAAAGGCCAGGAGCTGCTCAATTCCATGCAGAAACACGGCCTGCAGGGGCTGGCTTACTGGCATAATGGCATGAAGCAACTGTCCACCAACAGAGACAAGCTGCAGCGCCCGGAAGACATCGAGGGCCTGAAGTTCCGCATTCAGAGCTCCGACGTGCTCGAAACCCAGTTCCGCGAACTGAATGCCAACCCGCAGAAGCTGGCCTTTGGCGAGGTATATCATGCGCTGCAAACCGGAGTCGTGGATGGTCAGGAGAACACCTGGTCCAACATGTACTCGCAGAAGATGCACGAAGTGCAGAAGACCGTTGCCGAAACCAATCACGGCGTGATCGACTACATGGTGGTCACCAATATGCAATGGTGGGAGGGTCTGCCGGATGACATCCGCGCGGGTCTTGTGAAAGCCCTGGAAGCGGCCACCGAACATGCCAACGAAGAATCCGCCAAACTCAACGAGCGCGACAAGCAGAACATCATCGATGCCGGCAAGGCGAAAGTGGTGCAGCTGTCTGCCGATGACGTCGCCGCCTGGCGCGAAGCCGTGGCTCCAGTGCTGGAGAAATACGAAGACGAAATCGGCCCCGAGCTGATCAAGGCAGCCCAGGAGTCGAACGAAGACTGAGCGCTGCTGTCCGACCCGCGCATCGTAGTCAGGCTTCGATGCGCGGGTCCTGCATGATAGCGGGGCTGCCCTACCGTATATTGCCCGCGGGGAGAACTGCCAATGAAGCTGCGCTGGCTCGAACGGCTAGAGGAAGGTTTGATCGCCTTCCTGCTCGGCATTCTGACGCTGATCATTTTCGGCCAGGTCATCGCCCGCTACGTGTTCAACTACAGTTTCAGCTGGGCACTTGAACTGTCCACCTTCGTATTCGGCGCACTCATCTTCCTCGGCATTTCCTATGGCGTGCGGGCCAATGCTCATATCGGCGTGGATGCCCTGGTCAAGATCATGCCGCACAAGATGGCCCGCGTCGCCGGCATCAGCGCCTGCCTGCTGTGCCTGGTGTACACGACGATCGTGTTCTACGGCGCCTGGCACTACGCCAGCCGCATGCACACCATCGGCATCATGGCCCAGGACGTGCCGGTGCCACAGTGGGTGCCGATTCTGGTGTTGCCCATCGGCTACGCGCTGCTGTTTTTCCGCTTTGCTGGAGTGCTGGTGGACATGCTGCGCGGTCGTCGTTTCCAGCTGCTGGGCGATGAGGCCGAAGATGCCATGAAATACGCCAGTGATGACGCTGCCGAGCTGCCGCGGGATCAGAAATGACGACGACGGCCCTGTTCATCATGCTGTTCGTGTTCATGTTCCTGGGCACGCCGGTGGCCGTGGCGCTCGGCCTGTCCTCGATCCTGACCATACTCTGGTTCGGCAACGACTCGCTGACCTCGCTGGCGCTCAAGCTGTACGAGACTTCCGATCACTTCACCCTCATGGCGATCCCGTTTTTCGTGCTCGCGGGCGCCTTCATGACCACCGGCGGCGTGGCCAAGCGCATGATCAGCTTCGCCACGGCCACGGTTGGCCATTTGCGCGGCGGCCTGGCGATTGCCTCGGTCATGGCCTGCGTGCTGTTCGCGGCCGTCTCCGGCTCCTCGCCGGCGACGGTGGTGGCGGTCGGCTCGATCGTGATTGCCGGCATGGTGCGCTCGGGCTATCCGCAGTCCTTTGCCGCCGGCGTCATCTGCAACGCCGGCAGCCTGGGCATATTGATTCCGCCGTCCATCGTGCTGGTGGTTTATGGCGCGGCCACCGAAACCTCGGTCGGCGATTTGTTCATGGCCGGCGTGCTGCCGGGCATTCTGCTCGGCCTGGTGCTGATGGTCTCCATTTATGTCGTCGCTCGGGTCAAGGATTTTCCGCGCCAACCGCGCGCCTCGTTCAAGGAAGTGCTGCAAACCGGGCGTGATTCGTTCTGGGGGCTGATGCTGATTGTCATCATCCTCGGCGGCATTTACGGCGGCGTGTTCACCCCCACCGAGGCGGCCGCGGTGTCGGCCGTGTATGCCTGTTTCGTCGCCGTGTTCGTGTATCGCGACATCGGCATTCGTCAGATTCCGGAAGTGCTGATCGACGCCGCCAAGGTGACGATCATGCTCATGTTCATCATCGCCAACGCGCTGCTGTTCGCCCACGTACTGACCACGGAGCGCATTCCGCAGACCATTTCCGAGCAGATCATTGCCTGGCAGATGGCACCCTGGCAGTTCCTGATCGTGGTGAATATTCTGCTGCTGGTCGCGGGCATGTTCATGGAGCCATCCGGCATCATCCTGATCATGGCGCCGCTGCTGCTGCCCATTGCCACCCAGCTGGGCATCGACCCGGTGCACCTTGGTATCATCATGGTGGTGAATCTGGAAATCGGCATGGT
>Ga0079226_10003463_pt1 | contig 12102 bp, 8 predicted proteins | sample Poulit2014_FD_76345 | JGI IMG/M metagenome (GOLD analysis project Ga0079226, IMG submission 76345) | Agricultural soil microbial communities from Georgia to study Nitrogen management - Poultry litter 2014 | ecosystem: Environmental > Terrestrial > Soil > Agricultural land | place: USA: Georgia... | reverse complement strand
TCCGCGGCAATACGCGCCACTTCGCGCGCCACGCGCACGCCTTCGACCACTTGTTGAATCTTGGCTTCGGCTTCGGCTACAGTCTGGCCAGCCGCCAATGCCAATCCCATACGGCGATTGCGTGACTGGTCATCACTGCAGGTCAGCAGCAGATCCCCGAGTCCGGCCATGCCGGTAAAGGTTTCACGCTCGCCGCCCAGATCCACGCCCAGACGCGTCATTTCCGATAATCCGCGCGTAATCAGCAATGCCCGTGTGTTGGCCCCATAGCCGAGGCCGTCCGCGATACCCACGGCGATCGCAATGACATTCTTGACCGCGCCACCGACGCCAACACCTATCACGTCGGCCGCGGTATAGACACGAAACACGCCATCATGGAACGCCGCCGCCATATCACGAGCAAATGTGTCGTCCGTCGAGGCGATGGTCACCGCGGTTGGTAACCCGCGACCGACTTCGCCGGCAAAACTCGGTCCTGACAGCACCGCAGCCGGCCGTTGCGTGCCCAGCACCGCCGTGGCCACCTGATCCGGGCGCAAGGCAGTATCTGGTTCCAACCCTTTGGTCGCCCAGATCACCCGCTGTGAGGGCCGCAACAACGGTGCCAGCATGGTCAGGCAGCCACGCAGGGCGTGACTGGGCACCACCACGAGCACGTCATCGGCCGCGGCCACCGCCGTGGCCATCGACTGTTCGGGCTGCAACTCCGATGCGAAGCGGCAGCCCGGCAGGTAGCGTGTATTCTCACGGTCGCGGCGCAGCGCCGCCACGGCTTCGTCAGAACGCGCCCATAACTTGACCGTATTGCCATTGCGCACCAGTTGCAGGGCCAGCGCCGTACCCCAGGAACCGGCACCGAGCACGGCGATACAACGTTTTGCCGACATGGCTGCTGGCGCGCGTTAGTGGGGCGCCGACTCTGCCGCCGGCGCACCTTGCTGCTGTTGTTGTTGCAGTTGCTGTTGATACAGTGAGTCAAAATTGACCGGCTGCAGCAAAAACGGCGGAAAGCCGGCGCGCTGGACCATCGCAGACACGGTTTCACGCACATAGGGGAACAACACACCGGGGCAATACGCGCCCAGCACATGGGCACGTTGGTCGTCATCATCGAAACCGGCGACCTGAAACACGCCCGCCTGCTGGACTTCGACAATATAAGCGTTGCTGTCATCCTGTTGCGCGGACACGGTGACGGTCAGCGCGACCTGATAGCCATCGTCTTCGATGTGTCGGGTGCTGGTATTCAGGTCAACCTTGAGCTCGGGGTTGAATTCACGTGTAAACACCAGCGGCCCATCCGGCACTTCGATAGATGCATCACGCACGTAAATTTTTTGTACCGCCACCTGCGGCTGGTTGGCTTGTTCACCGTTGGCAGCTGCATCAGCCTGCTTGTCGACCATGAGATTCCTCCCGAAATAAAGCTTATCTGCGACCTATTTGCGTGTCACCGGCAGGCCGTCAGCCTGCCAGCCATTGATACCGCCCTTGAGAGCGTGCACATCAGTGTAACCGAGCTTGCGCAACTTGCTGGCTGCCTGCGGTGCAACCGACCCCGAACCGCAATAGCAGATGATGGTGCGGTCATGGGCCTTGGCGATTTCCTTGGCCCGGCCTTCGATGCCGGCCATCGGGATGTGCCGGGCATTGAGGATATGCCCTTTCTTGTAGTCAGCGGCCGTGCGCGTATCGACCACAACGGCATCCTTGTTATTCATCAAATGCACCGCCTGATTCACGCTGATCGGCCGCTGACCACGAAAATGGCGCAACGCTTCCGTGACTATCAGTGCCACCAGCACGACCAGCACGCCCCCCCAAAGAAACGGATGGTTCATCACAAACTGTTGAAATTGCTCCATACTCTGACCCTGAAAAAGGAAACGTGTTAAACCTGCGGAATTTTCATCCACGCGCACGAGCCAAGCGCGGCTGCGATTATTGCATATACAATCGCGGCCATGCGCCGACTCTATCTCTCCAGCACACTTGTGCTGTTATTCATCTGCATGGGTTCTGCACTCGCCCAAAGCGCCAGCCAGCGCGCTGAACAGGCGCGTGCGGAGCTGGCAACGCTGCGCGCAAAAATCGAACAAGTGCGCGAGAGTATCGAGCAAGGCAGCGCGCGTCACGACGAACTGGCGAAAAAACTCGCCCATGCCGGCGCCGCCGTACGCAAGGCAGCCGAGCGCCTGGACACGGTGGAACACAATATCAGCGGGCTGGAAGACAAAGTCGGGGAGCTCAAGCGCCAGCGCGACAACGAGCGGGATCAGCCTACCGGCGAACTCGACACCCTGCGCACCCAGGTTCGAGCCGCCTACCGCACCGGCCGCACCAACAAGTTCCGCATGTTACTGTCCGGCGAAGATCCGGCCCAGCTTGGGCGCATGCTGGTGTATTACGAATATTTCACCCAAAGTCAGTCGCAGCAGATCACCCGCCTGCGCGGCCTGCTGGCCGTACTGGCCAAACGCCAGAGCGACCTCGAGGCCGAACAACAAAAACTGAACCAGGAACGTGCAGCACGCGCGGCGACGCTGGCCGACCTGAAACAGAGTCGGGGCGAACGCCAGAATGCAATCGCGGCTCTGGAAGCGCGCCTGCAACAGCATAAGTCCACGCTCAAGGAATACCGCAATGCAGCCAGCCGCCTGGAAGACCTGATCACCGCGCTGGACAAGAAGCTGTCACAACCGCACACCCCTTCAGCCGATACGTTTGCGGCGCTCAAGGGTCATATGGCACCACCGCTGGATGGCGCTATCCTAGCCTATTTCGGTGCCCCCAAGGCAAATGGCAAACTCCGCTGGAAAGGCCAATGGCGGGCCGCGCCGGCCGGCACACCGATTCACGCCGTGGCCGACGGTCGCGTCGTGTATGTCGGTTATATGCATCATTACGGCCTAATCGTCGTGCTGGAACATGCCAACGGCTATTTCACCGTGTACGGGCACGCGCAAAGCAGCTATGTCAGCGTCGGCGATCAGGTCGAGCGCGGCCAGACCATTGCCCAGGCCGGCACCAGCGGCGGCCATCGACGCAGCGGCGTTTATTTTGAAATTCGCAAAGGCCGTGAAGCGCTGGATCCGTCCCGCTGGCTCAGCGGCTGATATGAACAAACGCATGTTTCCTTTATGCTACCTTTCCAACCACTGAATACAATATCGGCTTATACTCCGCCCACTCTCGGAGCCCTGCTTCATGAAACGACAAACACGCAGTTTATTGCTTATCGCATTGGGGATCGCGATCGGAATCACGATCAGTGTCACCGAAATCGGCTTCGCCGAACGGGCGCCGGATAATAGCGCTGCCAACAGCGAGCAGCTTCCACTCAAGGAGCTGCGTTCATTCGTTGAAATCCTTAACCGTGTCAAGCAGGGCTATGTCGAAGAAGTCTCGGATGACGAGCTGATCGAAAACAGTATTCGCGGCATGCTCAACGGCCTGGACCCGCACTCGGCTTACCTCGACCCCGAGGCGTTCAAGGAGTTATCGATTTCGACCAGCGGCGAATTCGGCGGCCTCGGCATTCAGGTGCAAATGGACAACGGTTTCGTGCGCGTCGTCTCGCCGATCGACGACACCCCGGCCAAGCGCGCGGGCATTGAAGCCGGGGACCTGATCATTCGCATCAATGACAAGCCGGTCAAGGGCATGACACTGACCGATGCGGTCAAGATCATGCGCGGCAAACCGGGCACGAAAATTAACCTGACCATCCTGCGTGAAGGCGAGGACGGGCCAATCAAACTCGAGATCGAGCGGGCTGTCATCGAGGTCAAGAGCGTCAAATCACGTCTGCTTGGCGACGGTTATGGCTACGTCCGCATCAGTCATTTTTCCAGCCAGACCGGCGATAGCTTGCGCGACCAGGTGAAGACGCTGAGAAAAGACGCCGACGGCGCGCTCAAGGGCCTGGTACTGGATCTGCGCAACAATCCCGGCGGCGTGCTCAATGCCGCGGTTTCGGTCTCCGACGCCTTCATCAACAAAGGTACTATCGTGTCCATGCGCGGGCGCGCGCCGAACACGGATCAATCGTTTGCCGCCAAGGCCGGCGACATTCTCGACGGCCACCCGCTGGTGGTGCTGGTCAACGGCGGTTCTGCGTCGGCTTCCGAGATCGTCGCCGGCGCCCTGAAAGACAATAATCGTGCCATCATCATGGGGCGCCGTACGTTCGGCAAGGGTTCCGTGCAAACGATCCTGCCGCTGGAGAGCGGTGCGGCGATCAAGCTCACGACCGCACGCTACTACACGCCCGACGGCGATTCGATCCAGGCCCGCGGCATCAAACCCGATGTCGTCGTCCAGAACGTCAAGGTCACGCCGGAGAAAAGCACTATTTCACCGTTGTCGGAAGCCGACCTCAGCGGTGTGCTGGCCAACGACACCGACGAAGAAGACAACGAAGGCGAAAACAGTGATAAAACTACGCCCAGCGATCTCGCGGAAAAGGACTTTACCCTGTATGAAGCCCTCAATCTGCTCAAAGGTTTGTATGTGCTCGGCGGCAACAAGGACTGAATGAGACGCAAGCCGCGGGTATGGCGCGCGCCATGCCCGCGGCGCAGTATCATTTGGACCGGCGCCGGTCAGGCGCCGAGCAGGCTCTGGCCACAAACACGGATAACGTTGCCGGAGATACCCGCCGCCCCGGGTGTGGCCAGGAAGGTAACGGCCTCGGCCACGTCGCGCGGCCGGCCGCCCTGGGATAATGACGCCAGGCGTCGTCCGGCCTGGCGCAGCAGCACGGGCATGGCGGCGGTCATGTCGGTTTCAATAAATCCCGGCGCCACAGCGTTGACACATATGCCCCGATCGCGCGCCTGCGCCCCACGGCGCTGAACGAAACCGATCAGGCCCGCCTTGGTCGTCGCATAGTTCGTTTGCCCGGCATTGCCGGCAATGCCGCCGATGGAGCACAGCCCAATGATACGGCCGTGGTCATTGATCAGGCGCGCGGCGGCCATGGCCGCATCGATGGCCAGAATCGCCTGTAGATTGACGGCCAGCACTTGATCCCAATGCGCTGCAGACATTTTGCCCAGTGTCTTATCACGGGTGACACCCGCGTTATGGACGACAATGTCAACCCCGCCGAAGCGCGATTGCAGGCAATCAACAATGGCCTGGGGCGCCTGCGCAGCGGTAATATCCAGCGCCAGCGTCGTGCCATTGGTATCCGCGACGACGTTGTCCAGTGCGGTCGCGGCCTGCGGGCGATCCAGGCACACCACATGCGCGCCTTCGGCCGCCAGCCGGCACGCGGTTGCGGCACCGATGCCCTGCGCCGCACCGGTCACCAACGCCACTTTGCCCTGCAGTGCCTGCACTACAGGCGTCGTGTCTGGCGCCGGCCCCGCAGCCGTAATCGTGACCGCCTGGCCGTCAATGAACGTACTGTAATCGGACAGAAAAAAATACAGCGGTCCGGCAACACGATGCGCCGCACCAGGCTCGACGTAGAGCAGGTTTGCGGTCACACCGTAGCGGCCAGTCTCCTTGGCCAGCGAGCGTACAAAACCTTCGACCGCCCGTGCCGTCGCCGCCGCAGCTACTGTCATCGCTGTTTGCGGCACACGCGCCAGCACCACGATGCGGGCGTTGACATTCAAACTGCGTACCACCGGGTGGAAAAAATCATACAGCCGCCTCAGATCGGCGGCTTCTTCCAGACCCGTGGCATCAAATACCAGCGCATCAAAACGCGTGTCCACCGTCGGCTGCGGAGCATCCTCTTGTTGCCAGTTCGCCCCAGCGGCTTCCAGCGTTGTGACAATATCAGTCACCGCTGACGCATTCGGACCGGCGCCGAACAGTATGTTGCGCGCCCGCAGCATGCGCTCTACATAGGGCGCATCTGCACGCGCCAGCGCCTGCGGCGCCGGTAAACCGGCTGTTTTCAGCAATCTCCGCACGCTGCGCTGCTGCGCCAACTGCAATAAAACATCGCTCATGCCGCCTCCTGTTGTGATCCGCACAGTCCATATTGCCGCAACCGGCGCCGCCTGTGACCGCGCTTACAGGGCAAGCCTGTAAAGGCTACGCCGAAGCCCTGCATCAAGCGAATGCCGCCGCCGGTGTCGCGTCGGCCAAAAGCTGTTCCAATGGCTCGATACGGTGCCGATGCTGGGCCGTGATGGCGTAAAAGCGTTCCTGCAGGCGTCCGGACTGACCGACGCTGACCAGCACGCCGGACCGCAACTCGTCCTGCACGACCACTTCCGGCATGACAGTCAGCCAGCCGCTATCGCGGGCCACCAGACGCAGCATGGTCATATCGTCGATTTCCGCGCGCAGCTGTGGTTTCACACCGGCGGACAAACACAGCGCATCGAAACGTGCGCGGACGCTGTGGCGGGTGCTGGGTAACGCCACTTCCGCGCCATCCAGATCTTGCGGCATGCGCAATACCCGGCCCTCCCAACGCTCGCGGCGACCGACCAAGGAAATGGGCTGACTGCCGAGAAAGCGTGAATATACGGGTCGGCTGGGGCCCGGCGATACCGGTTCGTTGGCCAGCACGATGTCCAACTGGTGTCGCAGCAAGCGCTCGATGAGCTGATCGATCCACCCCGAATCGACGCTCAGGATCACGCTCGGCTCACTCAGCAGCGGCCGCAGCCAATTGACCTGAAAGTTGCGCGACATCGTCGCCACACTACCCACGCGCACCCGTGTCATGCCTTCGGGGCGGCCTTCCAGCCAGCCCAGCATCTGCTCACCGAGGCCAAAGATATTTTCGGCGTAGTCAAACACACGCTGGCCGGTGGCGGTGAGTATCAGGCGCCGGCCGCGGCGTTCGAACAGCGCCTCGTCGATACGTTCCTCCAGCTGTTTGATCTGCGTGGACAGCGCGGACTGCGACACATGCAATTCGTCGGCCGCATGCGTTAGCCGGCCCGCCTTGGCGACGCGCCAGAAGTAAAATAAATGCCGAAAATTCAGCTGACTAATATCCACTGTTCTTTTTTATAGAATAAATTCGTTAAGTAAATGTAATTTACAGAATATCAGACATATCCGATGATTGCGCCGCTTTTCATCGGGACACGTAATGATATTGCCGTACTGGTTTGACGTCATATTGGGGGTGCTGCCCGCCATACTCATGCTGGCCGCCGTGCCACTGGCCTTGCGTCCGCAGGTGCAGATACCGCGGCTGTGGCGGCGGTTCAATGGGCTGGCACTGGTCGCACTGCTGTTTACATTGCTGGAGCTTATCGCCGAGCTCAGCGGCGCGGCGTCCTATGCCCAGACCACCGCCGATCACAATCTTTGGTTGGTGCCGAATCAGTTCGGCGCCTGGGTCAGCTTGCTGGTGCAGCTGCTGGGTGCGGCAATCGGCATCTTTTCCGCCAAGCATCTGCAGGGCGAACCGCGCCAGCCGTTGTACGTCGCCGCGCTCGCCAGCGTGTTGGCGGCCGTGCATTTCCTGCTTCTGGCCAATCACTGGATTGTGCTTATCCTGGCTTGGGCGGCCATTGGCCAGGCCATGCACCATCTGCTGTGCTTCTACCCCAACCGCCCATTCGCACTGCTGGCGGCGCACAAGAAAAAAGTGACCGATCGGGCCGCCGATCTGCTGCTGATCGCAGCCGCGATACTGGCGTGGTCACAGGTCGGCAGCGGTTATTTCGACGATTTATGGCTATACATCGCCGCCGGTCATTCTTCGTTGGTACTGCAGCTCAGCAGTATATGCCTGACGCTGGCCGTGATCGCCCGCACGGCACTCATGCCGGTGCATGGCTGGCTGACCCAGGTCATGGAAGCGCCGACACCGGTGTCGGCGTTGCTGCACGCCGGCGTGGTCAATCTGGGCGGTTATGTGCTGGTCTTTTTCGCGCCGCTGCTGGCCGTGTCGATAACTGCACGCTGGCTATTGGTGGTGTTCGGGCTGGTGTCCGCCGTCGTCGGCGGACTGGTTCTGCTCACCCGCGTCAGCCAGAAAGTGCATCTGGCCTGGTCGACCATCGCGCAAATGGGCTTCATGCTGCTCGAGTGCGGCCTCGGTTTGTACTTGCTGGCAGCGCTGCACCTGCTCGGGCACTCATTGTACAAGGCACACAACTTCCTGGCCGCATCGATGGCGGTCAAATACTGCAAACGCAAGCTGATGACCGGCCACGTACACAACTCAGGCCTGAGCATGGTCATGGCGTTACCGGTGGCACTGGCAATTATTGGCGGTATTCCCTATTTGGTCGGCGGCACGCCCTGGCCTTGGTGGTGGAGTGGCGTACTGGCGCTGGCCTGGGCGCCACTGCTGTGGATACCACGGGCCTCCGGGCTCAACCCCGGCGTGCTGCGTTCGCGCGTATTGACGGCCCTGGGTACGGTACTGCTGCTGACCGTTGCTGCCTGTCTTGTCGACCACGCCCCGGTAGGCACGAACGTCGAACCGCTCGATACCGCCGGCCCGGTGGCACTGGCCGGCATGGCAGTCATGTACCTGGGCATGGTGGCATTCCAGCTATGGCCACAGCTGGTCGTCACCTTGCGCCGCTGGGTCTACGCCGGTTTCTACATGGACGAAGGCTACACCCACTGGATTCTCAGACTATGGCCGACGCGCTGGGCCGGCGCCCGCGCTACGCGCTCCGCCGCTGTGGCCGTCCACACCCCTGCTGCCAGCAACCAACACAATTCATGACCATCTCCGATTCCGCCGCTGCCGTTACAACAGCCTCACATACCGATAACTCGTTTGCCACGGCCTTGCAGGCTGCCATTGCCGCGGCCGCACGCACTATCGCGCCGTCCTGGCCTCTGGATCAGGCCGTCGCCGTCAACCCGCATTGGCGCCGTGTCGATCAGCCGATTCGCCATGCCGCTGCGCGTTTGGCCGTACTGGCGGATTTTCATGTCTTCCCGACGCGCGAATATATCCGCAAGGCCTGGCAACAGCAGCGCATTAGCCGTGCCGACCTGGAAGCGGCCGTGGCCGCGCAACAGGCCGATGATCCGCATGGCGCCATCACCACCGCGCAATGTATCGCCGACCTGAACAACACCCCGCGACTGCAACCGCAGCCACTGCTGGTCGACCTGCTCGACGACACCGTACAAAAGAACAAGCGCTGGCCCTGGCGCGAAGCTATCGTGTTTCAGATGAGCCAGGCCTGCGCTACCTATTATGACCGCCATCAGGCGCACTGGCGCGCCGCCGGTAACGACAGCCTGTACGGCTTCTGGCATGACAGCATTTCCGGCGAGCATGGCATCGGTTCACAACTGGGATTGAAACGGCTCAGCACGCGCGTGCGCCAGCTGCCGGCACGTGCCGAAGACGCCGCCGTCTGGGCCATGCAACGGCTGGCGCTGCCGCAGGCGGTCTGGCCACAGTATCTGGAAGCACTTCTACTATCCATTAACGGCTGGGCGTCCTGGTGCGCGTATGTACATTGGCAGAATGTGCCGGCCGGCAAGGACGATCCGCGTATCCGCGAGCTGTTAATTTGCCGTTTGGTATGGGAGGCATTACTGGCCGACTGCATTAGCATCGACCACAGCAACGCCGCACTGGCAGCGCTGGCTGCGCACTGGCAGGCATTTGATGCCCGAGTCGCTGACGCCGAGCAGGTACTGGCCACCGATGAAGCCTGGCAGCGGGCGCTGGAAATCAGCTACCAGCGTGATCTGGCAGCGACGTTGCGCGTCCCCCAACCCAAATCAGAAGCGGTCACTACCGAAGTGCAGGCAGTATTCTGCATTGACACCCGCAGCGAATTGATGCGCCGCGCGCTGGAAACCATATGGCCCGCCGTCGAAACCCGCGCGTTCGCCGGCTTCTTCGGCCTGCCCATCGCCTACAATCCACTCGGCACCGACATTCATCGGCCGCAACTGCCCGGCTTGGCCTATCCCAGCATCGAGGTCAGCGACCAGACCTTGTCACCGGCGCAGGCGAATGTCGCACACACGCCGGCCGACACGGGCGCTGACAATGCTGCAAACGACCCAACCGCGGCCGCGCGCCACGCACGTTGGCGCCATTTGGGCCGGTTTGACCAGTGGCTGGGCACGATCCACTGGCCAAGCGCGACGTTTTCTTTCGTCGAAGCAGTCGGTATCGGCTATCTGCCGAAAATCGCCAATTGGCTGCGACCGTCAGCGCGCGCGCGCATCAGTGACGACGACGCCGGCATCGCAGCCCGCCACAAGGCGCATGTTCGCCCGGTGATCAGCGGTCTGGATCTGGCGCAAAAAACGGCACTGGCACAACAGATACTGCACACCATGGGCCTGGATGACCGGCTTGCCCCCCTGGTCGTACTCTGCGGTCATGCCGGCCAGACCACGAATAACGCCCATGCTTCGGTGCTCGACTGCGGTGCGTGCCATGGCCGTCCCGGCGAGGCCAATGCGCGTGCACTGGCACTGCTGCTCAACGACGAGCAAGTGCGCGCCAGCCTGGCCGCACAGGGGCTGCACATCCCGGCCGACACGGTGTTCATGGGCGCGTTGCACAACACCACGACCGATGAGGTGACCGGGTTCGATCTCGACTTGCTGCCCGCGGACGCGCTGCGCCGCTGGCATGAGATGAAACACGTGTTTGCTGCCGCCGGCGACCGCATTCGCAGCGAACGGGCACCGGCGTTGTGGCTGGACGGTACACGCGCACCACGGGCCTTGTTAAAACAGTTTCGCCGGCGTGCCAATGACGGCGCGCAGACGCGTCCGGAATGGGGGCTGACACGTAACGCCGCATTTATTATCGGCCCGCGCAGCCGCAGTTACGGTCGTGTATTACCGCGTTGTTATTTGCATGATTACGATGCGCAATATGACACCGACGGCAGCGTGTTGTCGGCGCTGATGACCGGGCCCATGCTGGTCACCCACTGGCTGAGCTGGCAATATCATGCATCAACCTGTGATCCTCTGCATTACGGCAGCGGCAACAAAGTGTTGCACAACGTCGTCGGCGGTCACTTGGGCGTATTCGAAGGCAACGGCGGCGACCTGCGCATCGGCCTGCCGAAGCAGTCGCTGCATAATGGGGACGGCTGGTTCCATGAGCCCGTGCGTCTGACCGTGATTATCGACGCCCCCGCTACTTCGATTCAGGCCGTTATCGACGCCAATACGATCCTGCAACAACTGTTGGACAATGGCTGGCTGCTGTTATGGCGTTATGCAGGCGATGCGCTACAAAAATACGCTCAGGGGCGCTGGCTGGCACTCGATTTCTAGGGCGTGATAAACCAACGTAATAAGCACCCTGGCGGTCAGCGACAATCGCCAGCGAACGTTGACTGCTGCTAGTCTCAACAGCCATGGAAAACGCAACAATACTAATCCTGTTCCGCAACCTGGGTATTGCACTAGCCATTGGCTTGCTGGTCGGGCTGGAACGTGGCTGGCAACAACGTGATGCCCACGAAGGCCAGCGCGTGGCCGGCGTACGTACGCTGGCCATCGTCGGCCTGGCTGGCGGCGTCTGCGGACTGCTGGCACAGCAGCTATCACCCATCATCCTGGCGTTTGCGCTGTTGGCCATGGCCATCATGCTGACTGCCGCGCATCTGGCCTCATCCCGCCAGCTCGACAACTACGGCATTACCGGCGAAATGGCCACGTTCACGACCTTTGGCTTGGCGGCGTTGGCCAGCATCGGCCTGCCCGCAGTGGCCGCCGCCGGCGCGGTGGCAGTGGTGGTTCTGTTGGGTCTGAAACCCGAACTGCACCGCTGGCTGGAACGCCTGAATCATTCCGAAATCCTGGCCGCGCTGGAACTACTGGTGATTACCGTCGTTGTACTGCCAGTATTGCCGGATCGCGCCATGGGCCCATGGGACGCGCTCAACCCATTCCTGCTGTGGTCGTTGATCGTGCTGGTGACCGCGATCTCGTTTGCGGGGCATTTCGCCGTACGCCTGCTCGGCCAGACCCGCGGTATTCTGCTCAGCGGTGCAGTCGGCGGCCTGGCCTCGGCCACGGCGCTGGTGGTCAGTTTTGCGCGCCTGGCCAAGCGCCGCCCGGTGCTGTCCGATCTGCTGGCCACGGGCGTGGTGCTGGCCCAGGCGGTGACGTTTCCGCGCATGCTGGCAGTGACCTGGTTTGTCAGCCAGCCATTGG
>Ga0079226_10003462_pt1 | contig 12103 bp, 12 predicted proteins | sample Poulit2014_FD_76345 | JGI IMG/M metagenome (GOLD analysis project Ga0079226, IMG submission 76345) | Agricultural soil microbial communities from Georgia to study Nitrogen management - Poultry litter 2014 | ecosystem: Environmental > Terrestrial > Soil > Agricultural land | place: USA: Georgia... | reverse complement strand
CGGATGATAGCGGTGAAATAAGACAGGAAGATTACGATACGTTAATTGGGAATGCACCACCATTAATTGAACATTTATTAGAAATTCGCGGCTTAGGAATTTTAAATGTGATGACATTGTTCGGTGCGGGTGCGGTTATTCGTAATAAACGAATTTCCTACGTTATTCAACTTGAATTATGGGATGATAACAAACAATATGAACGACTCGGCATCGAAGAAGATTCTATGACGATCATGGATGTTACATTACCGAAAGCAACTATACCCGTAAGACCGGGACGAAACTTAGCCGTTATTATTGAGGTAGCAGCGATGAATTTACGGTTAAAACGAATGGGTGTGAATGCTGCGGAAGATTTCTCCGAACAATTGACGACCATGATTGAAAGTAAAGGTGAGAATAATTATTTTTAACATATGGAAACGATGAATAAATAGGAGTGATTTCGATTGACCTGTCAAGGTGAAGCACTAAATCCCATTTTTCTCAAATTAGGACCATTCACGATTTATTGGTATGGAGTTATTATTGCTACGGCGATTTTTGTTGGTTTATATTTAGCAACAAGAGAAGCTGAAAGAGTTGGCATCAAAAAAGACATTCCGACCGACTTACTTATCTTTGCTGCACCAATTGCCATTATATTTGCACGTATTTATTACGTGATTTTCGAATGGGAACGATATCGTGGTGAACCATTGTGGAAGTTTATTGCGGTATGGGAAGGTGGCATTGCGATACATGGGGCCCTGATTGGGGCAGTATTAACAGCGATTGTCTTTGCGCGTGTAAAAAACATTTCATTTTGGCGGTTAGCTGATATTATGGCGCCGAGTTTAATTCTTGGCCAGGCGATTGGGCGTTGGGGAAACTTTATGAACCAAGAAGCACACGGGGGGCCTGTTTCGGAAGCGTTTTACAATAGTTTTATGCAGTATTTACCCAACTTTATTGTCGAACAAATGTGTATCGATGGTGTATTATATCACCCGACATTTTTGTACGAATCGGTTTGGAATATTCTCGTACTTATCGCGTTATTAGTATTAAGAAAATATAACCCGTTACGTGGGGAATTGTTTTTAAGTTATATTATGCTTTATTCTGTTGGGAGATTTTTCATTGAGGGATTACGGACGGATAGTTTAATGTTATTTGGATTATTGCGTCAAGCGCAGATGTTATCGATTGTATTAATTATTGGGGCGATTATCTTAATTGTGTATCGTCGTAAAGTGAGTAAAGTGAAAGATCGATATAATGATAAGAAAGAATAACTTCAATTATTTATGATAGGAAGGGATTGTTTCATTGATAGAAATTGTTAAACGGGGATTAAAGCAAGGTTTATCGCTTGCATGGACGTTAGGTAAAATTGTCTTTCCGATTACGATTGCGGTAACGATATTGCAGTATACGCCGATATTACCTTGGTTTATCAACTTCGTTGCACCGTTAATGCAATTGATTGGGTTGCCAGGAGAGGCAGCAATGCCGCTCGTATTAGGTAATGCACTTAATTTGTATGCAGGTATAGGCGCTATTGTATCGTTTGAATTTACAGTAAAAGAAGTATTTATTATGGCGATGATGCTTTCCTTTTCACATAATTTATTTATCGAATCAGCATTAGCCTCTCGGGTCGGCGTCAGTTGGTGGCTTATTTCTAGTATTCGTGTCGCTTTAGCTTTAATTTCTGCCATTGTCATTAATTTAGTGTGGCAAGGCGGCAGCGAAATGGCGCAATATGGGTTAATTAGTGGCCCGACTGTTGAATTAGAAACATGGTCGGCCATATTTTTACACGGATTAAAAACAGCGACAATTGCAGTTGTCCAGTTATCCCTCGTTATCTTACCGTTAATGATCGTGATGCAATTTTTACGGGAGTTAGGCTGGTTAACAGCTTTATCAAATATGTTTGCTCCATTTACGAGGTTTTTAGGAATGAAAGAAAATACATCATTTACGATTGTTACGGGTCTCACGATTGGCCTTGCTTTTGGAGCAGGAGTCATGATTCAAGCCGTCGAAGAAGATGGTGTCTCACGGAAAGATATGATGTTGGCACTTATATTTCTTGTCACATGCCATGCTGTAATTGAGGATACGGTTATCTTTATTCCTTTAGGGATTTCAGTGTGGCCATTATTAGTCATTCGGTTTTCATTAGCAGTGATTCTTACACTATTAGTATCTATTAGCTGGAGATTAGTTGAAAAAAGGAGAAGAGAAGTAAAGTATGAACATTAATACAGTTTTGTTTGATTTTGATGGTACATTGATTGATACGAATGAATTAATATACAAATCATTTGTTTATACATTTGAAAAGTTTGGTTATTCATTTACGAAAGAAGAGATTTTGCAATTTAATGGCCCACCGTTACAGGACACTTTTTCAACATTGAATCCTGAGTTGGCGGGGGAGATGCTTCATACGTATCGTGCGCATAACGCTGAACATCATGATGAATATGTGTCCCTATTTCCGAATGTACGCGAAACGTTAGATGTATTGAAAGAAAATGAATTTCAGTTAGCAATTGTATCAGCGAAAATGCGTTCAGGTGTTGATCAAGGAATGGAAATAACGGATATCGGTTCATATTTTGATACGATTATTACGATTGATGATGTCGAAAATCCCAAACCACATCCTGAGTCCGTTTTTAAAGCGTTACAGTCTTTGGCTGCAAAACCAGAACAGGCCATTATGGTAGGCGATAACTATCACGATATTCAAGCTGGTAATAAGGCTGGTACAAAAACTGCAGGTGTTTCATGGAGTTTAAAAGGAGAAGCATATTTACAACAGTATAATCCAACCTATATGTTAAACGATATGACTGACTTGTTAACTATTGTAGGAGTGTAATCATTATTATGCGACGAAAAACAAAACGATATCCTGTCTCCGAATCGAACTCATTATGGCAAATTTATAAAACAGTTCCTTTGTTAAAAGTTATCAAAAATTTTATTGTTATTCAAATGGCTCGTTATTCCCCGTCACTTCGTTTTAAAAATTGGTTATATCGAACCTTTTTAAACATGAGAGTTGGCGATGAAACTGCTTTTGCATTAATGGTGATGCCAGACGTTATGTTCCCAGAAAAAATTTCTGTCGGAGATAATTGTGTGATTGGCTATAATACGACCATTTTAGCACATGAATATTTAATCGATGAATACCGCCTCGGTGACGTAAATATTGGTAATAATGTGTTAATTGGTGCAAATACGACGATTTTACCTGGTGTGACGATAGGTGATAATGCAGTCGTTTCGGCAGCGACACTTGTGCATAAAAATGTTCCTGCAGGTGCATTTGTCGGAGGGAACCCGATGCAAGTTATTTCTCATAATGGAAATGATAAATAATAGCGAGATTCTTTAGTAAAATTCATCGGTATAAGCAAGCCTATTCATGGATTATTTTGTCAAATGAATGGGTGAAAACTGACGAAAAAAATAGATAAAAAATAGCTTGTTCAATCATGAGCATATAAATAGACGTGGCTAATACGTTCTTATAAGCTATATATAGATGAATAGTTAAAAGATAAAGAATGAAACTTTGCAATAGGGAAAGGAAGATGAATAATGAGTGAGAATCGTCTTTATGATGTCGTAATTATCGGTGCAGGGCCCGCTGGAATGACTGCTGCTGTATATGCTTCCCGCGGAAATTTGGACACATTAATCCTAGAACGTGGCGTGCCAGGCGGACAAATGGCAGATACGGAAGCAATTGAAAACTATCCGGGGTTTGAAAGTATTCTTGGTCCAGATTTATCGAATAAAATGTTTGAACATGCACAAAAATTTGGTGCAAAGTATGCTTATGGTGAAGTGAAAAATATAACCGATCATGGTGATTATAAAGAAGTAGTTGCAGGCGATAAAACGTATAAGACAAAAACAGTCATTATTACAACAGGTGCTGAATATCGTAAGGTCGGTGTCCCAGGTGAAGAGGAATTAACAGGTCGTGGAGTATCATATTGTGCAGTTTGTGACGGTGCTTTCTTTAGAGAAAATGAAATTGCTGTTATTGGTGGGGGAGACTCTGCCGTTGAAGAAGGTATGTATTTAACACGTTTTGCAAATAAAGTAACGATTATTCACCGACGCGATGAATTACGTGCACAGAAAATTTTACAAGACCGTGCCTTTAAAAATGATAAAGTGGAATTTATTTGGGATACGGTTGTTGAAGAAATTAGAGAAGAGAACGGTAAAGTTGGTTCATTATTACTAAAAAACGTTAAAACAGGAGAAACGACGGAATTTGATACGAGTGGTGTATTCGTTTATGTCGGAACCGTACCACTAAGTGAACCATTCAAATCATTAGATATCGTTGATGAAGAAGGGTATATTCCTACTAATGAAAATATGGAAACTAAAGTTCCAGGTATTTTCGCGGCGGGAGATATTCGCGTGAAAGATTTACGTCAAGTAGTGACTGCTACAGGTGACGGAAGTATTGCAGCGGAAACGGCGATAAAATATATTGAAACATTGCCTGAAAAGGTGAAATGACGGTAAATGTAAATGCATTTTAATCATTTCGTAATAAGCCGGCAATAGTTGTTTGTTATAATATATCCTAAGCTAATTGACCCCCTTTAAATAAATTAGTGGTGCACAGGTATAGAACCCTGTGCTTTTTTTTGCTCTTATTTTTGTAGCACTTATTCGTTTCATGTATAATTAATAACATAGACTATATGAGAACGGAACAAAATAGCGATAGTTATTTGGATGCACAGAAAATTTTTTGAAAATAAGTATCGGGGGAATAATAATGACGACTTCGCAAGTGAAGTTAACGATTATAACAGGTATGTCAGGTGCTGGAAAAACAGTAGTAGTCCAGACATTTGAAGATTTAGGGTATTATTGTGTGGATAATTTACCATCGGCCCTCATACCGAAGTTTTTAGAATTGATGAAGGAATCGACGAATAATCTCGATAAGGTTGCGCTTGTAATCGACCTTAGAAGTCGCGAGTTTTTTGATAAACTATACGAAGTACTCGATTTTATTAATAAAGAAAATTGGTTAGACGAACATATTATATTTTTAGATGCCAAAGATGAAACGCTCGTTACCCGTTTTAAGGAAACCCGACGCTCTCATCCGTTAGATCAAACAGGGTTACCATTAAAGGGAATTAGGCGTGAACGTGAGCTACTCGATGAATTACGCGGAAGAGCGCATAAAATTATTGATACGTCAAACTTAAAACCAAAGAAATTGCGTGAAAAAATTCATGAATCTTATAGTGATGATAAGAAAGTAACATTTTCTGTTCATTTTGTATCGTTCGGATTTAAACATGGGATTCCCATTGATGCGGATCTCGTTTTTGATGTTCGTTTTTTACCGAATCCATATTATATCGAAAAGATGCGTCCTTTAACAGGTCTTGATGAAGAAGTAGCAAACTACGTATTTAAATGGCCAGGAACGCATAAATTTAATGAAAAATTACTAGATTTATTCTGTTTTTTAATACCACAATATAAAAATGAAGGAAAATCTCAAATTGTTATCGCAATTGGTTGTACAGGTGGACAGCATCGCTCAGTCGCTTTAAGTGAATATTATGCAGATCAATTACAAGATGAATTTGAAACACATATTACACACCGGGATTTAAGTAAGAAAGAGGCACAATAATATGGGCAAACATCGTAAACCTAAAGTTGTCGTTTTAGGTGGTGGCACAGGCATGCCTGTATTGTTGCAAGGTTTAAAAAAATATCCACTTGATTTGACTGCGGTCGTAACAGTAGCAGATGATGGCGGAAGTACGGGGAAAATTCGTGACGTCATAAATGTCCCTGCTCCCGGTGATGTTCGAAATGTCATTGCCGCATTAGCCAATGTCGATGAAGATTTAAATAAACTATTTCAATATCGGATTGAAGGTGGTAATGGATTAGATGGTCATGCACTTGGTAATTTATTACTCGTCGCAACGAATGAGATAACCGGTGATTTCAATCGTGCGGTAGAAAAAATTGCTCGTTTATTTAATGTAAAAGCAAATATTTTCCCTATCGTTAACGAATCAGTCACGTTACATGCCGAAATGGAAGACGGTTCTATTGTAACTGGTGAATCAAACATACCGATAAAAAACAAAAAAATTAAGCGGATTTTTTTAACTCCCGAAGATGTGACGGCAAATAAATCAGTTATTCAAGCAATACAGGAAGCGGATCTAATCGTTATTTCACCAGGCAGTTTATACACGAGTATTTTACCTAATTTAATTATCCGAGATGTGATAAACGCGTTAACGGAAACAGAGGCATCGATTGTATATGTCTGTAATATTATGACGCAACGTGGGGAAACAAATGACTACACCGCCTCAGATCACGTGAAAGCGATTTACAACCATCTTAATGCAAATATCATTGATACGATTATCGTCCACAATGAACGAATTGATGCAAATGTCTTACAAGCGTATGAAAAAGAACAGGCATTTCAAGTGACAATTGATCGTGATGAATTAGACCAATTAAATTTATCGATTATTACGGAAGATATTGTTGATTATAATCAACAAATTATCCGACATAATTATAGTAAAATTGCAAAATTGCTTTTTGATTTAACAGAAAAGATTTAGAAATAAATAAAGGGTTGATGTTATATGTCTTTTAGTTCTGATGTTAAAAAAGAATTAATACGGACGGAATACGAAAATAATTGCCCTAAAGCTGAATTAGCGGCCATTATTCGGATGAACGGACTAATCTCTACAAATGGTGACGAAACGAGTTTAGACATCCAAACCGAAAGTGCTGCGATAGCACGGCGGATCTTCACCTTATTAAAACAAGTGTTTACTGGACCCGTAGAACTACTCGTCCGAAAAAAGATGCGCTTAAAGAAAAATAACATCTATATTGTGCGTGTAAAAGAAGAAGCGAATGAACTACTTGAAACTTTACAAATTGATCACGAGAATGATGGTTTTGAACAAACTAATTTATTGACGATATTAAAGACCGATGAATGCCGTCGCGCATATTTACGCGGGTCGTTTGTCGCAAGAGGATCAATCAACAATCCAGAAACATCGTCTTATCATATGGAAATATTTAATTTAGACCAAGATCATAATCAAATTTTATGTGAATTATTAAATATGTACGAATTACGAGCAAGGGAATTACAACGCAGAAACGGGTATATCGTTTACTTGAAAGAAGCGAACAAAATTGCTGATTTTCTACGAATAACAGGAGCTAATAAAGCATTATTTCAGTTTGAAGATGCCCGTATCGTTCGTGATATGCGTAATTCTGTCAACCGAATTGTTAATTGCGAGACAGCAAATTTAAATAAAACAATCAGTGCCTCGGTACGTCAAGTAGAAAATATAAAATTAATCGAAAGTACTGTTGGATTAGATTATTTACCAGAACGACTACAAGAAATTGCTAAAGTCCGTCTAGCATACCCTGAAGTTACGTTACAAGAATTAGGAAAGTTAATTCCTTCAGGCGAATTATCAAAATCCGGTGTAAATCATCGTTTGAAAAAAATTGAAGAGATTGCTCAATCATTGTAGTGAATGGTTGCTCGTTAATTTGTATAGCAAATTGAGAAGTTATCATTTGAGGTTAAGTCCATATAATTGTTTAAGAGCTATAATTAATATAGATGCAAACTGAGGGAATTCGTCGGTGAAATGACACATAATTCTGGACATAATCCGTTTTGATTTATATGAAAAAGTAATTGGAAATTTCTCGACTGTCATAATGTTAATGGATATTGACGAAATTTATAAGCTTATTCCGAAAAAATACGACAGACTAAGTATGAAACTTAGTTTTTACCGTATTTATCGCTAATTTTATTTTAATTTCAATAATGAAATGATATAATTAGCATAATTTACTATTTATTAAGTAAAGAAAGGGATGAGAAAAATGGTTGAACAAACAATCAAAGTAGAATTAGAAACAGGATTACAAGCAAGAACAGCAGCACAATTTGTCCAAGAAGCAAATCGTTTTTTATCCGATCTCTTTTTAGAAAAGGATGGTAAAAGGGTTAACGCAAAAAGCATCATGGGTTTAATGAGTTTAGCCATCACTAAAGGCGAAATGATAACGCTAATTGCGGAAGGTCCTGATGAGGAAATTGCATTAAATGCTTTACTCGCTTTTATTAGTTCTGAAACATCATCAGTTTAATAATTCGTAAAGGTAGGTGCAACTATCCTTGTTTTCTTATGAAGAAATACGCACAACTTTACAATCTATTCAGAAACCGTGTGCATTTTTACATGTAGAATCGTTAGAAAAAAATATTGAATCAATTTTACAAATGTCAGGCGATAAACGAATTAGAATAGCAAGTAAATCAGTCCGCAGTGTTTCTATGTTGAAAAAAATTATGGAATATTCGGATCGTTTCAAAGGTGTGATGTGTTTCACAGCAGAAGAAGCTATTTATTTATATGAACAAGGATTAGATGATTTATTAATCGCTTATCCAACGTGGGATGAGACGTTATTACGTCAAGTTTGCCGTTTAGTAAAAAAAGGGGCAACTATAACAGTAATGATTGATAGCAGTGAGCATATCGACAGGTTAACATCAATCGCCAAGGAAGAACAAGGCACTTTTTTAGTAGCAATCGATATAGATTTATCCACCCAGTTTCCAGGCTTATATTTCGGGGTATACCGTTCACCATTACGGTCTGCTGAAAGTGTTGTTAGCTTGATTAAGAGGATAAACGATTCACCGTATATAAAATTAGATGGCATCATGGGTTATGAAGCACAAATAGCAGGTGTTGTCGACGATGCACCTAAACAATCAATTAAAAATAGTATCGTACGTTTTTTAAAAAGGCGGTCACTTAAAGAAATTGCCAATAAAAGAACTGCAATTATGAAAGCGCTTCAAAAGGAGGGTGTTTCCTTACGCTTTATCAATGGGGGTGGAACCGGAAGTTTAACGAGTACAAAAGATGAACCATCAGTCACAGAGGTAACAGCAGGATCAGGGTTCTACAATTCACATTTATTCGATAAATATACAAACTTACAATTGGTACCTGCATTATTTTTTGCTATTGAAATAACCCGTATACCACAACCGAACGTGTACACGTGTGCAGGCGGTGGTTATGTAGCTTCGGGGTCAGCCGGCGTTGATAAACTGCCGGAAATTTATTTACCAGAAGATGCTACACTAACGAACAATGAAGCGGTGGGGGAAGTGCAGACCCCGGTTATTTACGATGGATCAGTTGATTTAACTTTTGGTGATCCGATTATTTTACGTCACAGTAAAGCTGGCGAAATTTGTGAGCGCTTTCAACACGTGTATATCATCAAAAGCAATGAAGTAATCGGAAAAGAAACTACGTACCGAGGTGATGGAAAATGTTTTCTATAATGAAAAAAGAGTTAACATGGAAAAATTGGTCGGAATCTGTCATAGCTCGTCCAAAAGAAATAGTAACACCTGAAAATTTAAATCAATTAGTAATGTTTGTAAAGAAATGTGCTACTCAACATATGACGATACGAGTCGTCGGTGCTGGTCATTCATTTACACCGCTCGTAGCGACGAATGAGGCGCTCGTTTCGTTGGATAAATTAACTGGCATTGACCGTGTAAATCACACTGAACAACTTGTGACTCTTTGGGCGGGAACACGATTGCGGGATGCAGGACCATTATTGCATGCACATGGATATGCAATGGAAAATTTGGGGGATATCAATGACCAATCAATTGCAGGAGCAATTAGTACGGGCACGCACGGAACAGGGGTTGAATTTAAAAGTATTGCAAATCAAGTGGAAGGATTGACCTTATTAACTGCTGAAGGTGTATTGTTAGAAATAAATCGTCAGGAAAACAGCGAATACTTTGAAGCTGCGCGTATCTCATTAGGAATGCTTGGTATCATCGTAAAAGTTACCTTAAAAGTTGTAAAAGCATATGCATTGCAGGAAAATAGTTTTAAATTATCGCTAGATGAAGGTTTGCAACAGCTAACATCATTGAAAGAAAATAATCGTAACTTTGAATTTTTCTGGTTTCCCTATACGAATACGATACAAGTAAAAACATTAAACGAAACTACGGCACAATTAGATATGAATTCTAAATCACAATCATTCAAAAAATTAGCCATTGAAAATGGACTATTTTGGTTGCTTTCAGAAATGAGTCGCACTGTTCCCGCTTCATCAAGAATGATTAGTAAAGTTTCCTCACTCGGAATACCGACAGGGGAAGAACGAAATCAAAGTTACGAACAATACGCTACGCCACGTCTCGTCAAATTTAACGAAATGGAATATAGTGTGCCACAAGAAGCGATGGCTGAAGTGCTTCGTGCTATTGAGCGAATGTTTGCAAGGAAGAAAGTTGACGTTCACTTTCCGCTGGAGTGTCGCTATGTTAAGGGTGATTCTGTTTGGTTAAGTCCATCGTATGAACGTGACTCTGCATATATCGCAGTCCATATGTATAAAGGAATGGAATTTGCTAATTATTTTAATGAAGTCGAAGAAATATTTTTAGCATACGAAGGACGGCCGCACTGGGGTAAAATGCACACATTACAGTTCGATCAATTAGAAACAATGTACCCTAAGTTAAATGACTTTTTAAACACTCGCGAACAATTAGATCCCCAAGGGTTGTTTTTGAATGAATATTTACGGAGTATGTTTCAAATAGCTTAGGTAATTTAATAAAATACGATTGCTAGGGTTGCGGTATGCTGGTGTATGACTGTCACTCCTCGGTAATACCTATATCAATAGGAGTAAGTAGTGGTAGACTGCTTTACTTCCGCGCCTTGTCGTGAAACAGCTCTGAAGAGTAGTGATAGACTGTTCTACTCCCGCGCTTTGATGTGAAACAGCTGTGAGAAGTAGCAGTAGACTGCTTTACTCCCGCGCCTCATCGTGAAAATGTAAACAGCGTAGGGGTAGAGCCACCAATTCTCACCACTCAGCATTAAAAATGAAAAAGGTGTGGTGAATGATTAGTTCCACTTCCTCAAATCATAAAACTGACTTATTTTTTAGCGAAATTAAAAACACCCCTGAATTTGGATTAATACCTAATTCCAGGGGTGTAGCACGAGTGAACTAATAGACCATTGCGTGGCTTGCAAATTTTAGTTTAATAAAATACTCATTTAATTTAAATTTCAAAGGAAACTCCGTAATGAAATTTATTCTTTACGCTCTAACACGTTATCGATTAAACCGTACTCAACTGCTTGTTGTGCAGTCATAAAGTTATCACGATCTGTATCTGCTTCGATAACATCAAGTGGTTGTCCTGTTCGATCAGCTAAAATTTCATTCAGCTTCTCACGCATACGGATAATTCGTTTTGCATGAATTTCGATATCCGATGCCTGACCTTGTGTGCCGCCTAATGGTTGGTGAATCATAACTTCACTGTTCGGAAGGGCGTAGCGTTTATCTTTTGTTCCAGCAGCAAGTAAGAAGGCACCCATAGAAGCAGCCATTCCTGTACAAATTGTTGATACGTCTGCTTTAATATATTGCATCGTATCGTAAATTGCCATTCCAGCCGTAATCGATCCACCCGGTGAATTAATGTATAGTGAAATATCTTTTGTTGAATCTTCAGCTTCTAAAAATAAAAGTTGTGCAACGATTGAGTTAGCAACATTATCGTCAATTGCACTTCCAAGCATAATAATTCTGTCTTTTAATAGTCGAGAGTAAATATCGTAAGCCCGTTCTCCACGATTTGTTTGTTCAATAACAGTAGGTATTAATACCATTTCCAATTCCTCCTTTAGATCTTTACCTTTACCAAATAATAATTCTAATTGTATCATACTTAATTGGTCAAAAAAGGTCAAATGATACGATTTTGAAATCTATCGATAAGTATAACCGTATCTATTCAGTTTTAGACGGTATAACATGTATCCGCTTGATGAAATTATATCGTATAATACATTAGAAAGTAAACAGCAAATATCATAAGTATCGTATGTTAACGAAATAAAAGATGCAATTCTTGTGAAATTTCTAAACAAGT
>Ga0079226_10003461_pt1 | contig 12105 bp, 14 predicted proteins | sample Poulit2014_FD_76345 | JGI IMG/M metagenome (GOLD analysis project Ga0079226, IMG submission 76345) | Agricultural soil microbial communities from Georgia to study Nitrogen management - Poultry litter 2014 | ecosystem: Environmental > Terrestrial > Soil > Agricultural land | place: USA: Georgia... | reverse complement strand
AGATGTACCTAATATCAATACAGCTGCATCATTTTTTGGAAGAGATACAGACGATATAAATATGGTTACTTTGGTAGATGAAATAACATATAATAATTTAACTCCAGATAAGGAATACACGGTAAAAGGGAAACTAATGGACAAAGAAACGGAAGAGCCTATTGTTATTGACGGAGAAGAGGTAACAGGGGAAACAACGTTTACAGCAGAGGAAGCGAACGGAACGGTAGATATCGAGTTTACGTTTGATCAATCAGAATTAGAGACGGATGCGGTAGTGGTATTTGAAGATATTTATAACGAAGAGAGATTAGTAGCAGTACACCATGATATAAACGATGAAAAACAAACGGTAAAAACGGTGGATGTGAAAGTCGTAAAAACAGACGATGAAAAAGACGAGGCTTTAAAAGGCGCAGAATTTACGATGTATGATATGGAAGGAAACAAATTAGATACACAAGTAACAGATAAAAAAGGATACGCATATTTTGAAATTATCGAAGGCGAAGAAGTGGTATTAAAAGAAACAGACGTACCCGAAGGATATGCTTTAGATGAGCCGGAGTATAGCGTGGGCGAGACATTAGAAAAAGAAGTAATCGAGGTAGAAGTTGTAAATAAAAGAATTACAGGTGACCTAGAAATAGTTAAATTAGACGGGTCAACAAACGAAAAGTTAAAAGGCGCTAAGTTCGTAGTTAAAGATGGGGACGGAGAAGTAGTAGGCGATTTAGAAACAGATAAAAACGGTAACGCATCTTTAGAAGGCTTAGATTACGGTGAGTATACGCTAGAAGAAGTTGAGGCACCAAAAGGGTATGTACGAGGAGAGTTTGAGTACAATTTCGACATTAAAGAATATAAAGAAGTTGTTAAGGTGGAAGTAACAAATAATAAGAAAGAGGAGTCTATGGTAACAGAGGTAACGAAAGTTACGGAAGACGATGAAGGAACGCCACCAAAAGAAGAAGTAGAAAAAGAAAGTAAGGAAGATGTAGAGGAAGAAGTAGAACAGAGTACGGTAGGTAAATTATTACCTCAAACAGCAACGGACTACTTTAACTGGTTACTAGTAGGAGCCTTGATGTTGGTAGTGGGAGTAGTCACAACAGTTTATGTAAGAAAGAAGAAAAATAAAGTAGAAGAAACAAATTAAAGGATGTACATAGAGGAGGTCTACTAAAAAGGTAGACTTCCTTTTTTTATAGGTAAAGGGGATTTAGTAAGTAATAAAGTAAAAAAAGAGAGGGAGATAAGGAAAGTAGCAAAAAGAAGTAAAATATATGTTAGTATACAGGTATAATAAAAATTAAATAATAAATATGAGGGTTTAAACTACTATAAACTTGTAAGGTGACTTGACACCTATAAAACGAGGTAAGGTACGGGGAAGTACAAACCACTCGTAAGGTATAAATTGTTATCATAAAGACCGATAACATCCCCTAAAGTGGTAGGAGTAGTAAACCACTTTTATAGTTATATTAATAAACTTGTTCTTTATAAGAGTTTGGGGTTTTACACCTATTGAGTTTTACATGGGGGACAAGGGAAAACAGCCGTGTACGAATGATTGTTTATGTTTTACACCTATTGAGTTTTACATAGGGGACAAGGCTTAAAATAACCGTGCGATTTCCTGTTACCGTTTTACACCTATTGAGTTTTACATAGGGGACAAGGTCCATTCTATCAATATCCTTAATACCTGACGTTTTACACCTATTGAGTTTTACATAGGGGACAAGGATAGATGTTCATGATGGGCAAAAAACAAAGTTTTACACCTATTGAGTTTTACATGGGGGACAAGGGTTGACGCAATAAGTTATTATGAATTGCAGTTTTATACCTATTGAATTTTACATGGGGACAAGGAAAAGTAAGTAATATCACAACACTGTGATGGTTTTACACTTATTGAATTTTACATAGGGGACAAGGTTTGCTAACAAAGACTTAAAAATACATAAATTATAAATGAAAATAACGAACATAGATAGACGGGTAAAGAGGGTGAATAAGATGGGTAAAGATGTGGTTCAGACATATAAAATACCGATACAGAAGCCTGTAAGTACAGATTGGAAAACGTTTGGAAAAGTAGCAGGAGATATAACGTATAATTTAATTAAGGTAATGAATGATGTAATGACGATGAATTACGTACATATACAAGAAAAATTTGAATATAAAAACAAGACAGGGGAAAATTTCAATGTAGAAGAACATTACGGAGTAAGGTCGTATACTACGATTATAAATAGAACATTGAAGGAAAAATACGGAGAGTGTGAAATTCCGTCCGATTTGTTGGAACAAGCGGTAAGGGAATCAATAAACGTATTCAACACGAACAGTTTAGAAGTGTTAAAAGGGAATGCTTCTTTAATGGTATTTAGAAGAGACCAACCGATACCAGTTCGAGGACGGTCGTTAAAAATTAGTGAAGATTACACGGTAAAGTTACCGTTTTTAACGAAGGAATTAGCGAAATACTACGGTTTCACGGGAGTAGGGAAACAAAGTTTTGAAGTGCAGTTAAAGACGCATAAGAACTCTAAGGTAATTTTAGATAGGATTTTAAGTGGAGAGTATAAGGTAGCGGACTCTAAAGTACAGAGAGATTTGAAAGGAAAGTGGTATTTGCTGTTATCTTATAAACAACCAGTCAAAGAAAAGAAAATGAACAAAGATAGAGTTATGGGAATTGATTTAGGAATAAGTAAAGCAGTATATGTAGCTTTAAATGACTCAAAAGAAAATTTCTTTATTGGTGGCGGGGAAGTAAGTTCGTTTAGAAGAAGAATAAGAGCGAGAAGAAAGGATTTACAAAACCAACTACGGGTTTGCTCGGATAACAGGAAAGGTCACGGACGAAAAACGTTATTAAAACCTTTAAATACGTTGAGTGAAAAAGAGAAAAACTTTAGGGATACAGTAAACCATAGGTATTCTAAAAAAATAGTAGAGTGGGCAGTCGATAAAGAAGTAGCAACAATTCAAATGGAAGATTTAAGCGGTATAAGTAACGGAAATAGTTTTTTATCGAACTGGGATTATTTCGATTTACAAAGTAAAATCGAGTATAAAGCGAAAAGAGAAGGAATTGAAGTTAAAAGAATAAAGCCGGACTACACTTCGCAAAGGTGTAATGAGTGTGGACATGTTCATAGAGAAAACAGGATAGAACAAGAAATATTTAAGTGTGTAGAGTGTGGGCATAAAACAAACGCTGATTTAAACGCATCTAGGAATATCGCAATAAAAGGAATAGAAGGTATTATAGATAAAGAAATTAAAAACAAAAAGACATCGAGTGTTTAAGAGGATAATAAAAGTTATTCTCTTTTTTTATTGGAAATAGGGATAAGGAAATAAATAAAAGGGTGAAAAAAGATAGTAGGCAAGGAGGAGGTAAAAGAAGTTAGGAAAGGTAAAAAAGAATGTAATAAAAGAACTAGTAAGACGTAAAAAAATAAGAATGAGAGGAAGAAGAACGTGCCGAGTAGAAATGAAGTAGATTTAGACACAGCATTTTATTTTGTTATAGCAGAGGGATTATCAGATAAAGAAAGCGATGAGGTATTGGCGAATAGAATAGATGAGTACGAAAAGAAAGGTATAACGGATAGCGAAAAAGAGGAAATGGTAAACGAATATTTAAAGGAAAATAACATGACGAAAGAAGACTTAGACAGGGTGTTTGAAGATATAAAAGAACAAAATGAAGAAGATAAGTAAACAAAACGTATAAAAGGAGCGCTTAATTATGTACCAATTAAAAAGAGATGGAAAAGTAATTTTCGAGGGAACAGAAAACGATTGCTATTTTAAATTACAAAAAATACAACCACAATCAACACGACATGTGATAAGGTACGAGGGGTATAGCGTAGAAAAGAAATAAGGTATGCGTGATAAGAAAACGACGGTATCGAAGGCGTTAGGGTGGTAGAATATGAGTTATTGGGGGTATTTGTGGATGTGCGACCTAGATAAACTATAAAGAACGAAGAAAACGAGTAGGGGTAGATGTGGTTATGAATGAATACGACAAAGCAAAAGACTACTTAGACGGATTACCGAATGATATCGATACGTTAAAGACTATGCTATACTACCGAAAATTAATAGACGGTTTTGAGATAGTGGTAGTTTGTCGGGGTAAACATTACGATGTCACGGTAAAAGCGAGTGGAAACTACGAGATCATTAACTATGTAACGGAAGAAGAGTCGGAAACGACAGAGGAATATGTCATAACGAACTACCAAGATAGGTTAGAGGAAGTGGCATGGAAGTTAAATAGGTAAAAGTTGTTTAGTCGGTATAAAAAGAAAGGGGTGGTAATTATGGATTACGGTAAAGAGATTAAGCGAATTATTGATAGTGGAAAAGAGGATGCATTTTTCGAAGAGTTAGCCAATAGGGAAGCGAAGTCGCCTAAGATTAGGGAGAAAGTGATAGCGCCATTTATTGGAGATGCATTTACCGAAGTTAAAGCGGGAAATATCGAGTTAGGTGGTAGTTTTGTGAAGAACGGTTTTGACGATGATGAGGGACTAACGAATAAACTGTTTAATAGTGTTTTACGAGTAATTTAAAGATACAGAGGGTGGAAATTTACGTAAAAGGCATTTCAACTGGCGAAACGGTTGGGGTGCTTTTTATGTTGGAACTAAGGGGGATGTAATGAATAAGAATAAAGAACAGTATGCAGATTTGATGAATGAATTAAATTTTGAAGATGGATCGGTGGGAATCGAAAAGTATGGTTTATAGAAGTAAGGAAGGTAAAGGGAAAACCTTTACCTTTATATTTCCTTTTTTAACCGTAGTTTAATTGCTTAGGATGAAATGAATAAGGTGGTGAAAGACACAAGAAATAAATATACAGAAAAATAAAAGAAAGGGAGACTGTTTAGATGGCAGAGGTTGGGTATAAAAAAGAAGAATTTTCGGATATAAGAATACTTAGTATTTTACTGTTAATTATGAGGGTAATAAGAAGAATATCGGTAGGGTTAGAGGTATTCCTAGTTTTAATGGGGGCGTTGTTAGTGGTATTCGGGACAGAGGGGTTCCCGAAAGATTATTTAATTATATTAATCGTGAATTTTATAATGATATTTGCGTATATAAAACTAGAGAAGTGGATGAAAGGAATATTGCTAAAAAGTGTGTGGCGAGTAAAAGAAAAAGAAACGGATATGCCCCACTTACAAGAAAAAAGTAAGGGTACAGGAAAGTATTGCGATATAAGAAAAGAAGAGAAGGGGGCAAACTTTTTAGGAGGTGGTGAAGTAGTTATTTTAAAGACGGACAACGGGGAAGTAGAAACGAGCGTGAGGACGAATACGTATTCAGTCGAGCAAGAGGACGAGGCAAGTAAAGGAACATACGAAAAGGTCGAGTACGAAGTAACGGATAAGAGATTACGAAGAGAAGTAGGAAAAGAAATAATTAAGTATAAGGTGTACGTATAACGGGGTCGTATTCGATATAAAAGATAAAAATTAGGAGGACGGTAAAAATGGATGTAGCATTAGTGGAAGAAAAGTTAGGGGATATAAGAAAATAACATAAAAAGGGGTATACTCTTTTTGTGGCGAATATGGTGTTTTGGACGGGTATAATTTTAACTTTACAGCCAAGAAGTCTCTCACTTCTAAACGTGAAGGTGCTTTTAGCACCAGTGAAAGTGGGAGATGAATTGGCTTCGGACAAGGACAGGCTTTGCCTGTTCAATTGTCCGACATTTTGATAAAATCAACCTATGACGTTCTTTGATAACTGGATATATAGGGTTGCATGGAGAAAGAAAATGCGAAAACCAAGCTGTTCCTTCCATGCGTAAAATATCCAAGGTACGAAAATAACTCCGAAATGTCGGACATCTAGGGCAGGGACTGCTCGAAGTAACGCTCAAGGAGACGAAAGAGTGCTTTCGTCGAGGAGTTGAGAAGCTCCCACTTCAAGCGTTAGCTAAGTGGCGAGTAGTTCACAGGCGTGAAACCATTAGAATAGAAATAAAGGAGAATAAAAGGAATGGTTAATGAAAGAACGGGCATAGACCAATTTATGAGAAGGCAAATTGAGTCTATTGTAGAAGAGTATGAAGAACAAGGGAGTAGTCATGTTGAAATAAAAGAAGCGTTAAAGACGGCTAGTAAACAACGGGAAGGGAATGTAGGAAAGCCGGAATTTTTATTCTTTTCGGATAAGTATTTAATTGTTGTTGAGGATAAAGCAGACATCGAGAAATTAGTTCAGTATAAAGAAAACGGGGAAGTTGATTTAACGAGACCTGCCATTATAGATTATGCGTTAAATGGAGCGATACATTACGGTAAACATATCGTAAATAATACAAACACGATTAAGAAAGTGTTTGCGATAGGGGCGAGTGGGGATAGTCATAGCAATGTCATTAAGGTTACGTACATAAACGAGGATAAGGTCAAAGTATTACAGGAAGTAAATAATTTAGAGGACTTACATCCCGATAATATAGAGGAATTTTACAGAGTAGCAGTAAACGATGAACTACCGAAGGAAGAAAGAGAGTTACGAGAGGTAAAAGCGATTGCATCTGAACTGCATGAAGATTTACGTAATCATGGTTCTCTCGAGGGGGAAAAGAAGGCGACAGTAGTGTCGGCAATTCTTTTAGCCTTAGAGGAAAAAACGTTTAATTTGGATACGTTAATGTCAGTTGAAAGGGAAGATGGAAGAGACGGGGACTTGATATTTAATGCGGTAAGAATCTATTTAAACAACTCGGGTATTGTGCCATATGCGAAAGTAGGTGAAATGCTCGACCAGTTTAATTTTATCAGAACAGATATTACATTGAATAGAAAGAAAGACGTATTGAACATGTCGCCGATTAAATTTTTCGCAATTAAGTTAAAAAATAAGTTGCACGAGCGAATTAAAGAAGTAGATTTTGATGTGTTAGGTAATTTCTACGGAGAGTTTGTAAAGTATGGAGGGAACGATGGGAATTCGTTAGGGATAGTATTGACTCCGAGACATATTACGAGTTTAATGTGTGATGTAATAGGTGTACATAAGCAAGATGTGGTGCTAGACCCTACGTGTGGTACAGGTTCGTTCCTTATTTCGGCGATGAATAAAATGGTAGGGCAGTGCGAAACGGAAGAAGAAGTAAGTAGTGTGAAGCAAAACCAGTTATTCGGTATAGAGTTGCAACAAAAATTATTTACTATTGCCACTACAAACATGATCTTACGTGGGGATGGAAAAAGTAATTTAAGACGGGACGATATATTTCATGTAGATAAAGATGAGGTACGAAATAAAGGGGTTACAAAAGTTCTAATAAACCCACCTTATTCGCAAGCTAAGTCAAAAGATTTACATTATTTAGCGGAGATCAATTTTATTAAAGAATCTTTAGACATAATTAATATAGGGGGTAGGTTAGCAGCGATTGTGCCACAATCGACAATGGTAGGAAAAACGAAAGAAGATAGAGAGAAAAAGAAATTGATTTTAGAAAAGCATACATTAGAATCTGTAATTACATTAAACATAGATACTTTTTACGGTGTAGGTACGAATCCGTGCATTGCCGTATTTACAGCGGGAATCCCACATAACGAAAAGAAACGAGTAAAGTTTGTTAATTTTGCTGATGATGGGTATGTTGTAAGAAAGCATATTGGATTGGTTGGGGATGGAACGGAAAAGTCTAAAAAGGAATTTTTGTTAGATGTACTCAAAGAGTACGAGGATGCGGATACGAGTTTTATTGTCCAGTCAACGATAACAGCGGAGGATGAGTGGCTACATAGTTTTTATTACTTTAACGACACACCACCTACAGTACGTGATTTTAAAAAGACAATGGCAGATTATTTAACGTTTGAGTTTGATATGCGTTCACATGGTAGAGGATACTTATTTAGTGGAAAAGGTGACAGGTAATGTATAAAAACCCAGAAGATGTTAAGTGGGGAACATTTAGAGTAGGAGAGTTATTTAGTATTACACGAGGGACAAATTTTCCTAAAAAAGATTGGATTGAGGGGAATATGCCTATCGTAACGACAACAGGATTGAATAATGGTGTTACGGAATTTATATCAAATGTGAACGATAAAGTATCTAAAAATGCTATAACGGTGGCGGGAACTGGGACTGTAGGGTCTGCTTTTTATCAAGAGTTTTCGTTTAATATAGGTGAGTGGGTTTTGTCGTTAGATTTAAAAGATAGAGAGTTGAATAAGCATCTAGCTTTATTTTTAACGACATCGATATCACATCAGAAAGATAAATATTCGTATGCGTATAAATTAGGGAACGAAAGATTGTCAAAACAATTTATCATGCTACCTATAACGGATAGTGGCAAACCCGACTGGGAGTACATGGAGAGTTATATGAAGGAATTAGAAAAAGAGGTACGACCAGAGTTTAATTTTAAATCGCACGAGATTACGGATGATAGAGAAATTGAGGATATGGAGTGGGAAGAGTTTTTTATAGAAGACTTGTTTGAGGTACAGAGGGGTAAAAGGTTGATAAAGAAGAACCAAGTGAAAGGTAAAATACCTTATATATCTTCTACTGGTTTAAATAACGGTGTAGATAATTTTATTAGTAACGAGAAGGGAGTAAGGGTATACGACGATTGTTTAACGGTTGCTAACAGTGGAAGTGTGGGGGTTGTCTTTTTCCATCCGTATAAATTTGTAGCGAGTGACCATGTGACGCATATTAAGAGAAAAGGTTTAACAAAGTATATGTATTTATTTATAGCGACAACAATGAACAAGATGAAAGATAATTATAGTTTTAATAGGGAAATAAATGACTTGAGATTAAAAAGGGAAAAGATTATATTACCTGTCGTTAGCGAAGATATGCCCGATTGGGAGTTTATGGAACAGTACATGAAGCGAGTAGAAAATAAATTAATGGAAGATTATAAATAAAATGTACGGAGGAACGTGTGTTAAATGTGATAAAGATTAAAAAAGGTAGGAAAGGTGCGTTAAAGGGTGTATTAATGAAAGTAAGGAAATAAAAGGGACTTGTCACACATCACATCGCAAGGCGATGGTTGGGGGTGGCGAGTCTTTTTAAATGTAAAAGGACGGGCACGTACATTAGGAAAGTAAAATAAAAAAATAAATTTAGGGATAGGGGGGGTTGACAATAAAATAAAAGAGGTGTACTATGTAGATACGATAAACGAAAGGGGAATTGTATTTATGGATTTCATTCGGGAGTATATGGTAGATGCATTAAATAAAAAGTTGGAGGGGGAGCAAACGCTATTACGAGCAAATTATAGTAAAAGCGATATTACGGGGCGATCACAAGTGGAAATTCATTCAGAGGATAAATATTTCAATACACATCATATATTGTCGCTTACGGACGATTTTCAAGATATGGTGTGCGACCATTTTAAAGGATACGGAGTAAAACTAGGAAACAACAATACGGGCACGGTGTTTTGGGGAATAAATAAGGATGCTACAAAGGAAACAAAAGATTTGTTGTTAAAACTAAAAAAGGCCTTCGATGATTGGAACGAGTTCGAGATTGAAAAATTGGAGTTTTTAACGATAGACGGTCGTTTGGAGCAGTTTTCGACACACGATGTACAGGACGATGAATTATTATTGCAGTATATGGAGACAGCGAGCGATAAAGCGATAGCGCACTTGGAAAGTTTTATTACTAACGTTACGTTGGATTAATCGTAAGCGAGTAATAAGGGCATAAAATAATTAGGGTAAAATAAAAAGGAGTTGATTGGGTATGTCTTTAGAGGGCAAATCTAAGTCGTATTGGGTAAGGTATTACATGGTGGAGTTGGTAAAGGATAAAGGAAAGGTTACGACACAGGAAATAAAGGAGTACGTATGGGATAAAATGGGCAAGGAAAGAGTAACGTCGGGTATTATGTCAAGTGCGATTAGGGATGCTTTAATCGAGGAGCCACGACTCGTAAATTACGAGAGAGGCAAATATATGTGGACGGAGGATAAGTCTACATTAAAATTGTACATTAAGCGGTTATTGGAGGGTGTGCGTAAAAACGCAACTAAAAAAATAAACGAGATAAACTTAATGGACATTGACGGGGACGAAGTGGACGAGGTTTTCGAGGACGTTAAAGATGCAAGGGAAGCGATAAAAAGGGTGTCTGAAATCGAGGAGAGCATTGATTCATTACTAAAAGCAGATAATAAATAAAATAAAGAAACTATCAAATGGAAAGCGTGGAACGGTAGGAGACTAACGTAGGACGTTTTCCATTTGGTGTTATATAGGGAGGAAATAAAAATGGTACGTAAGTTTAGGGTAAATAATACGTTAAAGGGTCGGGTGGAACAGGAGTTAAAGTTAGATGTTAAAAGAGGGTCGATAACGTTTAAACGAGGAGACCATAGGAATGTTTGGGTTGTCGAAGTGGACGAGTCTAAAATGCGAAAAATGGACGTGCATTATATGAACGAGGTACTCTTACCTAAAAATAGGGAAATAAAGCAGTAAAAGGAATAAAGGGGGTAGTAAACTTTAGCAGCAAAGCAAAAAAGTCGTTTAGGTAGTAAAGTAATAATACGGTAGTAAGTAGTTGTTTAGGTATCTAAGCAATACTATTGTAATGGTAACGATAAATAGGTAGTATAAATAAAATAAAAAACTTTGTCAAAAGGGTTGACAATAAAATAAAAAAGGTGTATTATATACACGTAAGGTAAATAAATAACGAAAGGCAGTGGTTTTTAATGGAGGAACTTTTACTAAAATTTAATAAAAAGTACGGTCACGATTTGGACGAGTACGAATGGGCACGAACGGAGTATATTCTAGGCACACATGAGCGATTAGAGCAGTTCGTATCCCACGAAAAGCAAAACGATGGTTTAGTATTAAAGTATTTGGAAACTGCAAGCGAGGACGATATTAATCGATTACGAAGTCATCTAAAGGACGTTCAGTTAGACGGAACGGAAACGTTGGATAAGGACGATGTAAAAGTCGAAACGAATGTAATAGGTAGCGTTTCGGTTCAGGATATCGATATTAATTAAGGTAGTATAAACGTCAAAGGTACTAAAAGGAGTGGGAACGTAACGTTCTCACTCTATTTTTAGGTAAATAGGTTGTAAAAACGAGGTCAAGATAAGGAAAGTAAAAACGAACGTAAAAAAACGTGTTAAAGTATTAGTACAGTCAGTTTTTAAGGGGGGGAGCGTGTAGTGTAAAGCACGTACACGTTGTACTACTGTTTAAGTTGTATTTTATTACTATAAGGATCTTTAGCTTAGTAGGTGAAAGCAGTCCGCTCATAACGGACAGACCGTAGGTTCGAGTCCTACAAGATCCACTAATAACTAAAAATAGGGGTGTAAAATGGATAAGTCGACTGATTATTACGAGGAAAAGGCAAAGGATATGTTTAATATAAAAAAGCCAACGGTGGAACAAAGGGCAGAGGCAAAAGGTGTGTTCTTTTTAGGTGCGTATGGTATGCAAGGTAAATAAAGGGTAGTCTAGATAAAAGCAACGATAAATAGGGGTATTAAACGTGGTTTAGGTATACGTTTAAACGTATCCGTACCATGTTTAAATATAAAAAATAAAGATAAAGGGGATATGTATTGTGGTAAAAGATTTTAATGCAATGAGTGAAATGGAAAAAGCGGTTATTTACGGAGAGGCAAACACAGAGGAAGGATTTAAAACTGATTTTGCTGTCGAGGGTAAGAACTTTAGTGATATGACGGTAGAGGAAAAAGGAATTGTATATATGTAAATTGTTACGGGGTATAGTGAGGTAACAAGAGACGTTGGTAGTTACGATGATACTACGGTAGTATTGAGTGACGAGGAATATATAATTAGTAATACGCCATACGGTTACGTGGGTGTAAGTAATAAGGTATTACAATCATAGTAGTAAGACAATAAAGGGGGGGTGCGTTTCGAAGCGCACTCCTTTTTCTATTTAAAGGGTATGAGTAGGATAGTTGTTAGGTTAATTTCTTTAGGAGATAAGCAAACGTCAATATGAGGCGTAAAAACGGGGTATAGTTGTGGCAGTAAATTTTT